>QWCN01007051.1_pt1 | contig 9991 bp, 5 predicted proteins | sample 1972711 | NCBI WGS metagenome assembly QWCN01 (sample SAMN09866707, study PRJNA288562) | Human gut metagenome isolate term1_stool, whole genome shotgun sequencing... | isolation source: gut | host: Homo sapiens | place: USA: California | reverse complement strand
AATAAAAAGGCAGAAGAACCAAAGCCGTTAGAACAAAGCGGTGCTTGTGTTTTACAGGATGCGCAGTGGTGTATTTTAAGAGGTGCAAAACAAACAGCTGTTATTGCAAAGGGTGGAAATAATGGTGAACCACATAATCATAATGATGTTGGAAGTTTTCATTACCTGGTAGACGGAGAAGCCTTTTTGGATGATTTAGGCGCTGGAGAATATACAAAGGATTATTTTTCTGAAAAACGTTATGAGGTTTTCTGTAATAGAGGCGAAAGCCACAATATTCCGATCATTGGAGATGTTGATCAAAAGGCAGGAAAGGAATATTGTGCCGACAGATTTGAATTAACGAAAGATCGTAATATTTTGATTTCATTTGCAAAGGCATATGGAATTGAAGCACAGAAGGTATACCGTGAGATTTGGCTAGATGAAAATACGGGAAAACTTACTGTATGTGATTATATTCAGTGCAGACCGGGTGTTGAAGTTCATGAAAATCTTGTTACCAGACTGCCTGTAAGTGTTGAAAATGATAGTGTCGTAATTCATGGAGAAAAGCATTGTGTTATTTTACATGCAGAGGGACGCAATGGTGAATTTAAAATCAAAACAGTAGAACATTCTAACCATCAAGGTATCTTGGAGAATATTAATGTTATTCGCTGGGAAGTTTGCTGTGATGAACCTCAAAACAGCAAAATTGGTATTGCAGACAGCAAAATTTGTCTACACATAACAGAATAAAACTAGTATAATTGAATGGGCAGGTAGTAACCTGCCTATTCTTTTAAAAAATGGGAGAAATAAATGAGAAGGCAGCAGTTAAAAACAAGAATAAGTGCACTTCTTATGGCTGTTTCACTTTCTGTAGTGGGAAGCTTTGCTGGAGTAAAAACAATACCAGCAGCAGAAGAAATGAGCACAACCGACATTAGCTTGTATCAGGAAGAGAATCAGACGCAAGAGAAAATCGAAGTGCAGACTGAGACTAGTCCACAGCTAGAAACTTCAGCAGCAATAACAGAAAGTCCACAGTCGGAAAGCATACAGCCAGAGAGTACACAACCGGAAAGTACATCGTTAGAGACTGAGTCAACGATAGAAACAGCTTCTGAACATGAAGAAACAACAGTAGGAGAAGATGTAAGTGAAACAATAACTGAAACAGCTATTGAAACGACAGTAGAAGAATCTCCTGAAGAATCATCTGGAGAAAATATATTTGCAGAAGAATCTTCTGAGGAAGTATCATCGGAAGAAATGACAGAAGAGGAGTCAACTGAGGAAATAGAAGAGGAAACTACCGAGTTTGAATATGGAATTGACTTTTTAGATCTTGGAGATGTGACTCAGATTATTCAAATTTTATCATGTCGGATAGAGGGAAGTCAAGTCATTGTCAAGGGAAAGCTTAACCATAAGTTTAAGACAGCAGATGAGAAATTGTATCTGTTTGAGGAGCCGATGTATCAAAAAGACATTACAGGCAGTCCGATTGCAGATGTGAAAAAAGAAGATACGTTTGAATTTTCTGTTCCGCTGAATAATAATACAGCACAGTCAAAGTTGTATTCTAAATTTTTTGTTGGAATGAAATTTAGGGATGGTACGTACCAGGCATTGAGTGATGGATGCTTTATTACAAATCCAGAAGCATTGGCAGAAAATCAGTCATCATATCCGCAGGCAAGAAGCAAAAAAGGGCTCCTCACAGATACTGTTTTTGGAACAGATATTGAAGAATTAGGCCTTAGTTATACAAATGTAAATATTATAATGAATGAGCTAATTAATGGCAGCGGATATTCCTATACATATAATGGGAAAACATATCAGTATTCGTCAAATTGTATTGCTAAGTTAGATCAAACACTTCTTATGTACGACCGAAATAATATTATTGTGAATGCGATTTTATTATGGCAGCCAGATCAAAATCCACATAGCTTTGGCTATCCTGGTGCAAATGCATCAATTGGTGCATATCATGGATGGAACGTTGTCTCAAAGGAAGGAATTGAATGTATTTCAGCAGCAATTCATTTTCTTGGTGAACGATATGGCAGAAGTGATCATGCATATGGACATATTGCAAGCTGGACAGTTGGAAATGAAGTTAATGCAGATACTTCGTGGAATTACACAGGTCACCAGTCTGCGCCGGATTATGCATACATTTATACCAATATGATGAGAATTACAAGTCAGGCAGTGAAAAGTAGCTGTGCACATGCGCGAGTTTTTATGTCGTTAGACATGTATTGGCATGGTGTGTCTGGAGGAACACGTTATGATGGAAAAGAGCTAATTGACTATGTAAACACCTATATGAAGGCAGAGGGAGATATTGAGTGGGGAGTAGCCTTCCATCCCTATGGAAATCCGCTTACGGAGGCAGAGTGGTGGAATGATAATGCAACCTTTAATGAAAATGCGATTTTTATTTCAATGGAGAATATTTCAGTTTTAACTGGATATCTGTGTAAAAATGGATTGCGAAATCCAGATGGCTCCGTAAAGCATGTGATATTGTCTGAGCAGGGATATACATCACATTCGTTTAACCAGGGAAATGTAGAGTGGAAGCAGGCAGCGGCACTTGCTTATGCGTATTATGTGACTGAAGCTAACCCTTATATTGATGCATTTATTGCAATGAGAGAAGTAGATGCGAAGCCGGAGGCAGATGCGGGAATACATCAGGGCCTTTGGTATAATGATGAAAATAAGGCATGGTGTACATTTGCAAAGAAGCCTGCGTGGACTGTGTGGAAATACATTGATACAGATCAATCATTTGCGTATACAGATTCACTTGCATCGCTTGTTGGATTGCCGTCATTTTCATCTGTATATGGTTCTGTAATGGCGTCAAAAAACAGGAGTGCAGATTTAGGTACCGGCGGATATGCCGCGTCATGTAATGTTGGAACGACTCTTATGAATGGCTGGTATGGTGAGTATGGATTAACTTCCTGCAGTGCAGATAGCCAGAAGATTGCCGTAAATGCAGGAGCAAACAGTCCATTCACATATGCAGGAATTGCACGAACAGGAAATGTTGATTTTTCTTCACAGCGTTATTTTTGTTTTAATATTTCAGGAACGGCTGGAGATAATCAAAATTTGAGAGTGCGCATGCGTTTTACAAGCGGTCAGGACACACTTGAAACGGAGCTTGCACTGAAAAAGAATGTAAATCAGATGATATATGCTGATCTTGGAAACTGGAAGGGAAAAAGCAATGTTTCTAAGATTCAGATTTGGGTGCAGCAGGATGGAACTGAAAAATGGCAGAATGGAAGCTTTACAATTCAGAATGTATGCCAAAGCAGTAGTATAAGTATAACATCAGCACCGTCACTTACAATTACAGAATCGGGATACACAGGAGTAACTCAAGATGCATTTACAGCATACTGCAAGATGAGCGGAACAAAGCCGGTTGCAAGAGTAGAATATAGTGCATGGAATATTGCATTTAGCACAGAGAAAACAGTTACAAAGCAGGGAAGCATTTCTGGTGGATATTCTCAGTGCAGTTTCTCAATTTCTGAGTTTGGATGGAGAACAGGTGCATATGGTGTTCGAATTGTGGCATATGATACGGACAATGTAGCTTCAAAGCCAGTGCTAGTTAGTGTTACTGTGAAGGGTGCAGCAGAGGCACTTGTTATTTACAATGTTTATACAACAGATATTTCTTATAATGGATTTACACTTACAGTAGAAGCAGCCAGTGATTATGGTCTTTCTGGAAATTCTTCTGTAGCAGTATGGAGCAGTACCGCAGGACAGGCAAAGACTCTTGTATGGTATCCGCTTCAGTTTGTAAATGGACGGGCAAGTGTTCGCGTAAATATTTCAAATCATGGAAATTATAGAGGTGAATACAATTGTCATGCGTATGTTACTGATAATAGGGGAACAAAAAAGCTGTATGCATTAACAGCATCTGTTCCTACGCCAGTTCCTAAGATTACATCAGCATCTGTAACGGAAGTTAGTGCTTTGGGATATCAGGTGAATGCAAATTTTGATTGTCCGCTTGGTGTGTCAAAGGCAGAGATGAAAACATGGACAGACAAACTTGGCTTAGGCGCTGCAGTGACAACGAATATGACGGTCAATGGATCAAGTGTAATGGCATATGTAATGACATCTGCTCATCAAAATAAAAGTGGAACGTATCATTCTGTTATTTATTTGTATGATAAAGCAGGAAATTGCGTAACGCGAACACTTGATGTTCAGATTCCAGAGGATTTGGAGCGAGAAAGCGGAAAACCGCAAATTACAGCTTCATGTACACAGACAAATTCTGATAATTATCGAATTTCGTTCCAGTATAGTACACTTTTTGGTGTAAATGCGATTCGCGTTGCAACATGGACAGCAGAGAATGGTCAGGATGATCTTGTTTGGAGAGATATAAATTATAATCCATCAACAAAGTCAGGATACATTGATCTTCCGGCAAAAGATAAAAAGGGAGGCCCATATATTAATGATGTGTATATATGGGATTACGCAGGACAGTTTAGTATGTATCGTGTTATTACGAATACACCTTCTAAAATGCCAAAAATTGTTAAGATTACAGTATCAGAAGTGAGCAGTACTGGATATCGTGTAACAGCTCAGATCGAGGCTTCAAGAGGAATATCGAAAGTGCTGATGCCGACATGGACAGAGGCAAATGGTCAGGATGATTTAGTTTGGCATCAGGCAAGTGTTTCACAGAATACTGCAACATGTTATATCCGTACGTCAGATCATAAAAATGAGTATGGAACCTATATTACACATGTTTATGTATATGATGCGGATGGAGATTTTGCACTTGAAGGGACGGATGTGCCACTTGACCAGAATACACAAAATGGCTATACAGGTTTGCTTCTTCGTGATGGAAAATGGAAGTATTATCAGAATGGAGCGTTAGAGGAAAATTATATAGGACTTGTAAGCAATGGTGGAAGCTGGTATTATGTAGAGCGAGCAGAGGTGAACTGGAATTATACAGGATTGACCTACTACGAGGGCAGTTGGTACTATGTGAGAGCAGGTGTTGTTGACTGGTTATATACTGGATTGTGCTTACATGATGGTGCTTGGTATTATATAAAAAATGGTTTATTAGATTGGTCTTACACCGGATTGTGTTTCCACAGCAAAGTCTGGTATTATATTAAGAATGGTCAGATAAACTGGAATTATACTGGTCCATGTCAGTATAATGGAGAGTGTTATTATGTAGAAAATGGTGTGTTGAATTGGAGCCATGATTTGAATAACGATAGTGGAAAGACATATGCATCTGTTCTTGTAGAACCAGATGTAGATAATCAGAAGGCAGCAGCGATATTGGAAGAGAAGGCAATTATGATTGAAGAGGATCATGCACAGCCGACAGTTTTTACGGCACAGTCAGAACCAGAAATAAAAATGCCACTACAATCAGAAATGCCATCAGAGGCAGATGCAACACTACCAGTGCAATCAGATAAACAGCAGATTGAATTGAATTGGTTTGTTATTATTGTAAAAACATTTCTTTCATACATTAAAGAGTGTATTGGTATGTAATCTGGAGCAACAATAAAATATTAGCAATATAAAACGTCAGGAAGCAATTGGAAATACAATAGCTCCTGACGTTTTATCTATGCTTTTCACTATATTGTTATGATTTCTTAAATGAAGCAACATCTTCTTTTGTACATCCGTCTTTTGAATATCGCGCTTTTTCATAAAGGGCATGCAGAAGATGTGTGCGCTCATCATCTGGCAGTTTTGCATACTGTTCAAGCTCCAGAGGAGTCAGTGATACAGGAATGAAATTGCCAGCCTTTTTGTTTAAATGGCTTCCCTGCTGAATCTGCTTTTTAAATTTTTTTCGAATCGTGGTATTCGGATTAAACAGCATAGAAAAAAGAGAATCACGTTCTTTTTTTTCAGAATCCTGAAGAAAAGTAGATTCTGTTTCTTCATTAATAAATTCCTGTATATCGCCAGTTACTGCAGATGGCTTGTAGAAACGATGTACAAGCATCAGTATTGTATAGCCAATTCCTACAAGCGCACCTGCACTGACAACAAATAAAATGGCAGCAAATAAAATATCATAAAGCATTTTAAGCCAGGCAGGTGTAGGTTTAACATCGCCAAACATAGCAGATTGTCCAGAGGTGGCAAGTGACTCAGCTGCTGTTTCTATGACTGTCTGTTCTTCACTGGAGAAATGAGAGAAAATCCATCGCAAAAAATCACGTATAGCGATGCCGATGGAATAAACAATATGATCTAGTGGAAGAAGTGGAACAACAAGCATGACCACAAGAGCCAGTATTGAAAAGGCAATCATGAGTGCACGGTTTGTAGAAATAATCTGCTTGCCGGGAAGGTTTGCTATATTGCGTCTACTGTAAAGATAGCGATTAAGGCTTTTTAAATTCGTGTATATAAGAAAATCAGTCAGCCAGGCAAATGTAATCCAGTAGAGTATTGTTTGAAGATCATTTCGTTTTAGCAGCAAGGCGATAAAAAAGAGAAGAACAAAATACCCTAAAAAGCCGGCACTTGGCGAATCAAAAAGACCACCTGATTCAATTACGTTTTCATCCACAATTTCATAGTCGTCTGTTTTTTGAAGACGGGAAGGAATACGGATTAGCATGATAGCTACTGAAAGAATCAAAAAGTACAGTTTCTCCCAAAAGTTGCTTCCAATAAAAAACAGCAAAATGGCACATGCAATACCAATAATGAAATAGCTGGCAAAATGTTTGATTTTTTCCTGGCCATAAGCAGTAACTGCAAATGGAATCAGCAAAAGAAAACTGTGAAAAAAGTAGAATAAATAATGAGAAGGAAAAATAAGACAGGAGAGAAATGCAGTAATTCCAAGAATTAACAAAAATCCATGGATATGCTCTGTCAGAGCCTGAAGCTTAATTCTCATATTTGTTTACCTCCCATCGTATAATGTCCATATTTGGTATTTTCCGTACGCGAAGCTCCATGTCCTCGTAGAGAGGTGCAATCCACATAGCGCTGCTGCCAGTTTTGATCAGCTGTTCAAATGCATCCTGCAGGGAATTGCTCATTGAGTTAGAGATCATGATATAAAGCGGAGCAGAAGTCGAGTTTGCCATTTTATTTGTGAGTTCATGCAGTTGGTCTGTACAGGATACAACTGTTCGTGTAAGATCGATTCTTGCAAGAACCTCAGCAATAGCATTAACATGACGAAGACCACTTCCAGTAGGAATTACGGCAACTTGATCAGTAATACAGTCACTTCCATTGCATATCATTCTGGTGGGAACACCAGTATTAAGGAAGTAGTAGCTGATTGATGCGGCAAGCCGGATTGCGATTTCGTGAAGCTGTTCATATACCCATACAGTTTCTGTTTCCAGATTTAAAATAATAATGGCTTCCTGAGAAGATGTAGAGTCGTGAACATTAACCATAAGCTCACCAGTTCGTGCACTGGCAGTCCAGTTTACGCTATTCATCGGGTCAGTAGATGTGTAATCTCGTATGCCGCGAAACTCAAAAGGATCCTCATATAAAAATTGGCGGCTAGTCATGGTTCCTATCATTTTTCGAAACGGTACGTCAAGACAATCAATATTTAGATATCTAGGATAAACATATAAATAGGTATTTTGATTCAATGTGCTGATATATTCACTTGTCATAAGTAGATTGGATGAGATGATATCAGATTGTGTAATCTCATAGTATCCGCGCTTTTGACAGGAGAAGACAAGCGTTCTTCGTATTCTCTGGTGAAACAAAACAGAAAAAACATCGTTTTTATAGTTGAAATCAGAAACGCTTGTATTTTCCATATTTTGAAATACAAGATTGCGGCTAACCTGAAACTTGACGTTGAGGTAGGCAAGCGGGAGAAGCTTCCTGTTTTCAATAACTTCTGTCAATGTGGCTTGTTCGCCTTCTAGGACTGCCTTATCTTGAAAGTGGATTGAAACAGAGAGATTTTTGTCCCACAAAGTTTTGTAGATCCAATCCTGCAATATGTATAAAAGACCTGCTGCGGCTAATAAAAGAAGTATTTTCATGGCAAATCCTCAGTCTTATTCGTGTTTTCCCCAGTTTTCAGTAGGAACGGCAACATCAGACAGTAGCTTTTCAATAATTTCAGTACCTGTTGACTGGCTGCCAACGCCGCGGCTTAAGACAAGTCGGTGTGCGAGAACAAAGACTGCTACTGCCTTTATATCTTCTGGAACGACAAAGCTTCGTTCATGTAAAAAGGCATACGCCTTTGATGCGTTCAAAAGTGCAAGTGTTCCTCGTGGGCTTACTCCAGTAACTACATAAGGATGACGTCTGCTTTGCTGTGAAAGCTCTGTCATGTAATCAAGCAGAAGCGGATGAACAAAAACTTTTTTATAATCCTTTTGTGCTGCAACAATTTCCTCAGTAGTGCATACAGCAGACAGTTCAGCAAGCGGCTGGGCATGTTCAAAACGCGTCAGGATAGAAAGCTCCTCTTCTTTAGATGGAAGACCCATAGAAAGCTTCATGAAGAAACGGTCAAGCTGTGCCTCAGGCAGAGGAAATGTTCCAGTTGTCTCAACAGGATTTTGTGTTGCGATAACAATAAAAGGAGCAGGAAGGGGTCTGGTCTTTCCGTCTACAGTAACTTGACGCTCCTCCATGCATTCTAAAAGTGCAGATTGTGTTCTTGGTGTAGCGCGGTTAATTTCGTCTGCCAATAAAATATTGCAGAAAACAGGGCCTGATTTAAATACGAACTCACCCTGCTTCTGATTGTAATAGTTTAATCCAGTTACATCAGATGGCAGCAAATCTGGTGTAAACTGTACACGGGAAAAGGAGGCATCCAAAGAGCGGGCAAGTGACTTAGCCATAACTGTCTTGCCCGTTCCAGGAACGTCCTCCAATAGAATATGACCGCCGGCAATTAAGGAAGTCATGACCATATCGATCACCTTTCCCTTTCCAACGATCACGGATTCAATGTTTTCTTTTAATTTCGTTAGTGTACTCATAAAATCTCCTTTTCTGAAGCATTTAAATTTTGTTTTCAGTATAGCATAGTTATTGAAAAAAGTGGAAAAAAGATGTAATTAATCAGGAATTTGTTTGCCAGAAGGATCCATGTGAAAATGATCTTTATAAACAAGCTCAGACAGTGTTACAAATTCATAACCCTTTGACTGAAGTGTTGAAATAACAGTTTCAAGTGCATCTTTTGTATATTTAGCACCATTATGCATCAAAATGATAGATCCGTTTGAAAGCTCAGGATTTAATGCAGTTCTATCAATGATAGATTGAACACCGTAGTCTTTCCAATCTAAGCTGTCAATATCCCACTGAATACTAAGATATCCACATTCTGTTGCTGTTTGTATTAAAAGATTGTTGTAGTCGCCGTAAGGTGGTCTGAAAAAGCACATATTTTGACCAGTCAGCTCCTTTACATTTTTGTGTACCTGCATTAACTCATCGCGGATCTGTTCTTTTGAAAGTGTGCTCATCTCTGGATGTGTCTGTGAATGATTTCCTATATCGTGCCCGGCAGCAGCAATTGCCTTGACATCATCAGGATATGTATCTACCCAGCTTCCTGTTAAGAAAAAGGTAGCATGAATTTGATTTCGTGCCAGAATTGACAAAAGATCAGCTGTATCTTCATTGCCCCAGGCTGCGTCAAATGTAAGCGCAATTTTCTTTTGATCAGTCTGAACACAATAAATTGGCAATTCTCGTGAACCTTGGGTAGTGCTTACCATTACGGCGGCGGGAAGTGTAAAAGCGGTAATCAGAAGAAGCAAAAAAGCAGCAGAAATTAAAAGAGTTTTGAAAGAAAATGGATGAAAGACACCTTTTTGAAAATTGAACATGGAAGGACACCTGATACCTTTTTAATAACTGATATGTAAAGAAGGTGGGATTCATGATGATTTTTCTTATTGTATGTTTTGATTAT
>QWCN01007045.1_pt1 | contig 9997 bp, 5 predicted proteins | sample 1972711 | NCBI WGS metagenome assembly QWCN01 (sample SAMN09866707, study PRJNA288562) | Human gut metagenome isolate term1_stool, whole genome shotgun sequencing... | isolation source: gut | host: Homo sapiens | place: USA: California | reverse complement strand
AGATGCCGGATATGCAGACAGCAAGTACCAGTATGCGGGAGATTCCATCAATGTCTATCAGGCAGGAAAGATCACTTTAAGCAGAACAGATGGCACAGATGCAGAAACTTTTGATAATCTCTTATGTGTACCGGGTGGCGGTGACTATTTTGATTATGGTTTAAAACTTGACGGTACACTCTATCGGAATATCGATTCCTATTTATCGGCAGGTGGTAAGACAGGTGAACAGCAGTTAGCAGTATCTTATCTTTCCACGCAGGCATCTGCTACAGTGGAGATCAGAGAAAATCCGTATACAAGGATCGAGATTTTGAACAAACCGGATAAATTAGAATATACCTATGCTGCTTATGGCACGAAGATTGATCTCTCCGGTCTTGTATTTGCAGCATACAAAGCAGATGGTACGTATGATACCTACGCTTATAACGATGCTGCATCTGCAACAGGTATTGAAAACTGGAAACGCTTTTTCCATTCTCCTTATGAAAATCAGTCCTATATCTTTGAGGAAGGTACCTATACGATTCCGGTGATCTTTATGAACCAGAAAGCTGAATATGAGATCACGGTGGCAAAGAAACAGGATTCAGGAGATCAATATCGTTCATTTCAGATCACAAAAGAACCAGACCGTACGGTATATTATGTGAATGAAAAAGACAGTGCTGTTAATAACTGCTTTAGTGAGGAAGGATTGGAATTAGAAGCAGTTGATGCAGACGGTGTAACCAAAAAATATAAAATGTGGTATTATCCGACCGAAGAAGAACAGAAAGAAACCGGTTATTCTTCATGGAGTGATGTATTCATGCTTGTAGATGTAGACAGTTCTGCGATTGACTGGTCGAAGGCTGGAACCTATCCGGTGACAGTTACCTTAGAAAAGAAGAAAGCCGTATTTGATATTACGGTTGCAGATACACCGGTCAAGTCCTTTGAATTTCTGAGTATGCCTTCTAAGCAGGTCTATTACCGTTATGAAGGAAGTGCAATGGATTTAAACGGAATGGCTTATCAGATCACATTTGATGATGGAAGTATCTTTGCAGATACGATCACCGATAAGAGTTCTGATATGCGTTTTGAATATCAGGGCAGACTCTATCAGATCAAAAAGAGCTGGAGCAGGACAAATTCTTCTGGAAGTCCGACAATACGTGACGATAATGCCATCTTGTTTTCTGTTTTTGGACAGACCTATACAACCGATGCAATCAGCATCAAAGAGGATCCGGTATCTTCGATTGAATTTTTGGAAAAACCGGAAAAGACAGTCTATGTAGGGGAAACAAACAGTGTTGATCTGTATGGAAGTAAATTCCGTATCACTTATACAGACCAGTCGATGGAGGAAGTTAGTGTAACGGAACATGTCAGTACGATCGAGGCTGGAAAATATCAGAAAACCTTAAGAGGAAGTATTGATTATCTGGCAGCAGAAGGAAGTGATGCGCTTAAGAAACATATAAAAGTCAGTTATATGAACCAGTCAGCAGTTCTTTTGGTAGAATCGGATTATCTGAATGATGGTGTTAATATCCTGACGGAAAATAGCTGGGATCAGGGAGTTTTGACCGAGAATAAACCTTATCTGGTAGAACGTTTTACTCCCAAACAGACAAAAGAATACTATTTTTACTGCATTGACAGAGAAGATAATAATATGGGCAGCCAGCCGTATTTTATAGAAGTATATGCAGATGGAAAAAGTATTTACAGAATGCAGTATTCCGATTTTACCAGAGGATTGGGCATAAACTTAGAAGCTGGTGTTACATATGATTATGTAGTAAGCCTGATGGCAGGCAGAAAAGAGGGAATCTGTCAGTGTACGATCAGTTCTGATGTTTCCGATATGACAGCGTTAGGAGAGCCGCAGATTGAGATTTTGCAGGCAGGACAGACAGTCTGGTATGAAGATGAAATGAACATACTGCAGTTAGTGCTTGCCGGTACAACTTATCGTAAGACATATACAAATGGATGGACGATCGAGAAAACGATCACAAGTAATGTGCCGATGATCAACGTGGAACAGAAACCGCTTTCTGTTGCATTTAAGTATACACAGGAAGGAAATGGAAACCAGCCCCAGATACGGGAGGATAATGCGCTGGTTTACAGCTATCAGGATAGCGTGATCAAAGAAATACCAGTGCAGTTGAATGTACCTACGAATATTGCATCGATTACGATCGATCATAATCCGTTTGAAAACTGCTGCCGGTATGAGATTGAATCCAACCTTAAAACATTAAAGGGACTGACAGTCACCATACATTTTAAAGATGAAAGAGAAGCAGAAACTTTTACATGGAACAGCCAGACGGATACCCCATATTTAGATGGAAAAGCCATTACAGCAAAGCTCATGGCTGGTGGAGATGATTATTCACTGATCATCCGTTACAGAGGAGTGACAAAAGAGGAAAAGATCACTTTCAATGAGGCTCCGGTCACAGGATTTGAAGTACAGAAACAGCCGGAGAAATCAGGATGTTATGCATTTGAAAATGTCGGAACACCGGATCTGTATGGGATGCAATTATTAGTACATTATTCCGATGGAACGACAAAAACAGTAAAAGTAGCCGAACATACCAATAGATGCCAGATCGAACATGGCTATACCGGTGTTTTGCAGGGACAGATCCGTACCGAAACAGCACAAAATGGAAGAAAAGCACTCTATATCAGCTATCTTGGTTATACTGAAAAAGTGATGGAATATGAGGAACTGCCATTCCCGATGGAAACAGCGAAGAAGTTAGAGATCGGGGAAACGAATTATATTGTAGCGGGTGACGATCAGCCGTATGCATTCTTTTTTGTTACAGCAAAAACAGACAGCCACTATACGGTTCAGTTAGGGGGTAAGGTCAGCCGGTATCTGTGCAGATATGATGAGAAAGAAAACCAGATGGATAAGTCCTATGGTTCTTCTTCAAGTATCTGTGAGGTGACATTTGATCTGTCCGTAGGAGAAACAACGTATCTTGTGGCGGCTTTAAATGAAACGAAAAAAGCGGTCAGCTTAACATGTAAGGCCAAAGGTACAGAGATTGAAAAGGAAGAAGCTAAAAGTGTTGAAGTTGCGATGGGAGATTTAGTGGCTGGCAGTAAATTTCCAGAAGCAGATGCTTCAAAAATGACAAATTACAGTATCAAATCTGCAACATGGTACGGAGATGCCGATGAGGATAACAATGTAGACTTTGCAACAGCACATCGTCTGAAATTAGTGCTTGCACCTTCTGTGGGAGTTGCTTTTACAGAGAATACACAGGTATATTTCAATGGCACTTTAGTGACGGAAAAAGAAATAGGTTCTAACGGTATGCTGACGATTTATCATACATTCCCGTATACCGATTGTAAGATCACATTTCCGGATATTTCCGGTTATACCCTGCATACAGAAGGAATGACGGAATCAGACCGTATCTCTTATGGAGGAACTTGTTCCTTCTATTATGAAGATGCAGATAGAATACGGCTGACAGACAGTATCGTAAAGCAGAACCAGCGTCCGCTCACAACCGATGAAAATGGCTTTTATACCTTGACAGATGTCAAAGAAAATATTGTGATCACAGTCAAAGAACGTGATACGCAGGTTGGCGAAAATGAGAGCAGGCTGCTATTTTATAATAAGAGCAATACGATCTGTGATACAATGGTTGGAACATTAGACAAAACAATCGCAGATAATACCGAAGGCAATACCTGTTTACCGGAATTAGAAAGCTATACAGATGATACGATGCAGTTTTTCTATGGATGGTATACACAAAAAGATGATAACTTCAACGGAATCCATACACGTTTTACGAGAAATACAAAATTGACAGAAAAGCAGCATGATCTGTATGCAAAATGGGGAAGTGGAATCTTTTCCATGGTGACAGGTGGTGTCAAGGTAGAGTATAAAGTACTTTCCTTTGACGATGAAAACCATATGCGCATACAGGTATTTAAGGTGTCAGAGGCAGCGGAAGATTCAAAGGAAACCATAGAAGCTACCGGTGCAGGAACAGAAGTGTTAGAAATTCCGGAGAGTTTAAGCGAACAAGAAATTTCTTTAACAGAGAGTCTTGGCATTGATATTGCAGACTGTGTCGTAGATTCTATAGCACCATATGCATTTGCAGACTGTGAGTTCTTAAATCAGGTTGTTTTACCGGATACGATCACAAGCATCTCAGATGAAACATTTGCAGGAGCAAAAAATCTAAAGATCACTTTATCTGATGCAGTTACTAAGATCAGTGATACGGCATTTGCCGATGCAGAAGGTACGACAGTCATATGCAGCAGCAGTTTAGCAGAAGATGAACAGATCAAAAATGCATTATCCGATGCCGGTGTGACATTACAGACGGTAGATCTGATCGTTTCAGATGGAGTCAATGAAAAAACATTTACTTATGGCGATAAACCGGAAGTTTTCACCGTAAAGACGCTTGTAAATGGAGCAGAAGATAAAGAAGCAGATATCAGTTTCTTATATGAGGATACCGATGCATATGCATACAGTGCCGATAAAAATACACTGACTGTCACACCAAAACGGGCAACAAAAGCAGCAGAACAGTTTCGTGTCTGCATCAGGGAAGAAGATTCAAAGATCAAAAAAACAATCACCTTCCAGACAGCAAAGGCAGCACAGATGGTAACTGCAAAAGATCTTTTGAAAAATACAGGAAATGTAGCATTTTCTGTCGGAGCAAAGACAAATGGTGATGGAAAACTACATTATACCAGCAGTGATCCATCAGTAGCGGCAGTAGACGCATATGGAATTGTGCGTATCTATAAAGAAGGCATCATAACGATTGCGATTACGGCAGAAGAAACAGATAATTATTTCTCTTCTGATGTCCATTACATCACATTGACAATAGAACCGTTAAAAGCGGAAACAGGAAACAGACAGGAAAGTGATAAAGGTGGTCTGTATGTATACCAGGCATTCTATAAAAAAGCCTATAAGAGTAAAGCATTCCGATTAAATATATCATCTGTTTTACCGGTTTCCTATACCAGCAATAATAAAAAGGTGGCGGTTGTGAAACCGGATGGAACAGTTACTGTGAAAAAATGCGGTGTGGCACTGATCGCAGTCAGAACATTGAAGGCAGAAAATGCGGTGCTCATTCAGGTAGTACCAAGAAAGTCAAAAGCAAAAACTGCAAGTAAAAAAGCAGGAACTTTGAAAGTAAGCTGGTCAAAGCAGACAGAAGCCTCCGGTTATCTCGTAGAATGTTCGTTAGATAAAAACTTTAAAAAGAAAGTTTTAAAGAAAGTGATCAAAAAGAACAAGACAACGAGTACGACCTTTCAGAAACTGAAAAAAGACAGGAAGTATTATGTACGTGTAAGAGCATATACCGTGATCGATAATAAGAAGATTTACGGAGATGCCGGAAAGATTATGCGGCAGAAGATCAAGAAGTAAATATGGATCAATAGAAAAAGCCTCCGGCTGTTTGAACAATCAGACAACGGAGGCTTTTTTATATGACAGAAGATTAAGACAACTGTTCAATACCACTGATATCCGGCTGTATCGTCAGGGAGTAATTGGTATAATAGACGACAAATCCGGGGGCACTTTTGTTCGGCTTTTTCACATTTTTCTTCTGGAGATAATCAATCTCGACTTTATCATTGTCCCGTCCTTTCGAATAGAATCCGGCAAGTCTGCCAGCTTCTTCAAAAGTGCGGTCAGGTAATTCTTCGCCTTCGGTTTTTACGATCACATGGGAACCGGGCATTCCTTTTGCATGAAACCACCAGTCGTTACCGGTAGCAAATTTAAAGGTCAGTTCATCATTCTGGTAATTGTTTTTGCCGACATAGATGTGGAATCCGTCAGAAGAAATATAATGGAAAGGTTTGCTTTTGATCTTGGCTTTTTTGTCCCCGCGTTTTTTGCGGATATAGCCAAATTCGATCAGTTCTTCTTTGATCTGTACAAGATCATCTTCCGATACGGCAATATCTAAGGCAGTCGCAATGCTTTCAAGATGTGTGATCTCATCTTTGGTTTCTTCGATCAGAGTTGTCAGTGCTTCATATGTCCGCTTTAATTTTCCATAGCGGTCAAAATATTTCTTTGCATTTTCAGAGGCGGATAACTGGTCATCTAATGGGATCGTGATCATTTCATTCGTATAATAATTTAAAGCCTCTAATTTTTTGGCACCGCTTTCAAGATGATAGCCGTAAGTATTTAACAATTCGCCGTAAATGCGGTATTTTTCACGCTTTTCGGTATCTTTTAACTGTTTTTGCTGGAGCAGGAACTTTTTACGGTTCCGTTCGAGTGCAGTTGTTACGATACGACGCAGATCCGAAGATTTCTGGCGTATCCTTGTATAGATATTACGGCTCGCATAATAGGTTTCTAACACTTCAGAAATAGAGTCATAATTCGTAACGGTATATTCTTCATAGGAAGTATAAGGCAGGGAAGCAAATTCTACCGGCTCTTTTCCCTTATACATGATATTCGGTGAAAAATGTTCCTCTTTGATGTCGGTCATAAACCAGTCGAAATTATGGAACAGGTGCAGTTTTTCGTCTTCATGTAACGAACTCATTGAAAAATCACCGTCTACACCGGCACGAAAACAGATCTCATTTGCAATCGAAGGACTGATTCCGGTATATGACGTATAGATGGCTTTTGCGATCGGCTCTGGCTTTTCACAGACAGTCTGTAAAAAATCCTCCTGCGAAACGGTCAGCGGATTTTTTTTGTGCGTCGTATCAGGAATAAAATACATACGTCCCGGAAGGACTTCGCGGACAGAACTGATCTGTGCACTGACATGCTTGATACTGTCAATGATCGTGCCGTCTTCTTTGCAGAAGATGATATTGCTATGCTTGCCCATCAGTTCGATGATCAGTTTCTTGTGGCAGAGATCACCTAATTCATCTAAATGTTCGATCTCAAATTGGATGATACGCTCTAAGTCAGGCTGTGTGATTCCTATGATCCTTCCATTTGCAATATGCTTACGCAGCACCATGCAGAAATTCGGTGCTGTCAAAGGACTTGGTTTATTCTGTTTTGTCAGATATAGAAAAGGAAGGGATGCACTTGCAGACATTGCAAGGCGGAACTGTCCGTTTTGTCCCTTCAAAGTAAAGAGCAGTTCATCAGTTTCCGGCTGTGCGATCTTGCTGATCTTACTGTTTAATATCGTTTTATTTAATTCGCAGACTAAATTCGCTACGACGATTCCATCAAATGCCATGGATAGATACCTCCAACATGATATTACTTGTACAACATATTATGATACTGGGGTCAAAAGGTCTTTTGCCCCCTATGATACCGGATTGCTCCGTGCATTGCACTCTCGCAATCCTCAAAAACATTCATAATCCGCTCATTTTTCTACGAAAAATGGCTGCTTATTCATGTTTTTGGCGGGTCAAAAAGTCAAAAATCCTCTTGCAAGCAGGCTTGCATCGGCTTTTCGACCTTTTGACTCTGGTATCATATTATCTTATAATGTATAAAATCCTGTGTCAAGCAGAGGAAGGCAAAAGCTGTTTGACTAATTGCAGATTTTCCTATATAATATTATTTAATTATGCATACATAAGTTTATGATAATGCCGCAAGGCAGTAGGAGGTTCTGATGATTAAGAGCATGACCGGATTCGGGCGTTGTGAGATTATGGAAAACAACCGCAAATTTACAGTGGAATTAAAATCTGTGAATCACCGGTATCTCGATGTGAATATAAAAATGCCAAAGAAACTTGGCTTTTTTGAAAGTGCGATCCGTACACTGTTAAAAGAATATATGCAGAGAGGAAAGATCGACCTTTTCATTTCCTATGAAGATTATACCGAGGAGAATTTCGCATTAAAATATAACGAAGATGTCGCAGCCGCCTATCTGAAATATTTAAAACAGATGGCAGATACATTTGATCTTGAAAATGATATACGGGTAAGTACCTTATCCCATTATCCGGAAGTATTTACAATGGAAGAACAGAGCATCGATGAAAAGGAACTCTGGTCAACATTAGAGAAAGCCCTGCGTGGGGCGTGCAGCCAGTTTGTAGACAGCAGGATCGCAGAGGGAGAACATTTAGCAGAGGATCTGATCGAGAAATTAAATACCATGCTTGGCTATGTGGATTTTATCGAAGAACGTTCCCCGATAATCTTAACAGAATACCGTAAGCGTTTAGAGGATAAGATACATGAACTCTTAGGTGACAATCAGATCGATGAGAACCGGATCGCTACAGAAGTGACGATTTTTGCAGATAAGATCTGTGTTGATGAAGAAACCGTACGTCTGCGCAGCCATATAGAAGCAACGAAGGCTTCCTTAGAAGAAGGCGGAAGCATCGGACGTAAGTTAGACTTTATCGCACAGGAGATGAACCGAGAAGCGAATACCATATTGTCAAAGACTACAGATATTACGATTTCTGACATCGGTATCAATTTAAAAACCGATATCGAAAAAGTCAGGGAACAAATCCAGAACATAGAGTAGGAGATAGATATGGCAGAACTGATGAATATCGGCTTTGGGAATCTGGTACATACCGATAAGATCATAGCAATTGTAACACCGGATTCCGCACCGGCAAAACGGCTGGTACAACGGGCAAAACAGGAAGAACAGATCGTTGATGCCACACAGGGCAGAAAGACGAGGAGCATTCTTGTGATGGAGCCGGATAAGATCGTACTTTCCGCTTTAGGAACAGATACATTAGCAGGTCGTTTCCATGAATTAGCAGGCAGCAGGGAGGAAAAATAAATGGATCAGAAGCAAAGAGGGATTTTGATTGTATTTTCAGGTTTTTCGGGTTCCGGCAAGGGAACAGTTATGAAAGAACTGATGAACCGTTATGAAGAATATTATGCATTGTCCATTTCTGCAACAACCAGACAGCCAAGGGACGGAGAAGCAGATGGCAGGGAATATTTTTTCAAAACGCAGGAAGAATTTGAAAAAATGATTGAAAAAAATGAACTGATAGAGTATGCTTTGTACGTTGAAAATTATTATGGAACGCCAAAAGCCTACGTGGAAGAACAGTTAGAAGCAGGAAAAGATGTGATCTTAGAGATTGAGATACAGGGCGCTTTAAAGATCAAAGAACTTTTCCCGGATACACTTTTGATGTTTGTGACACCACCGGATGCTGCAACGTTAAAAGAACGTCTGATCGGCAGGGGAACCGAACCGATCGATGTCGTGAATGCAAGGCTTTCAAGGGCATTTGAAGAATCTTTAGGTGTAGAAGCCTATGACTATCTGATTGTAAATGATGCATTAGATGCATGTGTGGAGGAAGTACATTCCATTATCCGCAATGAGCATCAGAAAGTATCAAGGAATCAGGAGTTTATCAATAGAATCAAAGAAGAACTAAAAGGTTTTTCGAAAGGAGAATAATATTATGATACATCCATCTTATGTAGAACTTATGAAGGTCGTTAATAATGATGTAGCGATCGGAGAAGAACCGGTAGTAAACAGCCGTTATTCCATCGTGATCGCAGCAGCAAAAAGAGCAAGACAGCTGATCGCAGGTGCAGATCCTTTAGTACCGAATTCTTATGGAAAGAAACCGTTATCTATCGCAGTGGAAGAATTATATGACGGTGATGTAAAGATCTTAAGCGAAGATGAGAAAGAAAAAGTAACAGAATAAAGTTACCGGAATAAATTGAAAAATGGGATGTACAAAACAGGGGTTTTGACATCCTTTTTTACTCTGTTGGAGGAATGCATGAAATTACTTTTTATATCATTAGGCTGTGATAAGAATCTGGTAGATTCGGAATATATGCTTGGTATGTTATCCGCAGACGGCATTACGATCACAGATGATGAAAACGAAGCAGATATTATCGTGATCAATACCTGCTGTTTTATCAATGATGCAAAGGAAGAAAGCATCAATACCATTTTGGAAATGGCAAAGTATAAAGAGT
>QWCN01007044.1_pt1 | contig 9998 bp, 7 predicted proteins | sample 1972711 | NCBI WGS metagenome assembly QWCN01 (sample SAMN09866707, study PRJNA288562) | Human gut metagenome isolate term1_stool, whole genome shotgun sequencing... | isolation source: gut | host: Homo sapiens | place: USA: California | reverse complement strand
CGTATACCCAATTGACGCCGAAGTGAGAGCCGTAACTGCCTGTTGTAAAAATATAGTTTCCGCCGCCGTGGTTACTGCGCGCATAAATGCGCATACTCACGGAAAAACTGCCCTTGACAAGATCGGAAAAGTCCGTATAGACGTCCCCTTCCGTTGCTCCGAGCGCGGGCGCATATAAGAGCCCGTTATCCTTTAACGCCACGCCGCCGTTGATGTTGTCCAGCGCCACGTTTTTCGCCACGAGGTCGTAATTGCCGAGCGAATCTTTGCCGAGATCGGCTTCATCCTCGAACGCATACCACACTACGGAATTAAATCCCGTTTCGGGCGCGACGATGTCCGCGGGCGCTTCCGCTTTTGCCGCAGCAAAACCAAGTCCCAATGCGGCGGGGGCCAAAACGGAGAACGCCGTGATCAACGCTCTTCTGATACGCCCCGAATTTTTTGAAAATAATGTCATTTTTAAACCTCCCTACCCGTCTTCACTGTTAACTACACTTAATTTTTAAATGTGTTTCTATTTTATTATGTAAACTGTGTTTTGTCAATATCTGCGGGAAAAAGTATATCTCTAATTTTTACAAAAAGTATCAAGGAAACGTTTAAACTTTTCTCTCCGCGACGAAAGCGTAAGCAAGGTTATTTTGTTTTTTCGCCTTCGTATTTACACTCGACGGATCGGCATTTCGCTTCTTTTTTCCCTCGATTTTCGCTTGAAATGAAGCGGAGGGCAAAAGTTTTCTCCTTTTCCGACTTTTGAAAGAACAACTTTCCTAAATCCACAATCATTCTTCTACCTTTCTCGTTTCCCTCCCCGCCATTTACGCCCCTGATAAAAGCGCCGGAATTTTATATCGCGCAATCCTGACCTTTCCTGATTTTTTCGCCCCTCCTCAGACGCGGACCCGCCAAAAACGCGCCGATATTCGATTTTTACATAACGGACGCCGGCAGCGGCAATTTCGGATTCGGGCTTTTTATCGTAAAATCGGAAACGGAAGTCCTGAACGGCAGGCTTGTTTACGATAGAAAACAGAGCTTTTTTTCCCGGTCCTGTCCTCCGGGTTTTAGAAAAAATTTTTTTGGCGGTAAAAATTTTCCCGACTTACTTTTCGGACCGTATCGCCATAAAAATATTTTCTTCTCCTACTTATAGAGTTCCACACAAAAAAAGAGCGCAAAAGCGCTCCTTTTCCACTTGACGTATATGTCACATTTTCTAAAAAGTATCTTTCAACAACGGATACCTTTTATATCTCTCCTACTTCCTTTTATACTCTTGCGCCCGTTCCCGCATTCGGCTCTATCGCTTCCTTTACACGCACGATCCTACCCGCCGCCTCTTCCAGCGTTTCGTATTCCCCGCAGCCCGCCATCGCCAATATCCTTTTCCCGAACGCGGGGCTTTGCTCCGTTTCCAAATTTTGTACGGGAAGCGACCGCACCTTCGACAGGATTCGCCCCCATACTTGGCTCCTTCCCCCTCCGCAAAGTTTCGTATTTTTCGGTCCCGCTTTGCCCCCTTGCGCGGCTTTCCGACAGTCTTTCCGCGCAAAAACCGCTCCTTTCATCACCGCTTTGCTCCTTTCGCCGCTCGTCGTGACGCTCAGCCCGATAAACGCGCCCTTTGCGGTTACGTCGTTGTGCGGGCTACGCTCTCCCATCAGGGAGAGCAAAAAAAATCACTCCGTTCACCTTCGTCTTCTCTATCTCTTTTTCATCCGCCTCGTAATTCTTTGAGTTCAAAATCTCTTCCGGTCCCCATTTCCGCGACGATGCCGTCGAAATAAACAGCACTTCTCGCCTCGTCGGTATACACCCACGCAAACGGGGTTTCTTTTGCTTCTCGTTATTTTCCGGGCGAAATCGCAGACCTTTTCCCTTTTCTTATTTCCACGCCGGTCAGTCCGCCATTCCCAAACGTTCTTCATCAAAAAAAGAAGGAGAGTTTTTCCCCTTCTCAATCTTGCCATCTCTCGTCATACGTAAAACCGATAAGAATCTTTGCCTTCGTTTTTCACGCGATAAAGCGCCTTATCCGCCCGATCGAACACCTCGGTAAAAGAGGGCGTATCGGCGGTCACGCCGGCAATGCCCGCCGAAAAACCGAAGCTGCCGTTTTCCACCAGCGTTTCCGCTTCCCCGGAAAATTCTCGCCTAAGCGTTTGCAGCAATATTTCTATGGTATCCTGTTTGGTTGCCTCGGGATAAAAGACGGCAAATTCGTCGCCTCCTACCCGGCCGATACAGCCGCCCTTAAAGATATGTCCGAGTAGCTTAGCAAACAATTTTAAAATGGAATCGCCCGAAAGGTGCCCGTATTTATCGTTGAACTGTTTAAAGTTATCGATATCGAATAAAACAAGAATTCCGCCCCGATTTTCGTCGAGCTTTTGCTGAACGGCGTTGCGGAAGGATTCGTGATTGTAAACGCCGGTCATGAGGTCAAGTTCGGAACGGCGCTGAAAAAGTTTGGCGAGCGCCAGCGCCTCGGACGCCTGCTGCGCGATGGTTTTCGGATAAAATTCCCCGTTGCTCTGTTCGGCGTTAGGGACGGAGTGATGAAGGTGCACCAGCATCCATATTTTTCCCCTGCGGCGGAACACCGCGCTGAATCTCGTATCCATATCCACGAGGACCTGCGTGTCTTTCTGCGGAAGCTGCCGCGCCCACAGCCCGCCGTATACGATATAAACGTCGTCCGTCACTTTTAGGGACTCGTACCATTCGTCCAGGACCTCGAAACGGATACTCGCCGCTTCCAACTGATTTTTTTGAAGATCGCGCACCGCGTGCGCCAAATCGGTGAAAAACTCATGCTTGCCCGTACCGATCATGACGAGATTTTCGGGACATAATTTATACAGTTCTTCAAAATTTTCTTTCGTAGGTTCCAGCAGATAATACTGCCAGATCCTTTTCGTCAAATCGCACAGATATTCGCCCGTTTCCATAATTTGCCCCCGGTTTCCGTTTTTCCCGTCGTAGGTACGTTTTATGCACGTGTATACATATTATAGACCTTTTTTTTCGATCGGTCAAGGTGAAGGAGGTATAAAATCCGCTTTTCTTTTCCCTTTTCTCCCCGATTCCTTTTGAATCGCGAAAACGACGCTTTCTTTTCGGGCGCTTTCGGGTCCTTTCTGAAAAAACAGCATCTCGGCGAGCGTTGTTTTTTCTTCGCTCGCCCATACAGCGGCGCGCTGTCGCACGATTAACCCATTTATATTCTCTTCTTCCGATTCGATTTTATTCAAAAAGAAATGGAAAAATTGACAAAATACGGTTTGAAGGCGTTTTCTGAAAAATCGAGATTTTCCGTAATATATCCCAAACGGTTTACCTCCGCGACGGCATTCACAGATCGATGGGTCATCATCTGATAATAGCCGACCGCCGCATTGAAGTATGGGAACACCACCGAAATATCGTTTACGTTCACCTCTTCCCCCTTGGGTTTGCAGTCCGCCGTAAAGATCTGATTTAAGAAATCCGCCGCCATGTAGGAAACGTCCACAATCAAGCTGCTTTTTTGGTTTTCGTTGCGGAGGGTCATCTTGCAGCCGTCTATAAAACCGCCCGAAAAACGGTTTTCCCGCGAATCCGTTTCGTCGTCGTACACGAGCGCGCACGTGCCGCCTTTCAATCGATACACGTAATAAAAACCGTAGCCTCCGCTGCCGCCCGACTGAGCCGAATAAAAAATAAACGGCTCTCCCGCGACGAAATCGTATAACTTGACGGAGGGATCGAATCCGTAATCTCTCGTCGGCGTCAGGGAACAGACGGGTTTCGCCGGGTTTTTATCCGCCTCGAAGACGTCGATTTTTATCTGTTTTTTATACGTCGTTCCGACGCCGCTGAGCCGTATTTCGTAAGCCTGCCCGTCTACGACCGCCGTCTGACGGGAAAAAACCTGCCGTCCTTTTCCCTCCGCCTTTGCGATCGCCGCGCCCCCCGCGATCGGACAGACGACTAAGTATACCATCGTTGTAAAAAGAGCCAAAATTTTTTTCATATCGTCAGTATGTACCGATTTTCATCGGAATAGACATCAAAAAATATTTTTTCCTTCCTTTTCCACCGAATTTCCCGCGGACGGGCGGCGGTCTGCCCCTGCAAAACGCGCCTGCCGTTTTTCCTTATTTTTCAAGTAAAAGGTCGAGCCGCCCCGCGCCCTTTGCGAGGTCCTGAAAAACAAACGCTTTATCCTTAGGCGCGCCGTTGCGTGCGGGAATCCCCGCCGGGGTGGGGTATGCTCTGTTTTCGTCGGGATCATAAAAAAGTCCGAAACGGGAGTACGTTCCGTTTCCTTCAAAGCAATCCTTTTGCCCCACGTCATACATCTTATAATAATTTACCGTTTCCAAAAAGGGCAGCTTGGCCGCCGCCTCAAAAAACGAACGCATCCTCTCGGCGGCTTTCTTCTCGCCCGCTCCCTCGTCGTTAAAACCCATTTCCGTAAAAAATACGGGCAGCCGCCGTCCGTCCAATCGGGCGAATTCTTCGTAATACTCAAAATTTTTATCTATAAAATAAGACTCGTCAAATTCCGTCCAGACATAGGGATGCCAGCACATGATCTGAAAATATTGTTCGGGGTCCCTGCTCGCGGCGCTCTTCTCTTCCTTTCCGTATAGATATCCGAAATTTCCGCTGTGCATCTTCTCATAAAAGACGCGCAAAAAGCGAAGGAAATTCCCCTTGCCGAGTCCCTCCGGCTCGGTCAGACCGCCGAGTACGACTTTCGAGGCGGGATTTGCCGCATGAATCGCCCGCGAAGCGTAATACAACACGTCGAGCGCGATTTCCGCCATCTGCTCCACATTGTAAATCTTTTCGCCGTTGACGCCGCAGAGAAAATCGGGATTATTCAGCTCGTTGTCCACTTCCCAAACCCCGATTTCGGGAAATTCGGACGCGAGCGCGAACCACGTTTCATAGTAGTCGTTCAGCCATTTTACATACGTGCTTCCCCGCCGTATATCCCGTGCGGGCTTGCCCCAGCGGAGCGTTCCCTCGTTGAAATTGCAGTGATTAAGCCCGATATTCGCCATTTTGTAGTCTTTACAGCGACTCAGCCATTCGTGCATTAAAGAGGTACGGGGCGCGTCAAAAGTCCTTTTATCCTTCATGAGGTAGGTGCAGTGCATCCACTGCCGAATCGTCCTGACGCCGAGATTTTTCAAAAGTTCCGCCTCTTCCTCCGCCCGAAAATTTTTCCGTTCCTCCAACAGATAGCACATTCCGAAAAGATTTTTCTTTTCCATTCCCGTTTTCCCTCCTGTTTTTGTATAGAATATCAGACAATTCCCCTTCCATCAAGCGCTTTTTTGAAAATCCTCCGATTTACGAAAAGGTATCTCCGATTTTTCAAATTTTTTTAACTTTCCAAATTACGCACCCGTATTGTAAAAGGCAGGGAGATTTTTTCTCCCCGCCCTTCTACGCGACGCAATCTTTACATCCTGCTTTTCATTTTCCTCGACAGCGCCACGGCGGCGCCCTTACGCCTTACTTTTCACTTTCATCAGCCGTACCACGGCGGCGCGTTCGTTTTCGTCCAGTTTGTCCTTGATATACTTGATCGTTTCTTCCAGCTGCGGAATCATAACGTATTCGAGAGCGTTGACGCGGCGTTTGTTGCGTTCTATCTCGTCCGCCAGCATCCTCACCGCCTTTTCCGTTTCGGCGAGCCTTACCATTTTCGGAAGCAGCGCGGAAACCATACCGACGGAATAATCCGCTTCGCTGGTGATTTCCGCGTAGGCGTAAGGCAGACCGTCCGCCCGTTTTTCCTTGACCAGGTCCACCTTAGGCACCTCCACGCCCATAATGCTCTCTGTGCCGCAGTTTACCTTCACCGCCACGGAGGGCATGGAAAACGCCGCCTCCGCTTCAAACGCAGGCGTCACCGAACGAGCGACGGAAAACTGCTTCAACGTGAGGGAAAGTTCTTTTTCCACCTCGTCCCGAAGCCGTTTGTCCTCTCTGATGATGACCGTAAACCGCCGCACCATTTCGTCCGATTTGTCTTTGAGGAGCTTATGCCCCCGAACCGCGGTAGAAAGGCGCGCTTTGAGCTTTTTCAGCTCCATGCGGGTAGGATTGACGTTGAGTCTTGCCATGTGCCTTATTCCTCTGAATCGTCTTTAACGGGAAGATATTTGTCGATAAATTCCTGACGGATACGTTTGAGTTCTCCCCGGGGCAGAATCTTCAAAAGTTTCCAGCCCAAATCGAGCGTTTCCTCTATCGTCCTGTCCGTATCGAATCCCTGATTGATATAATACTTTTCGAATTCTTCCGCGAATTTCGCGTATAATTTATCCGTATCCGACAAGGCGGCTTCGCCCAAAATAGCGGAAAGTTCCTTGCTTTCCTTGCCGTGCGCGTAGGCGGCGAACAGCTGATTCATCGTGTCCGCATGATCCTCCCTCGTCTTTCCCCGACCGATCCCCTTATCCTTCAAACGGGACAGGGAAGGCAGCACGTCCACGGGGGGATTGATGCCCTTTTTATAGAGATCGCGGGAAAGAATGATCTGCCCTTCGGTGATATATCCCGTGAGATCGGGAATGGGGTGGGTCTTGTCGTCCTCGGGCATGGTCAGAATGGGAATCTGCGTGATCGAGCCTTGCTTTCCGCGAATCCTGCCCGCGCGTTCGTACAAAGAAGCGAGGTCGGTATAGAGATAGCCGGGATAGCCGCGGCGTCCGGGCACCTCTCTGCGCGCGGCAGACACTTCGCGCAGCGCCTCCGCATAGTTCGTGATGTCCGTCATGATGACGAGCACGTGCATTTCGCACTCGAATGCGAGATACTCCGCGCAGGTAAGCGCCATGCGCGGCGTGGCGATACGCTCGACGGCGGGATCGTTAGCGAGATTGGTGAACAGCACCGTCCTTTCGATGGCGCCCGTCTTTTTGAAATCGTCCACGAAATACTGCGCTTCCTCGAAGGTGATGCCGATCGCCGCAAACACGACGGCAAATTTGGAATCCCCGCTTTTGACCTTCGCCTGCCGCGCGATCTGCGCGGCGAGTTCGGCGTGCGGCAGACCGCTCATCGAAAACACGGGCAGTTTCTGCCCTCTTACCAGCGTATTGAGTCCGTCGATGGCAGAGATGCCCGTTTGGATAAATTCATTGGGATAGTCGCGCGCGGCGGGATTGATCGGCTCTCCGTTGATGTCCATCTTCTTTTCGGGAATGACGGGCGCGCCGCCGTCGCGGGGATTGCCCATGCCGTCGAACACCCGCCCGAGCATATCTTCGGACACGGCAAGCTCCTGACTGTGCCCTAAAAAGCGGGCTTTGGACTCGGAGATCTGTAACCCCTGAGAATTTTCAAAGAGCTGCACGACCGCTTTGTCGCGGTTGATTTCGAGCACCTTGCCGCGGCGGATCTCGCCGTTTTTGCCGACGATGTCCACCAGCTCGTTATATTTGACGCCCTCGACGCCCTCCACCAGCATGAGCGGGCCGACCACCTCGCGGATTGTCTTATATTCCTTAAACATCGTCGCCTCCTCCCTGCGCCAGCGCTTTAAGCTCCGTATTCATCAGTTTGAATATTCCATCGAACTCGGAAATGTCGTCCTCGGAAATATATTTTGCGCGCCCGATTTTCTCCTTACAGGAACAAGCGAGAATGTCGTCGAGATCGGCATAGTTAGCCACCGCCTCTCCCGCCAGACGGTTGAACTCGTAGACGAGTTTGAGCATCAGAAACTGCTTGCGCATCGAGGTGTACGTATCGATCTCGTGAAAGGCGTTCTGATGCAGATAGTCCTCGCGGATGATCTTCGCGGTTTCCATCGTCAGTCTGTCCTTAGAGGATAACGCGTCCATGCCGACGAGCCGCACGATTTCGTCCAAAGCCGCTTCTTCCTGTAAGATCGTCATGACGAACTGACGGTATTTGAAGAAGTCGCGGTTGACGTTTTCGTCGTACCACTCCTTCATCCTGTCCGCGTACAGCGAATAGCTGATCAGCCAGTCGATGGCGGGGAAATGCCTCTTATAGGCGAGCGACGCGCTCAGCCCCCAGAACACCTTGACGATTCGCAAGGTAGCCTGAGAAACGGGTTCGCTCAAATCTCCGCCCGGAGGGGACACGGCGCCGATCGCGGTGACGGATCCCGTCCGATCGCCCGCGCCGAGCAGCTTGACGATGCCCGCGCGCTCGTAAAATTCCGCCAGACGGCTTGAAAGATAGGCGGGATAGCCTTCGTCGCCGGGCATCTCTTCGAGCCGCCCGCTCATTTCGCGCAGCGCCTCCGCCCAACGGGAGGTGGAATCCGCCATGATGGCGACGTTATAGCCCATGTCGCGGAAATATTCCGCGATCGTGATGCCGGTATAAATGGACGCTTCCCGCGCCGCCACGGGCATATCCGAGGTGTTTGCGATCAGCACGGTGCGCTTCATCAACGGCTCGCCCGTTTTCGGGTCTTTGAGCTCGGGAAATTCGTTGAGCACGTCCGTCATCTCGTTGCCGCGCTCGCCGCAGCCCACGTAGACGATGATGTCCGCGTCCGCCCATTTCGCCAGCTGATGCTGTACCACCGTCTTGCCGCTGCCGAAAGGCCCCGGCACCGCCGCCACGCCCCCTTTGGCGATCGGGAACAGAGTGTCGATGACCCGCTGCCCCGTGACCATGGGCTTATCGGGCGAAAGCTTTTCCCTGTACGGTCTGCCCTTTCGGACCGGCCATTTGCGGAGCATACACACGGGCATATTTCCCTTCTCCGTTTCGAGGACGGCCACCGTTTCTTCGATGGTATAATCCCCCTCGGAGATGGAAACGACTTTTCCTTTCATACCGTGAGGCACCATGATGCGGTGTTCGACGATCTCCGTTTCCCAGACCACGCCGAGAACGTCCCCCTCGGAAAGGGTCGCTCCCGCTTGAACGGCAGGAATGAAGTGCCATTTTTTCTCGCGGTCGAGATTGTTGACGGAAACGCCTCTCGAAATACGGTCGCCGTATTTGAAATAGAGCGCGGTCAAAGGGCGCTGAATCCCGTCGAAAATACCCGTGATAAGCCCGGGCGCAAGCTCCGCGGAAAGCGGCTCGCCCGTGGAATAAACGTCCTCGCCCGGACCCAATCCGGAAGTTTCCTCATAGACCTGAATGGAAGCCTTATCTCCCCGAAGCTCGATCACTTCCCCGATCAGTCCCTTGTCGGAAACGCGGACGACGTCGTACATTTTCGAATCCGCCATATTCTCGGCTATGATCAAAGGTCCCGAAATTTTAACTGTCTTACCTGCCATGTATGCAATCCTCACTTATTGTGTCCGCCCGCCCTTCTTTTGCGAAAATGCTTTCCGCAAAAATGGCATAAGCATATTGTCGAATCGATAACCGTCCTTCCGCCCGAAAGAAACTCTCTCGGCTCCCGTTTCTTTCGTCCCTACCCAAGTAGCGGGCAGCCGCTTTTCGGCTCTTTTGCAGAAAAGTTTTTTCTTATCTTCTAAAACGTTTTTCTTATCTTCCCGAATGCAAAACCGCTTTTCTCCCGTCTTTCCGCGCGTCCCCATTTTCCCGAACTTTTTATTTTTTCGGATTTTTCGATTTTTCCGCTCGCTCCGCATTCCAATCTTTCCCACCGTTAAGAACTTTTCGATTTCCCCGCGCCTTCCGCTTTTTCGCGCGTTCCCTCTATTCAAAGTACGTTCGCGCAAATCTTACCATCGCAGTTCCCGACTTACGGGAAGGAAAAAAATGCGAATCTTTTTTAATCTTTATGGAACAGAATATCTACGCCGAGCGCCCGTTCCATCGCGCTTTTCAACAATTCCTCGCCGTGCCCCGAACTGCCGTTTTTGGAGGGAATGCTCAAAACCACGGGATAGGGCTCTTCGTCGAAACGCTTTAAAAATTCTCCGAGCGGACGCGCCAATTCCTCCGTCAGGAAAATGATCTGATACTCTTTGGCGATTTTCCGCAGCGTATCCCGCGCCTTTTTCTCGTTTTCGGCGGGAAAGGTA
>QWCN01007037.1_pt1 | contig 10005 bp, 8 predicted proteins | sample 1972711 | NCBI WGS metagenome assembly QWCN01 (sample SAMN09866707, study PRJNA288562) | Human gut metagenome isolate term1_stool, whole genome shotgun sequencing... | isolation source: gut | host: Homo sapiens | place: USA: California | reverse complement strand
GAAGCGATGTGGATGGTTTTCTCCAACTAGGGGACGGTTTTTTTAATCGCAGCTGTTTTTGTCCCTCTTTTCTGCGGGAGAGTAATCCGTTTGACTTCGTTTCCGTTTCCGTTCCGCCGGAAGTACGTGCTGTAATGGGCGTCGTCGCCTGTCTTATTCGTAGCAGCTATTCGATGGTTGTTTTAGTGATGGCACATACTACTACGTGGACCAATCCTTCTTGCAAAACTGTGCTTGTATATACTTTTCAAAGGAGCGCGCGGCGCAAGACCCGGTTGGTTCAGGCAGTTGTGTTCTTAGTGACGTGATCTTTTACCCGGAAGGGGATGGTGAATACGCATTCCTGGAGGAGGACAACGAACCCTATGTTCCGTTGACCGTCTCGCCTCCACATGAAGTGAAGGAAACGGTCGAGGCTCCTGAGTCCGTTACGCCCCAGTCCTCTGGCGAGTCTTCATCTCTACCACCTCAGCGAAAGAAGCCAAGGAGAATCGACCCCGATGTGTACGACTATGTTGAATCCATTCAGGAGCCGCATGGAAAGCGGCGGTGCAGCTCGACTGGAACGCGCCGTGTGTGGACCCCCGAGGAGGACGTGAAATTGCGCAAATTGGTGGCCAAGTACAATCAACGCAATTGGAAGCAGATTGCGCGAGGTGCGTGTTTGAGAGAGTGGTTAGCACTAGAGCTGGGCACCCGCCGCCCCGAGACGGAGTGCCGCCAGCATTATTGCCGCGTTTTGGAGCGGACCTCCGCGGTTTCAAATTGTTGGGGAGGTGAGGGGTAGATGGGCCGCTGGAAGCCGGAGGAGGTGGAGCGGCTGCTCAACGCGATGCGGGAAGACGACAACTGGCAGTCGATAGCGGCGTGCGTCGGTACGCGTGACAAGGCGCAGTGCCAAGCCAAGTGGAAGCAGCTTACGAGTCAGAAGAAGGGGATGCGGTGAGGGCGGGAAGCAGTCGTGAGCGGTAGGGAGTGGTCGCTGGAGGAGCATCGGCGCGTGATGAGTCTGTACGACCGCATGCCGGGGGACTGGAGGGCGATCAGCGAGGTGGACGTGAGGCGCGGGCGTGAGCCGTAGGCGATGGGCGGCGCGATCTCCCCAGAGCAGATTCGGAGCCACTGCAGCTCCCTTTTGCAGGTGCTGCACCAGTCGTGAGGACGCTGTGTTTGTTCCACAAACAGGCCACAGGTTGGCGACGACATAGTACAGTTGGAACTGCCCGGGGTTCTCGGAGACCATTTCCCAGAACGCGGAGTGCGGCACGGACAGCAGGTAGCAGATCTCGTCCACGCAGTAGTGGTCCTTCATCAGCGGCAGGCACTTCTCCAGCAGCAGCGCGTTCGCCACGTGCGAGTCCCCCACGCCCGGCTTGCCCGCGCTCCCGCAGGAGTTGCCCGAGCCCGCCAGCGGCGTGATGGTCGTGGCCCAGCGGGCCATCTGCTCGCGCGAACGCTCGCCGCTGGCGTCGCCGGTGCTGGGCAGGCGCCAGGCGTCGGCCGTGTCGGGGAAGTCGGAGCTGCCGACGGCGTGCAGGGAGAAGGGTGAGTAGGAGCCGAAGGCGCGCGACAGCAGCTGGTAGGAGGAGTGGCCCGAGGCCTCCTGCAACCAAGGCGCTGCCGAGCCGGTGGTTGTGCCGATAGCGCGTGGTTTGGAATCTGTGGGGTGGATGGGGGGCTCGCTGGCGGTGGTGTGAGCGAGGGGATGGGAAAGGTATTGGCAGTGAAGGGTGACGGGGAGGATGAGGCGCCGCTGCAGGAGCCATGTCTAGGAGTGACCCCCACAATTCGAGCACACGATGAGCTTGCAAAAGGGAGAGGTGGGCGTGAAGAGGAGATTGTGCTGCGCGAACACAGCATCAAGAGACGGCGCGTTGCTGAAGACAGCGAGAAGGTTGAGGAGAGACCCGTAGTCTTTGAAGCGCGCCTCGAAAGCGCGGGATTCGAGCAGGAGGCGTGAATAGTGGAGTCCGAGCGTGTTGACGAAGTGCGTGTGTTTGGAGAGAGAGAGAAGGATAACGGCGGTGTTGGAGGCCTGCAGACTCAGAGCGAGGGCGAAGACCTTTTCGATGGGAACGCCGAGGAGGACGCTCATGGCCTCGAAGGTGGTGAAGGGGGAGGCGAGCTCGACGAAGCGCGCGAGAAGGGAGTCGGTGGAGGCCTTCTCGGCGCGGAGATAGAAGGAGGGGTCTTGGAATAGGAGGAGGGCGTAGAAGGCTTCGATGTTCTCGTCGCACACTGGCTTGTCGGAGGTGTAGAAGTGGATGGTGGATGCGGGGTTGGGCTTGATGGGGAGGGTGAAGTGGAAGGGGAGGATGGAGTGGATCATGAGGGATGTGTGGTGGAAGTGGTTCACCTCGTGGAACAGCTGGCAGAACTCCTTGGCGAGGGAAGAACGCTCCAGCTGCACGTTTAGCACGAGCTGGTCCTCTAGCATGAACATTGAGACGAATCCGTACCCACGGGACCGTCCTTCTTCATCTTCTTGAAGTCGTTCAGCACCGAAAAGAGGCAGTTCTTTTGTTCCGTGAGATACTCGCTACGCTGCTCCTCCTTCAAGTAATGCATCGCCAGCTACGATTCAGATTGAAGGGCATAGCGCACCCGCGAAGCGAGCGTTTCAAAGGAGCTCAATTCGAACTGCTCCTGCACGACTTCGCGGTTGAGCAGCAGCACGAGGACGTAGGCCGATGAGGAGTCGTTGACATTCACGATACAGCGAGGGATCATGGAGAGGGTCCGGCCGAAGGAAACGACGATATCCTTGGTCCTCACGAAGGGGTTAAACAGCTGCGCAAACAATTTCCACCCCGAGTAGTTTCCCTGGGTGTGGAATTTGGGAGTCACTTCGGGGCCGCAAAAGCTCACCGGATATCGGAATACCAATCTGCTGCTCACAAGATACGGGTGCTCCTACCGCTGTCCATTCACACTGTCGGAAGAAGTCTATTTGGTGATGGCTCCGCATGCGTACCCACGAGTGCAATGCCGTACAGGGGCCCATTGTCAGTAACAGCCAGCTTCTCCATGGAAAATGCCCTGAAACGAGAATCCAAAAATAGGGCCAATTTTGTAGCCAGTGTTTGGGGTTCGATGTCATTCCTGCATTATAAGCATCGGACAAACTGTATTTGTGAGAAAGGAATAGGAAATAACGCGATCGGAATCAGGATGAACCGATGCGTCTGAAAACCACACAGTGCCACTCTTTTCAACCATTAAACAAATTGACGTGTTAAGGGACGCTTCCTAACGGGAATAGACGCAATACCGAGTTGCAATAATTGGGGCAGCTGGGACTAAAGGACCCCAAATGGAGCCCAGCGAAAGAATGGGAACTGGGTCCAGTGTGGGAACGTGTTTGAAGTGGGCATAGAGTCAGAAAGATTTGAGGATGAGTCACTTTGTTATGCTTTCAATCTTATTGCTTGCATTGGTGTCATCTTATGAAATCAGTAGGCGGCGCGAGTGAGAGGTAATGAACCTAGTCAATGACGCGTCGACCGCGTACGCTTCTTGTCAGGACGCCCTGGACAAGGACCGCACCGCGGAAGATGGCCTTTACTTCGTGAACAACCACGGTGAAGTGTAAATCTCGCCCCGCCCACTCTGAGCACTAGGGATCCCTATCTTACGTTCTGTATGATGTCCGTGAACCAGGGAGGATGGACGCTGTTCTACAAGAACAGCAACCTGTCCCCCGTGGGTGAATCCTACAGCGAGCTGTTCATCGGAGCGCAGGGCTTCTTGTCGTCCGGCGACGACATCACCGACGCCTCTGTTGTCGGTGTTTCCCCTGTGGAGGGTCTCAGACCCGTTTCTCTGATGGCCGTGCCCGTGGACGCCATGGACTCCGCGTTCTCCGCTGTGTACTTCGAGGACGTCGACGTGGCGTCGTCCATCGTGGAGATGGCGGACATCGTCCCGGGCTGCAACGAGTACGCCTCCAACTTCCGTCTCGTGGAGACGTAGCCCTTCTGGCAGCATGGTTACGTCTAGTGGCAAGGACGACTTCACGTTCACGGGATTCAACTACAACAACGGCACGTTCAACTTCCGCACCTGCGAGAACGCGGCCGCCGAGAACCCCGCCGACATCTGGCTGGGCGACATCTACGCCAACGACACGCGCCGCGTGCTGAGCTGCGGCGGCCTGCCCGGCAACCACTGCCTGTACTTTGTGCGCGAGCATGTGGAGACGCCCGTGGGCGAGTGCATGTGCCGCGAGGCGCGCAAGGACGGTATGGTGTGGCCCGCCACGCAGTGCGGCGAGACGCAGACGATCGGGTGCTTCAGCGGCGCGGACAGCGGCGCGATCTCGCGCGTGTGCAGCGCGGAGGGCGAGTGGAGCGAGTACATCAGCAGCAACTGCACGTGCGCGGGCGAGACGCTGTTCGACACCGTGTGGCCCGCGACGGCGGCCGGCGAGACGGCGCACGTGGCCTGCGTGGGCGACGCGACGCAGACGCGCGACCGCCTGTGCCAGAAGAACGGCCAGTGGGACAACGTGATGACGGGCGGCTGCGCGTGCAGCGCGGAGACGTACCGCGGCGTGCAGTGGGGCGAGACGGACGGCGGCTCCATGGGCGAGCACGTGTGCAGCATCGGCAGCGAGGGCTCGCCCTACCGCCGCCCCTGCAATATGGACGGCACCTGGGGCGACATGAGCGGCGGCTGCACGTGCCCGACGGTGACGGCGAGCGGCGTGGAGTGGCGCGCGACGGTGCCGCTGCAGACGCAGGAGGAGCGCTGCGCGGCGGGCAGCGTGAGCGAGAGCATGTCGCGCACCTGCGGCATGTACGGCTCGTGGGACCCGATCGTCGGCAACTGCGACTGCCCCGAGGAGGAGCAGGCGGGCATGCGCTGGCCGCAGACCGCGTCCGGCACTATGGCGAAGGTGAGCTGCGTGGCGGGCGCCGTGGGCACGCCGTCCACGCGCTTCTGCAACGTGCTGGGCACCTGGGGCGAGGTGACGGAGGGCAGCTGCGCCTGCCCCGCGGCCGACTGGGCCAACTACGCGGGCACGCACTACCAGTTCCCCGAGACGGCGGCGGGCGCAGTGGCGACGCTGCCCTGCGCGAACGGCGAGGGCGAGATCACCCGTGCGTGCGAGCAGTACGGCCGCTGGAGCGAGCCGGAGGGCTGCTACGAGCCGGTGTACTGCCCCGCGGAGGACGTGGGCCAGCTGCACTTCGAGCGCACGCTGGGCGGCTCGACGGCGATGAACATGTGCCACGGCAGCAGCATGAGCTACGGCCGCCTGTGCAAGGAGAACGGCGAATGGGAGAGCGTGGTGGGCTACTGCCTGTGCCCCGCGGAGACGGGCCTGGGCAACATCGAGTGGCCGGCGACGCGCTCGGACAGCCAGGTGACGCTGCCCTGCGGCGAGGGCTTCAGCGGCGAGCGGACGCGCGAGTGCAGCTTCTTCGGCGACTGGGTGGAGGTGTCCGGCGAGTGCGTGCGCAACCGCTGCCCCGCGGAGGAGAGCACGGGCTTCCTGTGGCCCGAGACCGACAGTCTGGTCGCCGTGACGGTGGAGTGCGCGAGCGGCCTCGGCGAGGGCGTCAGCCGCCTCTGCGGCGCGGACGGCGTGTGGGCCGACGTGACGGGCGCGTGCGCGTGCCCCGCGGAGACGATCGACGGCGTGGAGTACGAGCGGGCGGCGGCGGGCACCGTGGCGCACAAGGAGTGCCCCGCGGGCTTCGTGGGCTCGTTCGACCGGCTGTGCAACGGGCGCGGCGAGTGGGAGGAGCTGGTGAACAACTGCGCGCCCATCACCTGTCCCGAGGAGACGTTCAAGGGCGCGCTGTGGCCCGCCACGGTCGGCGGCACGGTCGCCACGTACGCGTGCCCCGAGGGCGACGGCGAGGGCCTCACGCGCGCCTGCGGCGAGAACGGCGTGTGGTCGACGCGCGTCACGGGCGCGGGCTGCTACTGCCCGGCGATGGAGGTGAACGAGCAGGGCAACTACATCTTCGCGCGCACGGCGCCCAACAAGGAGGTGAAAAAGGACTGCGACCGCCTGTACTACGGCAGCATCAGCGCGCGCTGCTCGCTGGGCGGCACCTGGGAGACCCTGGACAACCAGTGCCAGCGCTACCAGTGCCCCGAGGACTCCGTGGGCAGCATCCGCTTCCCCAAGACGGACAGCAATAGCACGGGCGTGGTGGAGTGCGCGGCGGGCGCCGAGGGCACGGGCTACCTGCGCTTCTGCAACGAGAACGGCGTGTGGAGCGACATGGAGGGCTTCTGTCGCTGCCCCGCCGAGACGGTGGAGCATACGGACGGCCAGACCTACTACTTCGCGGAGACGGAGGCGGGCAAGTCCTTCTCCGGCTCCTGCGGACCCAGCCTGACGGGCTCCATCGCGCGCAGCTGCTCGCAGCTCGGCGAGTGGGGTCCGGTGCGCGGCTCCTGCAAGCCGCTGCACTGCCCCGCGAACCGCCTGAACGGCTACGACTGGCCGGAGACGCGCAGCCAGGAGACGGCGCGCATGCCGTGCAACGACGAGTACCAGAAGGGCGAGGTGACGCGCCTGTGCAAGGCGGACGGCACCTGGGACGACCCGAGCAACACGTGCGAGGACGTGACGTGCGAGGGCATGACCATCAACCGCCTGAGCAACGGCTGCATGAACCTGCGCTTCACGCCGGACGAGGCGACGCCCTACGTGCACCTGAGCGTGGTGCCCTCCAGCAACCCCAACATGACGGTCGTGTTCCGCGGCCGCACGGCGCGTGTGTGCGGCCTGGACGTGAACGTGGCGTACTCGCTGTACGTGCACTACTGCGCGGATGAGGCGACCACCCAGTGCACGGGCAGCTGCATGCGCACCAACGTGTACTACCAGCAGAGCTGTGACACCATGCGCGCCGTGGACGTCGTGGAGTACCAGCCCGAGAGCGAGCAGCTCGTGGTCTCCGCCAAGTTCCCCGCCTGCCCCAAGGAGGCCGAGGCGCTCGAGCTCTCCTACCGCTGCGTGGAGGGCTGCGAGGACGACGAGTGGCACACGCTCACCAAGAAGTGCTCCGAGCTGGTGGGCGGCTGCCCCGCCGGCGGCCGTCGCGACATCGCGCTGGAGGGCGCCTTCCCCGCCAACGCCGTGTTCGCGATCCGCCAGCGCATGCAGCTGGAGACGGACTTCTCGGCGCTGCAGCCCTACTCCCCCGAGCGCGAGTTCCGCCCGCGCGAGCTGCTGCGCGCGAGCACCGTGACGCTGGGCGTGAGCTACATCAACTCGCAGACGCTGCGCCTGGACCTGGGCCCCGTGGACAAGGGCCTGGTGCTCTACAAGAAGCACGTGGTGTACATCTACAAGAAGCAGACGGACTCGCGCCGCCTGGTGGACTCGCTCTTCTCCAAGGTGGTGCTCTGCCCGCTGGCCGCCGGCATCTGCGAGGAGACGGGCACGACGGTGGTGGTGGAGCCGGGCTACAGCTACACCTTCTCCGTCTACAGCTACCCCGTGGTCACGCTGGGCAAGGTCGTCGTCTCCACCGACACGGTGCACGTGGACCCCGAGCCCGTCTTCTCTCTCGCCGTCGAGCCGGGTGACAGCTTCATGAAGCTCGCCTTCGCCGACGCCAAGTACCCGCTCTTCGGTATGTGCCGTCTCTACGCGCGCTCCGCCGGCTCCGACGCGCGCACCACCGTGGACGTGACGCTGCCTGCCGCGACGGAGGTCACGATCTTCGCGCGCAACCTGGTGACGGACTCGCTGTACACGGTGATCTGCGCGCTGCACGACGCGCTGGGCCTGGAGAAGACGGTGACGCGCGAGACGCGCACGAAGCCCGCCATCCTGCCCGAGCTGACGCTGAAGTACCTGAACGACACGACGTACGACGTGCACATGAGCGCCTCGCTGAACAAGCCCGGCACGCTGTACTGCAAGGTGACGGACGCCATGGAGAGAGTGCCCAGCGACGAGGAGCTGCTGGCCGGCGCGGTGACGCTGGAAATGAGCGAGGCGGACAAGGCGTACGAGTTCGACCTGGTGCTTCCGCAGAAGTACGAGTCGGAGTTCCGCGTGACCTGCCTGGCCGAGGACGAGATCAAGCGTCGCGACAAGCAGTTCGTGCTGGTGACGCCGTCGCACTGGCCCTTCGAGCCGACGCTGGTGGCGACCGTGCCGAAGATGAACGAGGAGAACGTGCCGCCATACGTGGAGATGCAGCTGGTGTTCCGCTACCCCGTGACGGTGACGCGCTGCCAGTTCTGCTTCTTCATCCTCTACAACACCAAGGACCGCAGCTCCGTCAGCATCTACCCCGACAACCTGAAGATCGAGGGCAACACCATCCTCTTCTCCAGACGCCGCATGGACTCGCTCACCACCTACCAGCTGAAGCCCTCCACGCGCGGACTGATCATCGACGTCGCCACTGGCGTGGCCTTCGACCCGATCAGCGACGTGCTGATCTCCTTCACCACCAAGCAGTACAACCCCGCGTCCGGCGAGGTGGAGTACCCCGGCGAGGGTGAGATCTTCCCCGTGAACGGCACCATCATCGTCGCCTTCACCAATTACCTCTACCTCTCGCGCGGCGCCCTCGCGCTGAACGCGCTCACCGTCGACGCGGAGAACACCTGCCTGCAGCTGAAGCACCCCACGCAGTTCACCACCTCGCTGCTGATCCACGTGCCCGACTGCGTCGGCCACCTGTTCCCCGACACGCAGTACACGCTGGTGCTCCCTGAAGGCTTCCTCCAGACACATGACGGCATCGAGTCGCCCGAGCTGACCCACTCCTTCTTCACCGACAAGGCCTCCTTCGCGCCGCGCGTGATCGACGCCGAGCCGGCTTTCCAGACGGTGCCTGTGGACGCCTCCATCACGCTGAAGTTCGACCAGCCCGTGGTCTTCGGCGCGGGCTACCTGTTCGTCAGCGAGTACGTGGAGAGCGAGTACGTGAACTCCTTCAACATCCCCGCCTCCAAGGCCTCCTTCGGCAGCGCGTTCCCCTACGCCGTGACCTGGGATGCCTCGCTCTTCTCGTTCAAACCGCAGCATCGCTATGTCGTCAGCTGGAGTGAGGATCTGGTGCGCAACGCGCAGGGCCAGTCCATCGCCGCGTCGACGGCCGAGGAGAACGTGGAGTTCGAGACGGACAGAAGCGCCTGCTCGCCCGACTTCATCGCGGAGAAGATCACCGGCACTTTCACGTGCACGACGACGGAGGACAAGTGCGTGTGCAGAACGAGGAATGTATTGGCTGTGGACTACTAAGTACCTGTTGATTAGTGTGTTGCGTGTTTGTTGTCATTGTCGCTGCTTTGGAATGATGGGGTGAATTAGAAACAAACACGTCATTCTTCACACAAACACACGATTCTCCCGCTCCACAAGCAAGATCGGAAGCGATTACTGTACACGCAATCATACACATAGTAGCACTTCTTCTCCACGCGTAACTCCATTTCGTGGATGCGATTCTTCTCTGTAACGTTCATCTACGGATCATTTCGTTTCTTCATTCTCCACGCTCTGTTCCTCGTCCAGTACTTGAAATATGCCATGCTCATCGCATCCGCACACAAAACTACCACTGATGTCGCATTCCCTTCCTCACATCTGATGAAGCCAATCGCCCGTTTTCGTGCAATCCTTCACTCCAAACACGCCCTTCACCACACTCCCCCGCTTCATGCGGTACTGCCTCAGCCGTCCCCGCACGCTGCCTTTCACACTCTCTCCCTTCTCATCTCGAAGCACAAACTCCGTGAACTTCGTCGCCTCCTTCTCCGCAAACATGTCTTCTGGGAGTGTTGCCTGTGACAGTTGTTGTGATAGTTGCTGTGAGAATTGCTGTGACTGCTGCTGTGACAATTGCTTTGACTGCTGTGACAGTTGCTGTGACAATTGCTTTGACTGTTGCAGCAGTTGCCGCAAGGGCAAATACCCGAACTTCTTCTCTCGGTCGGCGCTCCAGAAAACGAGCACATTCTGCATCACCTCCGAGGTGGGGATTCCGACGTGCCGGTTCAGTTCCAGCACCAGACGCA
>QWCN01009247.1_pt1 | contig 10014 bp, 12 predicted proteins | sample 1972711 | NCBI WGS metagenome assembly QWCN01 (sample SAMN09866707, study PRJNA288562) | Human gut metagenome isolate term1_stool, whole genome shotgun sequencing... | isolation source: gut | host: Homo sapiens | place: USA: California | reverse complement strand
AGACGATTTGCCTCTGCTCCTATCATCCGCTGTTGCGCAGCCGTTGGCGGCTCTGCTGCCTTACGGATGCGGCACACCCCTTGCGGGTGCCGCTCTGCCAGTCTCGTAGAAGTGCAGCCTAATTTCCGTCTACCGCCAGTCTCATCAATGCGGCAAGCGCAGCAATGCCGCATTCGGTAGGCAGTCTGCCGCCGAGCAAACGTCACTCGCGCCTCACGATAGTAAGGCGCGGTTGCAAGCGGTCACGACTCGCAGGGATTCATGGCGAAGCCATGTACACCGCACCTACACTGCGCAGCGCGTGCAGCTCTTCGAGCCACAAACTGCCAATGTGCGGGGTCGAGGGGGAAGGCCCCTCGTCCCTTTCTCTTGGGGGGTGTAAGGGGGGATGTTCTCTTTCCGAGGAAAGAGAACATCCCCCCTTGTCGCATCCCCACACGGTGTTGGGCAATCACAACTTAGTAATATGTACCCCTCCGTCACCGAACGTCTTGTGGTGGATCTGGTCGCCGGAGGAAAGCTGAAGCAGCGGCGCGGAGGCGGCGGGCTTCTGCGCCGCGAGTTTTTGCGACGCCTGCGATTTTGGTCTGCGCTGCATGACGCTGTCGTAGCGCGCCGCGCCCTGACCGTAGCTACCGTAGCCGCGCGTAGAATACGAGCTTCCCTCGTCAAAGCTCGTGTCGCCAAAGCCGGACGTGCCCTGCGCCTGACGGCCGACCCAGTCGGCATTCTCCGACGGGACCTCCTCCAAAAAACGCGAGGGTTCACTGACGCTCGTGCGGCCAAACAGCATGCGCTGGCGCGTGCAGGTCATCGTCAGGCGCTCCTTTGCACGCGTCATCGCGACATAGCACAGTCTGCGCTCCTCTTCGACCTCTTCGTCGTTGTAGCGCACGCGCTCGCCGGGGAAGATGCCCTCCTCCACGCCGACGACATACACACACGGGAACTCAAGACCCTTTGCGCTGTGCATCGTCATCATCGTCACGCAGTTGTCGCTCGTCGCGCTGTCGAGGTCGGTGTAGAGTGCGATCTCGTTCAAAAAGCCCGAGAGCGTCGCATCCTCCGGATCGTTTTCGAGGAACGAAACGATGTTCGACTTGAGCTCCTGCACGTTTTCAAGCCGCCCACGGCTCTCCATATCGCCCTTTTCCTGTAGGGTGCGCACATAGCTCGTCTGCTCGCAGACCGCGTCATAGAACTCCGCGAGCTCCATCGTGTCCGCCATCTCGCGCAGCGCGGCGATGAGCTGGGCGAAGCGCTCGAGCTTGCCCGCCGCGCTCTTGAGCACGGCATACTCCCCTGCGTGCTGCAAAACGGCCATCATCGGCACGCCCTGCTCGCTCGCGAGATCCTGCACGCGCTCGATCGTCGTATTGCCGATACCGCGCGGCGGATTGTTGATAATGCGGCGAAGCCTCAAGTCATCGCTCGGGTTGTTGATGACCGCGAGGTACGCGAGCATGTCCTTGACCTCCGCGCGTTCGAAGAACTTTGTCCCGCCGACGACCTGATACGGCACGCCGTTGCGCTTGAAGGCGTATTCGAGCGCGTTCGACTGTGCGTTCATGCGGTACAAAATGGCATTTTCCTTCCAGTTCCGCCCGCGGTTGTAGTCCATCATAATGCTGCTGACGACAAAGTTCGCCTCGTCCTGCTCGTTGAAGACGGTCTTGATGAGCACCCTATCGCCCGCACCCGCATCGGTCCAGAGGGTCTTGCCCTTGCGGCCCGTGTTATTCTTAATGACCGCATTCGCCGCGTCGAGGATGTTCTGCGTCGAGCGGTAGTTCTGCTCCAAGCGGATCGTGCGGCAGCCCTTGTACTCCTTTTCAAAATTCAGGATGTTTGTGATATCCGCACCGCGGAACTTGTAGATGCTCTGGTCATCGTCGCCGACGACGCAGATGTTTCCCTTCTCCCCCACGAGCTGCTTCATCAAAAGGTATTGCAGCCGGTTCGTGTCCTGATACTCGTCGATGAGCACATAGCGGAACTTGCGGCGGTAGTAGTCGCGCACCTCGCCCTCCTGCTGCAGCAGCGTGACCGCGTGGAGGATGATGTCGTCAAAGTCGAGCGCGTTCGCCTCGGCCAGACGGTGCACGTAGCGCGTATAGATCTTGGCGATTGCCTCTCTGCGCCAGTCGCCGCTGTCCTTCCAGCGGCGGGAGTAGTCCTGATGCGACTCCATCGCGTCCTTTGCGTTCGAGATGGCCGAAAGCACCTCGCGCGGCGTGAACTTCTTCTCGTCGATGTTCAGCTCTTTCAAAATGTCCTTGATGACGCGCTTGGAGTCATCCGTGTCGTAGATCGTAAAGTCGCGCGAAAAGCCGAGGCGGTCGATATCGCGGCGCAGGATGCGCACGCAGGCGGAGTGGAACGTCATCGCCCAAACACTCTCCGCGCCCTGGATACCGAAGGCGGAGAGTCTCTCTCTCAGCTCGTTTGCCGCCTTGTTCGTGAATGTCACCGCCAGCACCGACCACGGCGCGGCGGGTTCAAGCGTGCAGAGGTGCACCATGCGGCTGCGCTCGTCGCTCGTCGGATGCTCGGGATAGCTCTCCAAAAATGCAAGGTCGTCCTCCGTCGCCCACGCCGGCACATCCGCGCTGTCGCTCCCCCGCCCGTAGGTCAAAAGATTTGCGACGCGGTTGATGAGAACCGTCGTCTTGCCGCTGCCCGCGCCCGCGAGCAGCAGCAGCGCGCCCTCGGTCGTCAGCACGCCGCGGCGCTGTTCAGGGTTGAGTTTTGCAAAATCCCGCGCAATGGCCGCTTTTCTCGCAGCGGCATAGCGGGCGATAAAATCGCTCATATTCTTTTCACCTTTCCTGATCTTTCCACATCTTACCCTTTTTTCGTGCTCCGGTCAACTCCGTTCGACAAAAATCGACTTTTTGTTCGATTTTTTTGTTGACAAGAACGTTTGTTCGATTTATAATCATACTCGAACAAGGATTCTATTTGTCAGGAGGAATTTTCCATGGCTGCTTCCACATTTATTTTCGTTTTCATCGGCGTCAGCGTCGTCACCACCAAGGTGATGAACACGCTGCTCCTGCTCGACCAGCCCAAGCGCCGCAGAGCGAGATCCGCCCGCTGAGAACATGAACCTTCTCGACAAGCTCACGATCCTTTCCGACGCGGCAAAGTACGATGCCGCCTGCACCTCGAGCGGGGCCAAGCGCGGCTATCAGGAGGGCAAGATCGGCTGCACGTCCACGTCCGTCGCGGGCTGCTGCCACACGTTTTCGTCCGACGGCCGCTGCGTGACGCTCTTGAAGGTGCTGCTCTCGAACGACTGCTGCTACAACTGCAAATACTGCGTCAACCGCTGCACGAACGACACACCGCGCGCGACCTTTACGCCCGAAGAGCTTGCCGAGCTGACGATCGAATTCTACCGCCGCAATTATATCGAAGGGCTGTTCCTCTCCTCCGGCGTGCTGCGCTCGCCGGACTATACGACGGAGTTGATGATCCGCGCGCTGTCGATTTTGCGCAGCGAGTACCGCTTCAACGGCTACATCCACGCCAAGGCTATCCCCGGCACGTCGCCGGAGCTTGTCGAACAGCTCGGCTTTCTTTCAGACCGCCTGAGCGTGAACATCGAGCTGCCGAGCGAAGCAGGACTCAAGCTGCTCGCCCCCAATAAAACAAAGCAGGCCATCCTGCGCCCGATGACGCAGATCCGCGACCGCGCAAAGCAGAGCAAGCAGGAGCTTGTCAAATACAAGCACGCACCGCGTTTCGCCCCCGCGGGGCAGAGCACACAGCTCATCATCGGCGCGACAAAGGAAAGCGACCTGCACATTCTGAATCTCACGCAGGCGCTTTACGATTCCTATCGGTTAAAGCGCGTGTTCTACTCAGCCTATGTGCCGGTAGTCGAGAACACGCTTTTGCCCGCGCTCGACACCAAGCCGCCGCTGCTGCGCGAGCACCGGCTCTATCAGGCCGACTGGCTGCTGCGGTTTTACGGCTTTCGCGCAAACGAGCTGCTCGACGACAACGCGCCGGACTTTGATCCTGCCCTTGACCCCAAGTGCTGCTGGGCGCTGCGCCATCCCGAGTTCTTCCCCGTCGAGGTAAACCGCGCGGACTATGAAGCGCTGTTGCGCGTGCCGGGCATCGGCGTTGTGAGCGCCAAGCGCATTCTGGTCGCGCGCCGCTCGGGCGCGCTGCGCGCGGAGGACCTCAAAAAGCTCGGCGTCGTGATGAAGCGTGCACAATACTTTCTCACCTGCGGCGGGCGCTATGCCTCGCCGCTCAAGCTGTCGCAGGAGGGCATTTTGCAAAACCTGATGGCCGTGGAGCGCCGCGCGCTCCCACAGGCCGAGGCACAGCAGCTATCCCTTTTCGATCAGGTCGGCTAAGGAGGCCTCTATGGCATGGCGCGAGATCATCTATCAATACGACGGCAGCTTTGAAGGGCTCCTCTGCTGCGTGTTTGAAAGCTACACAAAAAAAGAACGCCCCACCGCGATTTTGCGCGATGGGGACGACGAGCCCTCCCTTTTTGAAATTCGCGCGGTCACGACGGACCGCGCCCACGCGCAGCGCATCTACCGCAGCCTCTACAAGCGAAGTCCGGAAGTCGGCCCCTTCCTGCGCCGCGCGTTTCTCACCTGCCTTCCCGACAAGGAGATGGCCATTTACCGCTTCATCGTCAAATTTTACCGCGAGGGCGCGCCGCTGCTCTCGCGCCTGAGCGACGACACCTATCTGCCGCTGCTCAAGGCCGTGCGGCAGCTTTCGGGCGAGGTCGAGCAATTCCGCGGATTCACCCGCTTTTCCGACTTTGACGGCGTACTCGGCGCGGAGATCGAACCGAAAAACCGTGTGCTCCCTGTCCTGCGCCGCCACTTCTGCGAACGCTATCACAACGAGACGTTTTTCCTCTACGACCGCACGCACCGCGAGGCGCTGCTCTATAGCGGCGGCGTGTCGCGCATCGTGCCGCTCAATCACTTTGAAATGGCGCAGCCGGACGAAGTCGAGGCGGGCTATCGCCGCCTCTGGCGCCGCTTTTACGACACCGTCGCCATCGAGGCGCGCAAAAATGAAAAGCTTCGCATGACGCACATGCCCAAGCGCTACTGGGGCATGATGACGGAGTTTCAGGACGAAAGCTACTTCAAAGCCCGTCCGAAAGAGACGCCCTCAGCTTCTCCAGCGCCCGGCGCTCCAGCCGCGATACCTGCACCTGCGACACGCCCAGAAGGCGCGCCGCCTGCTCCTGCGTCAGCCCCTTGAAAAAGCGCAGCAGGATCGTCATTTTTTCGCGCTCGGGGAGCTCGTCGATGGCTTCGCGCAGCGCGATGCGCTCAATGAGCCCGTCCTCTGGCGATTCGCCGCCGAGCATCCCCTCGAGCGTCAGGCCGTCGCCCGTTTCGCGCTGCAAGCTGTCCGGCGCAGCGACCGCCAGTTCACACTGCGCGATCTCCTCGGCATTGAATCCCGTCTCCTCCGAAAGCTCGGAGAGCGCTGGTTCGCGCCCGAGTGTATTTTTGAGCTTTTCGCGCGCGGCGAAGATCGTCGCCGCCTGCTCACGCATGCTGCGGCTCACCTTGATTGCGCCGTCATCGCGCAGAAAGCGTCGAATTTCGCCCGCGATCTTCGGCACAGCGTAGGTTGAAAACTGCGTGCCGAACGCAAAGTCAAATCCCTTTATTGCTTTGATGAATCCAAGGCATCCGAGCTGATAGAGGTCGTCCGGCTCCACGCCGCGGCCGTAATAGCGCCGCACGATGCTCCAGATGAGGCCGCTGTTCTCGCGCAGCATTTGCTCGCAGGCCTGCTCGTCGCCCTGCGCCGCGGCCTCGAGCAATTCCGGCGCGGCGTTCATCGGCGCGCCGTGCGCAGCGCGATCCTGCGCTTCATCGTCACGACCGTGCCCTTGCCGTTTTTCGAGCGCACAGCGAGCGAATCCATAAAGCTCTCCATGATCGTAAAGCCCATGCCGCTGCGCTCTTCACCGCCAGTCGTGTAGAGCGGCTCTCGCGCTTTTTCGACGTCCGCAATGCCGCACCCCCAGTCGCGCACGGTGATCTCAAGGAGATTTCCGTCGAAGATGCATGCGCGCAGCGCGATCTTGCCGATCTCCTGCGGATAGGCATGGACGATGGCGTTCGTCACCGCCTCGCTCACGGCGGTCTTGATGTCACCGAGCTCGTCGAGCGTCGGGTCGAGCTGCGCGGCAAACGCCGCGACCGCGGCGCGCGCCAGCCCTTCGTTGACGCTGCGACTCGGAAATTCAATGGCTATGTAGTTATTCGGTTTTACTTTCATCGCTCTTTTCCCCCTCCTCAAGCGGTACGATGCGGAAAATTCCCGCGGCGGTAAACACTTTTTTCGCCTGCGGCGGAACGTTTTTGATCGCAGCGCTGCCGCCCATGGCGCGCATACGCTTGAGCGCGCGCATCACGACGGCGATGCCCGACGAATCCATAAAGCTCACACCCGAAAAATCCAGCGTCAGTTTGCTCGGCAGCGCCGCATCCAGCTCCCATTCGAGCTTCCGCATCGCCTCCTTCGCCGCGTGATGGTCGAGCTCCCCGCGCAGCGTGAGCGTCAGTTCACGCCCTTCGCCCGATGAAATGACCTCCATTGCTCTCCCTCCGTTTCCTTCAAGCGTTTTCCCTTTCGTTTCTCAAAGTATAGCCTGTCCTCCTGCCGTTTTTTTGTCGAAGACCGCCGGTATTTTGATTTTTCTTTGCCGCGCCTCCTTGACACCTGCGCTTCCGCCCTGTAAAATGAGGAAAACGATCAAAGGAGGATCTCTCATGCGAAGAAGCGACCGCGAGATCACCGATCTGGGCGAAATTCTCTCCATTATCAACGATTGTAAAGTGATCCATCTTGCCATGGTAGACGATGGAGAGCCGTATCTTCTGCCGCTGAATTTCGGCTATGCCTGTGAAGGCGGTGCGTTCTCGTTCTTCTGCCACAGCGCACGCGAAGGCCGTAAGCTCGACATTCTGCGCAAAAATCCGACCGTCGCCTTTGAAATGGACTGCCGCGGTGCGCTCGACGAACACGATGTCGCCTGCCAGTGCGGATACTACTTCGCCTCCGTCACCGGCGTCGGCCATGTCGAATTTTTGGACGGTGAAGAAAAGCTCGTCGCGCTGACCTCCCTCATGCACCACATGGCGGGCCGCGAAGATCAATTCACCGAGCAGCAAGCCCGCACAGTCGAGGTCTTTGCCGTTCGCGCCGACAAGCTCAGCGCCAAGGCAAAGGTGCCGCACAGTGCGCAGTAGTCATGGATAGCAAGCAAGTTTTCAAACCCAAAAGGACGTGTTGTACATGAAACGCTCTGAGCCCGTCGAACTGATGAATATGTGCGTGCTCCGCCGCGGCAGCAAGGTTTTGGTGCAGGACCGCACAGATCCCAACTGGCCAGGCGTTGCTTTTCCGGGCGGTCATGTTGAAAAGGGTGAATCCTTTACAGATGCCGTCATTCGTGAGGTTTAGGAGGAGACAGGTCTGACAATCTCCTCTCCGCGCCTGTGCGGGATCAAGGACTGGTACGAAGACGGCGTGCGTCATGTCGTGCTGCTCTATCGCGCGGAGCAGTTTACCGGAACGCTGCGCTCTTCCGACGAGGGCGAGGTCTGGTGGGCGGAGCTCGCCGGTCTCCCCTCGCTCGATCTTGCATCTTCCGACATGCTCGACCTTCTCCGCGTGTTTGAAGAAGATGATCTCAGCGAGCTGTTCTACCGCCAGAACGGTGAAGATTGGACTTACGAATTGAAATAGTCGCTAACAATGAAAAGCACCGCTGTGCAGATACCCTCTGCACAGCGGTGCTTTCTTTACTTTTACAGCGCGCGTTCCATCGGCAGATATGCCGAATCGCCGTGCGGGAATTCCTCGCCCATCAGCGCAAAGCCGTTCTTTTCCCAGAACGCTTTACTCTGCGGATTGCCCCTATCCACCGCGAGGCGCACCTTGCAGAATTTCTCCCGCCGCAGCTCGTCCAACAGCTCGCCGATCAGCGCCGTGCCAAGGCCGCGGCCCTGCCGCTCCTTTTTCGTCATAAAGAAGCCGATGTAGGCGGTGTCATTTTTCGGATAACGCTCGATCAGGTCCAGCACGGCGACGATCCAAAACGCTCTCCCTCGTCGCAAGCGGCGGATGGTAGCGGTAGAACTGCTCGTTCTCCGCGCAGAGCGCTAAAATCTTGTCTACATCCCCCGCCGTCAGCGGCCGGACGGCGTATTTTTGTGAAAAATCCAGCTTCATTTCTCCGCCTTGCTGGCCGCGAGCACTTCCCAGTAGTCCTTGTAGTTTGCCTGCAAAAGCTCGGGCGTGTTCAGGCCGTAGGGGCACTTCGACATGCAGTGGCCGCAGTGGCGGCAGTTTTCGATCTGGTGCATCTTCTGCTGCCATTCCTCGGTGAGCCACGCCGCTGCAGGGGCGCGGCGCAGCATGAGCGACATGCGCGCACACTGGTTGATCTCGATGCCCGCGGGGCACGGCATGCAGTAGCCGCAGCCGCGGCAGAATTCGCCGCATAGCTCCTTGCGGTCACGCTCGATAGTCGCTTTGCGCTCATCCGTCAGCTCAACGCCCTCGCGGATACACTGCAAAAACTGATCAAGCTCGCTCTCGCGCTGCACGCCCCAGATGGGCACGACGCCATCCTGCTGCGCCATCCACGCCGCCGCCGTGAAGCCGTCGCGGATCAGGCCGCCCGCCATGCCCTTCATGGCGATAAAGCCCATGTTTGTTTCGCGGCACTTTCTGACGAGTTCCATCTCCTGCTCGCCCGCGAGGTAGCTGAACGGAAACTGCAAGGTCTCGTAGAGGCCCGAGTCGATGGCCTCGTGCGCCACGGCGAGGCGGTGGTTCGTGATCGAAATGTGGCGAATTTTGCCCTGCTTTTTCGCCTCGAGCGCCGCGTCGTACAGGCCGTCTTCTCCACCCGGCTTCGGGCAGAAGGCGGGATTGTGGAACTGATGGATGTCGATGTAGTCGGTCTTGAGCGTGCGCAGGCTCGTTTCGAGATCCTTCCAGAATTCCTCCGCCGTCTGCGCGCCGGTCTTCGTCGCCAGCACGATCTTGTCGCGCATCGACGAGAACGCCGCGCCGACCTTCTGCTCGCTGTCGGAATACGCGCGCGCCGTGTCGAAAAAGTTGATGCCACCGTCATACGCCTTGTGCAGCAGGTCGACCGCATCCTGCTCTCTGATGCGCTGGATCGGCAGGCAGCCAAATCCGTTTTTCTCGATGACAAGATTCGTCTTGCCAAGCGTGATCTTGTTCATGGAAATTCTCCCTCCTATCTTGGATACCCCAAGCATAGCAAAATCGCTCTTTTTTTGCAATATCCTGTTCCCCGCTTGACAACGCGCCGCACTCCCGTTATTATGTAGGCAATCTACTATGTAGACAATCTACTTATCAGGAGGCGTATGTATGACGGTCGACAAAAGTCTGCTCGCGGGCAGTACGACGATGCTCGTGCTCAAGCTGCTCGACGGGCAGGACATGTACGGATATCAGATGATCGAAGAGCTCTCCCGCCGCTCCGAGCGCGCGTTCGCGCTCAAGACCGGCACGCTCTATCCCCTGCTGCACTCACTTGAGGAAAAGGAGCTCATCCGCTCCTATGAAAAAGATGAGGGCGCGGCGCGCCCGCGCCGCTACTACCATTTGGAGCGCAAGGGGCAACATTTGCTGCGCAAAAAAGAAGTCGAATGGGCGACATTTACCACTGCGGTCGATCGCGTGCTGAAAGGGGGCGTCTGCCTTGGCTCTGCCTGAAACCTTTACCCAGTTTGCCCGCACCGCGGCTGAGCAGCTGCGGTGGAAAAAGGCGCGACCGCTCGTCGAAGACGAGCTTTTGACCCACCTCTGCGACCAACGCGACGCTCTGATGGCGGGTGGCATGGACGAGACCGCCGCCGCCGCGGAATCGCTGCGTTTGACAGGCGATCCCTATGAGATCGGCACGGCACTCGACCGTGTTCACCGTCCGAAAACACCAAAGCTTCTTTTTGCGCTCGC
>QWCN01007030.1_pt1 | contig 10018 bp, 17 predicted proteins | sample 1972711 | NCBI WGS metagenome assembly QWCN01 (sample SAMN09866707, study PRJNA288562) | Human gut metagenome isolate term1_stool, whole genome shotgun sequencing... | isolation source: gut | host: Homo sapiens | place: USA: California | reverse complement strand
TCAGAATGAGGAATAGAGAGGAGAAGCAGAAAACCCACAAACTCGACCATCCGCTGACGATGAACAACATGGAGGAGATTGAGAAGAAAACGACGGCCGCGTCCCTGCTCTGGAACCCGCAGAAGGTGAGCCGTCCTCGCGATCGTTCATCCTAGCTGCTTATCAACACAAACGACGACATTGACGAGAAGAAGAACATGGAGATGCTGCAGGCGAGAAAGGAGCGTGTGGAGCGTCGTGCCGAGCGTCGCAAGATGGTGTTTCTTCCCTGTTCGCCTGACTCCTAGGCCGCCACTCCCACCGAGGAGGTGTACGAGGCGGAGGCGCCCAAGCTTTCCGTGAACATGGAGGCGCAGGGCAAGACGATGGACATTTCCGTGGAGGACGTCACCGTCGGCGTCCCGGGCAAGCAGCTGGTCATCGGCGCATGGCTGAAGCTGGTGTACGGCCACAAGTACGGTCTGATCGGTCGCAACGGAATCGGCAAATCGACGCTTCTTCGGTACGGCTGATGTGCGGATTTGACAGAGAGACACATCGCCCGTCGCCAGGTGAGCGGGTTCCCGGCGCACATCAGCGTGATGTATGTCGAGCAAGAAGTGGGCACGCGTGCCGACACTCACGCCTAGATCCCCGAGAGTGACGACAGCGTGCTGGCGCAGGTGCTGAAGAGCAACACCATCCTGCAGACGCTGACGGAGGAGAAGGACGCGATCGAGGCGAAGACGAAGACGGACAGTGCGAGCGAGGCGGAAATCCTGCGTCTGCAGCACGTGTACCAAGAGCTGGCCAACCGCAACCTGACGGCGCCGGAGGTGAGCGCGCGCGAGATCCTGAAGGGCCTGGGCTTCACAAGAGAGATGATGGAGCAGCCGACACGCGTGCTGAGCGGCGGCTGGCGCATGCGGTGAGGGCGTGGGTGTGGTGTGAGAGGCAGAGTGTCACTGGCGGCGGCGCTGTTCTCGTCTCCGGACTTGCTGCTGCTGGACGAGCCGACGAATCACCTGGACATCGGCACGGTGATCTGGCTGGAGAACTTCTTGGAGGCGTACGACAAGACGCTGGTGGTGGTGTCGCACGACCGTCACTTCCTGAACTACATCTGCTCGGACATCATGCTGATCAAGGACCAAGTGGTGATGAAGGGATGCGGTGAAGGATAGCAGTTGTTGTACTTCAAGGGCAATTACGACACGTACGAGAAGGTGTTCAAGGAGGAGCGGCTGAACTACGAGCGCGAGCGGATGTCTATCAAGGCACAGATCGACCATCTCATGATCTTCATCAACCGCTTCCGCGTGAACGCCAACCGCGCACCGTTTTGTACGGGTGGTGCGAGTGAGGGCTAGGCAGGTGCAGAGCAAGCTGAAGGTGGTGAAGAAACTCCAGGAGGAAATGGACGCGATTCCGGTCATCGAGGACGACCCGATGCTGCGCTTCCAGTTCGTGGACGTTGTCGCTTCACAGTAGTGTGATGTGTAGCCGCCGCAGCTCACGTTCCCCATTCTGCAGTCCAACGACGTCACCTTCGGGTTCGATTCCCGGCGCGGTGTGATTTTTCAGGTACACTCCCGACCGCATTCTCTTCCGCGACATCAACTTCGGAATCGACTTCCAATCCCGCATTGGTATTCTCGGTCCCAACGGTATTGGTAAATCCACATTGGTCAAGGTTTCCTCGTTTCCCCTTTTTGAGGAGTAGTTGCTGTTGGGCGACTTGGTTCCGCTGGAGGGCCAGGTGATCCGCAACCACAAGCTGCGCTGCGCGGTGTTCACCCAGCATCATCTCGATCAGCTCGATTTCACAAAGACGCCGCTGCAGATCATGAAGGACCACTACCCCACGGAGGAGATTCCGCAGTTGCGCAGCCAGCTCGCTCGCTTCGGCGTAACGGAGGGTAGAGGCGATTCGGTGGATTGACGCGCAGACATGGCGGGGCGGCCCGTGAAGACGCTGAGTGGAGGCCAGAAGACGCGCGTGTCCTTCGCCATGATCACGAACACGAGGCCGCACATTCTGGTGCTGGATGAGCCCACCAACCATCTCGATATTGGTGAGTGCGGAAAGAGAATATAATGCGCAGAGACGATCGAGGCGCTTGCGAACGCGCTGAACAAGTTCCAGGGCGGCGTGATTGTGGTCTCCCACGACCAGTTCTTCATCAGTCGTGTGTGCAAGGAGCTGTGGACCATCCGCAACCAGTCCATCATTCGCTTTAATGGAGAGTTCGAGGAGTACAAGAATCTTGTTAGCAAGGGAAAGATTTGGCCTGTTTGTTGCGGATGCCTTGTCGTTGCTTTCTGTCTGTTTTGTGACCACATAACGAAGGGCGTGCGACTGCCCGAAAGAGGCCCGGTTTTTGGAACAAACACAAACCGACAAAACACAGCGATAGCGAATGGATTTCCTTCCGGGAAACGATCCTTCTGAATGGAAGTACCTAGGCGAATCCGAGAACGCGGTTCCGTACCAAAAGGTGACTGTATGTGAGCACATGCAGTGGAAGGACTTCCCACTTGAGAGCTTTGTTGCCGCGTGTGCGAAATTCAGCGGTCTGAAGCGGGAATCAGGATTGAGTTGTAGGACCCGTAGCCCTCATTTGGAATACCGACGAGCCGCTTCCGCTGAACGTCGACGTCTCGATGTCCACGGACGTCTTCATTTTTGACGCGACGGGCAGAGAGGTGGGGATGGAAGCGCCGTTTGACCGTAGCTCTCCCGCATTTCCGGCAAGGAGTGGCAGCACTCGCGAATGATCGTCATGGGGTGGACGCTGTCGGAGCGCTTCTTCATCCTCTTCGAAGACGGACGTCTGTACGTGTATTCGGTGCGAGGCGCGAAGATGGGCGAGCTGAAGCTGTTCGACCAGGCGTTCACGGACCTTGTCTGCTGCGGCGCGGCAACCGAGAACGGCTGCGTTGCCTACACAAAGACCGGCCGTCTGTAACTTTAATCTTCCTGTTTCAGCGATAGCGTGTACATCCGCTGCGATGAGGAGGAGCCGTCCACCGTGGAGTACCACTCCCTCCCTCTGCCGACGGGCAACATTGTGACGTGTCTGGCGTGTTTGGAGGAGCGCTTCACCGAATCGGGGGAGATGGCGATCATCGCGACGTGCTGGGACCAATCCACGTACTACGTAACGCAGAGCAGTGTCCTCGACCTAGATATCTGCGTTTCCTCTGTTCCTCCCATCTGATGCGTAGGATCGCTTCTTCGGCCGCATCACGCGCATGGCCCTGTCCCCATCGCAGGACTACTTGGCGCTGTTCACCAGCGAGGGCTGGATCTCCGTGGTGACCACCAACTTCCAAACCAAAGTACGACTTTTCCCGCCATCTCATCTAGATTCTCGACTTCAATGTGCACAACAAAACGACCCCGCAAGACTTCGGCTGGTGCGGCGGCGACAGCATCGTGGGCTATTGGCGGCACCACGGGCTTCTGATGCTGAGTCCGTTTTGCGACTTTTTGCGGTTCGAGTACGAGGACGAAGAAGAGCCGCTTTTTCTGGCGCACGAAACGGACTGTCTCCGCATTCTCTCGCGCTTCGCTCACGAGATCCTGCGCTGCGTACACCTCTCATGGGCGTTTCATTCTAGGTTCCTCCCGCGGTTTTCAACGTATACATGATCGGCTCGCAGTCGCCCGGCGCGCGCCTCCGCCACGCGTTCGCGCAGTTCACGAAGCAGCAGTGCGAGCAGACGGCCGACGAGGGCGTGGGTGATTTGACTGACGAGGACCTTGCCGCGGGGATCCGGGAGTGCGCGGAGGCGGCGTCGGAGGAGTTGTCGTCGCTTCTGCAAGAGGAGTTGCTGCGCAGCGTGCGTTTCGGCGAGGGTTTTTTGCAGTTGGCGGGAGAAGGGCAGCAGTCGATCATCGCGGGAATCGTGCAGAAGCTGCGGGTGCTGAACGCGGTGCGGAGCGCGGAAATCGGGCTGTTTTTGACGACGGCGGAGTACGAGTGTCTCAAGGAGAAGGCGGTGTTGGCGCGTCTGCTGTCTCGTCGTCTGTACTACTTAGCTGTGAAGGTGGGCGTCACCCACCACCTCAACGGTAGATTTGCGAGTACCTGAAGGTGCCGTACGATTTCGTGCTGGTGGACTGGGCGTGCGAGAAGGTGCGCTGCGACGGCGACTTCTCGGCAGCGCAGCTGTGCTGTCTGGTGCGCGAGAAGCTGGCGAACCACGCGGTGAGCTACGCGCAGATCGCGTGGTCGGCGTTCCAGGCGGGTCGCAGCGAGCTGGCGTGTCTGTTGCTTCAGTACGAGCCGCGCGTGAGCGACCGTCTGCCGCTGTACCTGCTGATGGGCGAGTACGGGCGGGCGGTGAAGGAGGCGGCAGAGAGCGGCGACGAGGACATGATGACGTTCGTGGCGGTGCAGCTGTATTTGAAGTGGGCGTGGGCGGAGGAGGTGAGAGATAGGATGGTGAGCGGCGAGGTGGGTCAGGAGCAGTTTGCCGAGGCGATGGGGGCTGAGCCGACTGTATTCGCGAGTCTGTGCCAGTACGTGAAGATGAAGGATTTGGAAGAATTGGACTCGATTTGGGTGAAACAGGGGCGTGTGGAAGAACATGTAAATGCGATTGTGATGAAGGCGTTTCATCATTGCGAATTGGAGCAGAGAATTGTGTTTATGAAGGAAATCAACGAGCAGGTGCAGAAGGCGGCTTCCGTTCGGAAGGAATTGGAGTTTGTGAGCAGAGTGGCGGAAATCGGGGGGATTTATGGAGTAGATGATTGGCGAAGAATTGAAGGTGTTGGGCTTCCAGAAGGAGATCTCGAACACACTGAATGAGCGCGAGTGCGTGAACATGAGTGTGACGGAGATGATTCGCTATTGCGTCATGAAGTCGCAACTGAAGCAGGCGGATCGCATCCGCAGTGTGTTCAAGATCCCCGACAAGAAGTAGGGGAGAGGGGACGGTGATAGCGTAGGTACTGGAACATCAAGATTCGGGCGTTGGCAGACGGCGAGTTCTGGGACGTGCTGTTTGCCTTTGCGAACGAGAAGAAGAGTCCGGTTGGGTACAGTCCGTTCGTGGAAGCGTGTCTTGCTCACAACAACGCGGAGAGTGCGAAGATGTATCTGCCGAAGGTCGCTATGGTACGTGCGTGTGAGGAGTAGATTGGAGACACCAAGGAGAGGCTGCAGATGAGTCTGAAGTGCAAGGAGTATAGTCTCGCACTGGAAGATGCGACGAAGCTGAGGGATGTGAATGCACTGGCGGAGATTGCGCGCGACTGTGACAATTCTGCGATTCGGAAAGGTGCGGAGAGTGCCCTAGCGTCGTATCAGAAATGACATGTATAGTGATTTGTTTGTTGGTAATCAAGGCATTACGGAACGGTTGTTTGACTGAGTGAGTAGGCAGTTTATTGTTGTGGAAGTGTACATGTATAGAGTTGTTGATAAGGGTAAGGAGGATGGGTATCGTGTTTGTAGGATTGAAGGGGGTTATGTGAGTTGTAGATGAGGTGGATACGGCGATGTTTCCTTATTATGTGAATCGTGGGATGGAGTTCTTGCGTGTTCAGGATCAGCATAACATGATTCGATCTATTTGGCAAAAGGAAGATGGAAAGAAGTGTTTTACACAGAAATCGCTTGTGAATAATGGCGTGAGGATTATGGTGAAAGGGGATGGAATTACATATCAAGGAGATGTTGTGGATAAGGAAAAGAGTGATGGGAGTATAGAATCGATTATTCAATGGGATGGAGATCACCCAGATGAGCAGGTACATAATGCTGACGCTAATTTTGTCAGGAAGACATACAGGGTGTATGTGAGCGATGATTCGATTATAACAGTCTGCTACGATGGAAAGTATGATTCCAATAAGAAATACGTCTATACTGAATGGGATATGGATGGAAAGCTGAAATCACGCGGTTTGGTCTCTGGTGACTTGCAGGAGGCGTATCCTTTCAAGGAATTCAAGGATGGTATAATGACGGAGTATGAATATGACTATGATGTGAAGAATGGTGCGATTGCTAAAGAGACGAGGAAGGAGATTCATCATGGGAAATATGTGAATTCAATGAAGAGGGGATATCCACGAGATGACAATCCCCAGAAAGTACCTTCTGATGATACGAATGCAGAGGATAGTAAGGAACCCCACTCTGTAACTGGTGATAATGCCGGCTCTAATGAATCGATTCAGCCAGTGAACCTGCGGACTACTCCAAGTGGGTTCAATGGAGTGGAGAGTCCATTATACTATTCAAACACGAACCAAGAGAATGGAGATGGTGAGAGGGTTGTAGAATTGCAAAGAAGCTATAAATGGGGAACGAATGGTGACTACGCTACGCGCAACCAGAGAGGAAAACCGAATGACCGTGTTGTAGAAGTTATAATAACACTAAAAGACATTCAAAACAGAATCAAAGGAGTGTCTCGCATAAATATGTCTGGATGCAATGAGGAATGTGACTTGTCATTCTATGATATCCCTTCCCTGACTCAAATCCTCATTCAAGCGAATTCTCTCAATGGTATTGACTTATTATCAGTTACCAGAATGGATGGCCTTCGACAACTCTCTATAGATAAGAACTGCTGTCAAAAGGCTTCTTGTCTTCTTATCATTGATTGTCAACAGCTTGAATCATTTCAGATTGGACCTCACTCTTTCAAGAAGGCCACTTCTTTCAAAGTGATGAATTGTGAGAACTTGAAGAGCATCACGATTGGTAATGATACTGACTTTTCTGATAACTTCATGAATTGTGATGACTTGGTGTTGTCGAGTGAATGAGTGAGTGATGAGTAATGAATAGACCTTCCTGCCTTGGAAACGATTCTCTTTGGCATGTATTCTTTCAATGAGATCAAGAAGAGAGCCGAATTCACTAGTGAGATTACGAATTAGGGTATGATTGATTAGATTTGTGGAATCTGAAGGCAATTACTGTTGGATCGAATGCATGTCATGGTACTGTTGGATCGAGTCTGACGATGACGAATACTCATTGTTGTTGTTGTGTAATGAGTAGATCTTCCTTGTGTTGAGGCAATCAACCCCCAATACTCAGATTTCATGTCTGGGTTTGATAGCAAAACTATTGAGAGTGACATCTTCTTCTTTTCCTTCATTCTTAGATGTTGCACCTATCCTCTCTTCTCAGCTCCACCCGACTCAATACTCTTCAACCTCTTCATACCCGACGCTTATCTCCCATTTCTCTCCTGTTTCTTTCAAACAATCTCATCACATGGATTTCCCCGATAAGCATGTCATTCCTACGAGCTATCTAGAATCCTCCTCCATCTGGATAGCGCTAATCGCGTGCCTTATCGCATCTGTTGTTGCGTACTACATTTTTCACATCGGATGCATTTTCTCTTCTAGAGGAAGAAGTAGACATCATCAAGCAGAAATAATCCCCGTAGGAAGAACGTATACAAGACATGGCCATCTCTGGGCAGAAAGCACGCCTGCAAACCCTAAATCATGCCACGAATGCAACAAATTGCTGCTTCCAGGTCAAGACAGTGGGCACCCTTCGTTTTGTCATCTCACACGTAGAAATCTGCGAATGCGATTATTGTGGCGCCTTCATTCACGAGCAGTGTATTTTCCGCTCAAAGTTCCACTGTAAGCAGTTGACATCCACCAAGCCAGAGATCAAGCACCTATGATAGTCTTGAATTGTCGCCATCATCGCTAGGCTCGACGGGAATATGGACATCGGCACCACGTGCTGCATTTGTCACGAGGAGATTACCAGCTTTGTCAATCTCTCGGGAAAGCGGTGTGTGTGGTGTCAGCGAACAGTCCACGAGTTGCCTCCCTCCCAATTCATCACTCATAGCGAATGCGTTGATGCCTTGGGAACCTACTGCGATTTCGGCTGCCACGCGCCCTACATCATTTCTCCCTCCTATGTGCAGTCCCCCTTCGACTCAACCCGCCCTCGCCCCAATCCATCCCCATCATCCCAAACCCCGCCTCCATCCCAACCCATTCTCCACCGTGCCCTCAGCGACCACGACCGTCCCTCCCTCGCCCAGCCGCTGCCCCTCCTCGACCCCGCCTCCAGCGAACTGCGCTGTCGCCGCGGCTCCGACACCTCCGACGGTGACGACCTCTCCATCGGCGCCTCGCCGCCACCCAACCTCACGGAGTACCGCGTGCGCGACTTCAGCGACCGCTTCTTGCCGCTGCCCTCGGAGAAGGAGCTGGCGGCCCTGCAGGAGAAGGCGGGTGAAAACGCAGATGACAACACAGATAACAACACAGAAAAGGCGGCGGACAAATCGGAGCCGTTTTCGTGGCAGTCCGTTCTGAAGGATTTGAAGTGAAACGCCTGCACGTTCAGTGATTCATAGTCGCGGCACGACGGAACTCGTTGCCTACCTCAAGCAAATGCACTCCGTGTCGGCGTTGGGGCCCCCCATAATCGCATAGCTCGGACATCAACCGGTACATCGAGCGTCTCAAATCGCCCGAACACCGTCGTTGGAACCTGACCGTTCCCTCAGACCACTCGCCCATTCTCATCTTCATCAACTCCCGGTCGGGCGGGCTGTACGGCGCTACGCTGCTCCCGCGGTTCCGACGCATCCTCCACCCGATTCAGGTGGTGGACCTTCAGGACAAGAATCCGCAGGAAGTGCTGAAGAACTACACGACGGTGGAGAACCTGCGCATTCTCGTGTGCGGCGGCGACATATCCTTGTTCTGCGTGGTGGGTGGCTTAACTGCAGGGGTCGATTGGCTGGGTGTTGAACATGATTGAGAAGGAACACTGGAAGCACGTGCCCGCCGTGGCGATCCTGCCGCTGGGCACGGGCAACGATCTGTCGAGGTCCTTCAATTGGGGAAGCGGTTATGTGGTGTGCGTTGGAGAAGAGGGTAACGGAATAGGAGGGTATTTCTGTCAACCGGATTCTTCAGCAAGTTATGACGGCACACCTCACACTATTGGACCGATGGACGCTGCAAATCAAATCAGGACGAAAGAAACACGATTCGGTCATTCCAAAATTACCCCCGATTATGCATAGGAGCGCATTTTCAACTGCTATTTCTCTCTTGGCGTCGACGCGGCCATCGCACTCCGATTCCATACGATGCGCGAGCGCAATCCATCCTTCTTCAACTCGCAGATGGTCAACAAGCTGTGGTACGCCGTCATGGGCAGTGGCGAGACGCTGAAGCCAAGTGCGCCGGTGCTGAAGAACAGTGTTCGGCTGTTCATTGATGGGAAGGAGTATGACGTGAGCGACGCTGTGAATGTGACGTGTTTGAACATTCCCTACTACGGAGGAGGCGGTTTGCCGCTTGGCGGAAATAGCGACTATTTCTGCAGCAGTGATGGATTGTTGGAAGTGATCGGGTTCAAGAACATTCTTCACTACGCCACCACACGCGTTGGTGTGAATCCCATTTCTTATCCGTAGGCGGGTCTGAGCACGGCATACATCATTGGCCGCGGGAAGCACGTTCACATTGACTTGCTGGAGAAACGCCCGATTCAGGTGGACGGCGAGCCGTGGGAGCAGAAGAAGTGCCAGCTGGACATTCTGTACCACGGGCAAGTGCCGATGTTAACCTACCCCATGACGGAGATGCAGGAGGCGATGGGCGTGATGGCAGACTCGCTGGAGTGGGCGAAGACGAGCGGGCTGATCGACGAGCGGCAGTACCAGCTGATTCTGTACCAGTACCAGGCGCGGATGCGCGATATTCAGGCGAAGAATATGCGTGTAAGGAGTGATTCTTTCTAGTGTGTTTGTTGGAGAGTCTCATATGAAGATGCATGTGATTGAGAATGACAGGATGACTACGACGGTGTATTGCAGAATGAAAAGGGGATAGAAAACCACGGAAGAGGTGAAGAGGAAACACAACAAAAGACAAGTCAACCCCACAACGACTTCATATACGCCTTGATGAAATGACTGTGAATGCCCTTGCGAATGGAGTCGGCAATGATCCGCTTCTGCCGGCTGTTCACCTTCAGCGTCTATTCCTCATTCTCTTTCTCCACCACCACGT
>QWCN01007024.1_pt1 | contig 10025 bp, 8 predicted proteins | sample 1972711 | NCBI WGS metagenome assembly QWCN01 (sample SAMN09866707, study PRJNA288562) | Human gut metagenome isolate term1_stool, whole genome shotgun sequencing... | isolation source: gut | host: Homo sapiens | place: USA: California | reverse complement strand
GCTGTGCTTAAGATGCTCATCTGCATCTTAAACATGCTCCCAAGCCGCATCTGGGATATAGTATTTTTTCTTTTTTCTGACTATCTAAATCTACAGTTGGTAAAAAGGGGGATTCTCCAGAAAGTTATGGCTTTCCGCTAAATTAAATTATCCCTTCTACTTTGTAGCCACTGTAATAGAGCTTCCTGCTGAATTGTAAGGAAACTATGTAAAGAAAAGAGAATTTTTATAAGTATTGCATTTTGTGACTTTGTGCTGTGAAATTTTGACTCTGAAAACTTCGGACTCGTTTTTCCGAAGTTTTTGTTTTTTGAGGCAAAATGAAGCGCTTAGCGCAACGGAACAAAATCAAACTTATAAAAATTCTCTTTTCTTAGAAACCTCAATGCAATTCAGCAATAGAATAAAATGTGATGTCGGAGCAAATAAAAATGCCGGTCAGGCATTTTCTATGCCGCGACTATCTTCACATTTTATTCTATATCAAGTTTCTGGTTTTCGTCTCTTTAGTCCGTCAAATCATGAAATACCGGTTTCATCTTCTCAAATGTGCAAAATTGTGTATATCCCAGTTTACGAAGTTCTTCTTTCGCCCAGTCAATATACGCACCAAGATGTTCTTTTTTATGGCTGTCACTTCCGATCGTGATAATTGTGCCGCCAAGTTCCCGGTAAAGTTTTAATATATCCCTTGATGGTGTCATATCCGCAATTCCGTAGCGGTGATTGGAAGTGTTTACTTCTATTCCTTTTCCATCTGCAATGACCGTTTTTAAAATTTCTGTGATAATTGGTTTTACTTTTTCAAATGGATACAGTCCCTGCTCATCATAACGGACTATTAAATCCATATGTCCTAATACACTGTAATTGTGATAATTTTGTACAACGGAAAGTAATTCTTTATAATACCCTTCATTATATTCCTGCTGCGTTCGCGTACTCTGGTATTCGTTTGTCCAAAATTCTTCATCACCTACCTGATGGATGGACAAGATAATGAAATCAAATGGATAACTTGCAAATAACTTCTCATATTCCGGAATGGTATGCGTCTGCACACCAAACTCCAACCCGGCTTTTATTGAAATCTGATTCTTATATTGTTCTTTCAGTTCTTCAATTAGTGAAAAATATTTTTTATATTCTACGTTGGTAAGCGCAACCCATTCCGGTTCGTCTTCCTCTCCCGCACGATATTCAATCCCTCTTGGGTCGTCCCAGTCACGATACGGACCGTAGTCTACATGATCTGTAAAACAGATATCCTCCATTCCTAAAGAAATCGCATCTTTAACAACATCTTCCATAGGATAAACAGAATCATTACTAAACGCTGTGTGTACATGGTAATCTGCTAACATTTTTTCTCCTTTACCTAAATATGTACTATAATTTTTGAAATATTGCAACGGTCTTCGATAAGCATATTTTAAAAAATGGCCTTTCTCATATCCTCTATTTCTTTTTGCAATTCCTGATATCTTCGCCGTCTTTTTATAATATTTGCCCGGTCTTTTCCGGAAATTTCTTCGGATTCTTCTATATTTCCCATCTTCTTTATAGATTGTTTTAAGTCTGCTGCTATTTGTTCTTTTTTTGCAATTTCTTTCTCTAAATATTCAATTAAGACTGAATTTTTCGTTTCGATTAAGTATTTGCCATACTGTTCGTAAATTCCTTCCATTTCTGTCTTCGCAACGGTCTGATTCTCCGGTATATCTGCTATTTCTTTCATATATTCGTGAATAGAAGGCTGTTTGTGCTTCAGTCGCTGTGGCTGTGTCCATCCCGGTTCTGCCTTGATAATAACATAATATTTGCCATCTTCTTTTAAGAACCATTCCTTTTCGATCTGATAACGATATTCTTTTAAAATCTGGCGAACTTTAAACCATTCTGACTGGGGCTGTAAAATCAATTCCTTTCCTTCTATCAGAAATTCTGGTTTTGCTTTTAGTATTTTACATATTAAGTCACCACCCATACCGGCAATAACTACCGTATCTGTTTCTCCTGGCTCTAGTGGAGCAAGTCCATTTCCAAGACGGGTTGCTATTTTACCGCTAAGCTTTTCTGCACGAATATGCTCCTTGGCTTTTTCAAGTGGTCCTTTATTCACATCCATGGCGATACCACCTGGTGACAAGTTATTCTTTACAAGATAAATCGGCACATACCCATGATCGGTTCCTATGTCCGCCACACGATTTCCTGGTGTTACCGCTTCTGCTACTGTTTTTAATCGTATTGAAAGTTCCATTTTAAATAATCTGCCTCCTAAATTATATTCCTTAACCTATTTCTTGTTTCGTATGTATTACTTATCTATTTTCTCTGAATATTATACGGTATCTCTATCCCTTTTTTCAATGACAAAAGCAGGTATATTTATAAGACTTAAAATCCATATAAATATACCTGTCCTTTATTTTCTATTTCTTTATTCTATTCTCCCAAAAAATCTCTAAGCTTTCTACTCCTCGTTGGATGACGCAGCTTGCGCAGGGCCTTCGCCTCAATCTGGCGAATACGTTCTCTTGTCACTTGAAAGTCTCTTCCCACTTCCTCCAGGGTATGTGGCTTTCCGTCTTCTAATCCAAAACGAAGTGCTAAAACCTTTTGCTCCCGATCAGACAGGGTATCCATAACTTCTTCAAGCTGTTCACGAAGTAATGTGTGAGCTGCTTCTTCTGACGGAACAGGCACATGTTCATCCTGAATAAAGTCTCCAAGATGACTGTCTTCTTCCTCTCCAATTGGCGTTTCTAAAGAAACTGGTTCCTGTGAAATCTTAGAAACTTCAAGTATCCGCTCTACCGGAAGGTTCATCGTAACCGCGATTTCTTCCGGGGTGGGTTCTCTTCCGTATTCCTGTAAAAGCCTCCTGCTCGTTCGATTAACCCGATTCATTGTCTCTACCATATGCACCGGAATTCGGATCGTTCTCGCCTGATCCGCAATCGCTCTCGTAATTGACTGACGTATCCACCATGTAGCATATGTCGAAAATTTATAACCTTTTCGATAATCAAACTTCTCTACGGCTTTAATCAGACCAAGATTTCCTTCCTGTATCAGATCAAGAAACTGCATTCCTCTTCCGGAATAGCGTTTGGCAATACTTACAGTGAGGCGAAGATTCGCTTCAGACAATTTCTTTTTTGCTTCCTCGTCTCCCATTTCCATACGCTTGGCAAGCTCAATTTCCTCTTCAGAACTTAGCAAAGGAATTCTTCCGATTTCTTTTAAATACATGCGAACCGGATCTTCTGCACTTTCTCTTTCAGAGTGTAAAATTTCCGGTTCATCCTCTCTTTTTCCTTCGTATTCCTTCTCCACTTCTTCTGGAAACACATCACTTTGTTCTATCTCATCAGAATCTATTTCAGACATGGTCAGTACATCGATCTTTCTTTCTTCAAGATAAGAAACAATCCCTTCTAACTGTGCCGGTGTCAGTGAACCCTTCTGAAAGACTTCTTTTATCTCCTGAAGTTCCACTACATTTTTCTGCTTCTTTGCTCTCTCAAGCAGACAATTCATCTGGCTGCCAAAAATCTGTTCTTTCCTGCCCAAAATAAACCCTCCAAATCATTATATATGTGCCCTCGGAATCTTCTTATAAAAGCAAGTGCATAAAATCAAGCGCAATGAATACTCCGCGAATACATTATACCTGTACTCTTAGTATAACCCGGTTTATGACCGGCTTATACTAAATTTCTGCATTTTATTTTTAAGTGATAAAAGTTCCTGCCAGCGCACAATATCACTGGTATGAACCATTTCATCCTCTATGCTTGCAAGCTTCACTTTACGCACCACATCTGAGAGCGCTTTATCTTCATCTTCGGAGGAAAGTCCGTATTTTAAATGTGTATTAAAAATTGCTGCGATTTCTTTTTGTTCTTCTGCGTCCGTAAAACGACTTAAGATTGCCGCAGGATTTATTTTCTCTTCGTTGTCTAACTGTTCAAACAACATAATTGCTACTGAATGATATAATGGCTCGATAAAATCATCGGCTCCGATATAAGCCCGGATATACTGATACATTTCCGGATGTTCTACAAGCCAGGTAAGCAGAAGTCTTTGCGGCTGGTTTTTATTACTTTTCTTTTTCTCCTGCCGCCGTTCTTCCGTTTCCGGCGGAGTCTTATACTGCTCATTTACCTTTTCATACTGATAGCCAAGCCCATAACGGTTAACCAGACTTTCAAGATCATTCTTTCTTATCATAAAACGATTCGCTGCGGATGCCAGATATGTCTGTCTCTCCAACGGCTCTTCAATCTGCGCCAGTTTCTTTGCTATCTCATGAATAAACTCTGTCCGGCTTTCCGGATCCTGCTGATTGTACTGTCCACATAGGACAAGCAGCTCAAACATCCGGCCTGACTCAGCTTCCTCTATTCTTTTCTGATAACCTTCCTGTCCTTCTGCCTTGATTAATTCATCTGGATCTTTATACGGCTTCATTGACAACACCCGGCCACGAAGACCATTTTCCCGCAAAATCGGCAATGCCCTGAGTGCCGCTTTCACTCCAGCTCCATCACTGTCAAAGGATAAAATAACCTCATTGGTATACCTTTTTAAAAGCATTGCCTGATTCGGTGTAAATGCTGTTCCAAGAGGTGCGACCGCATTTGTAAATCCTGTCTGATGAAGGGAAATGACATCCATATATCCTTCACACAAAATAAGTGACTTACTTCTTGAACGTTTCGCATAATTTAACCCATATAAGTTTCTTCCTTTATCAAACAAAATAGTTTCTCTGGAATTTAGATACTTTGGTTCACCCTCTCCCATCACACGACCACCAAATCCAATCACTCTTTGGTTGATGTCCATAATCGGAAAAATGACCCTGTTAAAAAACTTATCATAGTTCCCTTTGACCGTATCAATATTAACAAGAGAAGATTCCTTCATCTGATAGTCCGAAAACCCCTTTGCTTTCAAATACTGATACAGATCATCTCGGTAAATATCTGCATAACCAAGGCCAAATTGATTGATCATCTCATCACTCAAGCCTCGATTCTTCAGATAAGCAAGCGCCTGTGTTCCTCTCTTACTTTTTAAAAGATAATGAAAATAGACCGCCGCTTCTTTATTCATATCCCGCAGCGTTAATCTGGCATCTGCCTGCTGTTTTTCCTCTGCTGTCTGTTCCCTTTCTGGAAGTTCTACTCCGGCCCTCTGTGCCAGATTTTGCAATGCCTCCACAAAGGAGAGCCGGTTATATTCCATAAGAAATGTATAGACATTTCCACCCTGTCCACAGCCGAAACAATAATACATCTGCTTGTCCCTGCTAACAGAGAAGGATGGGGTCTTTTCATTATGAAAAGGGCAAAGTCCTACATAGTTTGAACCTCGCTTTTTTAATGAAACATAAGAGGAAATCACATCGACTATATCATTTTTCTCTCTGACCTCATCAATCAGTTCTTCTTCATATCTCATCTTTTTTCCTCTTTTTATTATAAATATTATAATACCCACTTATCGCATATGTGGTACAATTCCTGAGATTTATTTATCTCTATCTCCGTATAGTTACATTATATGTTGAGAATCCTAAATTATTATATTATTTATTTAGATTGATCTAATACTGCGATCGCATCTAGTGATACTTTCATCAGTTCTCGCACTTCCTCTTCAGTAATGCCCATTCTTTCTGCAATTTCTGACGGTTTTGCTTCTCTTTCATATTCTCTGGCAAATGCTGTCGCAATATCATTCATCTCATTAACGCGGTTTGCCATCTTCACTGCTGAGCGGGTGGACGCATTATATTCTTCTAATGTTTCTTCTAAATGCTTACGAATCATTTTCTCACAAAACATTTGAAAATCTCTGTCTATATCCGGTTCAAATTCATTCACCGCTATCATCAATCCAATATTACTTTCCTGAATCAGATCACTTAAAAGAAGACCTCTTCCTTCATATTCTTTCGCAATCTGTACTGCCTTGGAAAGATTCGCTTCTATAAGAAGATTTCTCGCATTATCATCTCCGCTTACAAGCTTTCTTGCAATAACCATTTCCTGCTCTCCGGATAATTGTTTTGCCTTTTCCATCTCTTTTAAATAAAAAGCAACAATCTCCGCATCCATCGGATCTTCTTTATTCGGAAGTTCTTCATCTCCGATTTCTTCTTCCTGTCTCTCAATACGATTTGTAATATAAATCTGATGAGATTCAAAATAATTACAGATAAAATCAAGCTGTTTCTCTTCTAACTCCATATCAGAAAAATACGCATTGATCTCCTCCATTGACAATTGATTTCCATTCGTTTCTCCAAGACGCTCTAATTCCTGGATTGCCTGTAAAAATTCTGTCTGACCTGCCATGACTTTTCTCCTCCTCTTTTGCGGTCTTTTTTATATTTATTTTTTCTTTTCCTTTGGTTTCTTATCCGCCGGAAATACTATATGCAGTTGTTTTCTTGCTTCATCTAAAACTTTCATGGTCTCCAAAGTAATCTCTTTTGACTTCTCCCATCCCATACCTGTTTTTATCATCTTAATAAATTCCTGTGTCTCATAATTCAATATATTATCTGACTGTTCAAAATGTATCGATTGCACTACACCTTTTCTCACAATGCGTAAATCCTTTACATTTTCGATTTCCTGTACGAGCATAGAAGCATCTTCACCCTGAATCTGACTTGGCATTGCTGAGTCTGTAATCTTGGAATAAATCGCCTCTCCAATCATATCCGGATATTCCATAAGAATTGTTCCCGCTCCATCTACACCATTATGCAGCTTAATTCCAGAAGCTTTAATTGACTTAGGTGCTCCAAAAAGACGAATCATGCAAGATACAACGTAAACACCAATATCCATCAATGCCCCATTCGATAATTCTGGCTTAAATGCATTCTCCACAATTCCTCTTTTGTAATTATCATATCTTGAAGAATACTGACAGTACTGCAGCGTAGCCCTTCGAATCGTCCCAAGTGTCTCCATATACGGAATCATCTTCTGAAAAGACGGGGCATAAATAGAACGCATTCCCTCTAAAAGAATCAGGTTCTGCTTCTCCGCTTCTGCAAACATTTCCTGTGCTTCTTTTAAATTAGATGCCATTGGCTTTTCACAAAGTACATGCTTACCCGCTTTTAACAAAGTCATGACCTGCTCATAATGACAACAGTTCGGACTCGCCACATAAACTGCATCAATACAGTCACTGTTTGCAAAAGCCTCTAAATCATCAAAATATTGCAGCTGCCCCTTCTGAAAACCAAACTGTCTTGCTCTTTCCAATGTTCTTGAATATACCGCAGTCAGTTCAAAATCTTTTCCATAACGGTTTGCCTGCCAGAACTTCTCTGCAATCTTTCCCGTTCCAATCATTCCAAATCGAATCATATCCGTTTCCTTTCCTTCTTCCGTCCGTCCTTTTAAACGGTCATACCATGTCAGTTTCGCTGGATTCTCTCCCTGATTTCTAAGATAATCCTCTAACTCTGCCACCGTCCTTATTATATGATCTGCTCCGGCTTCTGTTAATTCCTGCTCTGTTCCATAACCATAAAGCACTCCGACAGATTCTAATCCACAAGCTTTCCCGCCCTCTATATCATGCCTTCTGTCACCAATCATGATGGCTTCTTTCGCTCTGATTCCACAGGTTTTTAGTATGTAAGAAATAACTTCTGCCTTTTTTGTACGTGAACCATCCAATTCACTTCCTCCTACAAAAGAAAAATAATCAAAAACGATTTATTATTGAAAAAGTCTCATTTTAGCAACATTGGAAAAGTCCTTTCTCTTTTTTACCTGTATTTTTGCAAAGTGAAATAACAATAAAACTATGCAACCAAAGAAAACAACGAAAGAAGAGTATCAGAAATGTGTAAACGTAGTAGTGGAATACATTAACCAACATTTGGGAGAAGAGATTGATTTGAAATCGCTGGCCAAGATATCAAATTTTTCACCTTTCTACTTTCAGCGAATTATGAAAGCTTTCCTTGGTGAGCCTATCGGCACATTTATTGTTCGGACGCGAACAGAAACAGCAGCCCGTCTACTACGCTACTCAGATATCCCGATTGCAGATATTGCCTATCGCATCGGATATTCATCACCTTCTTCATTGTCGAAAGTGTTTAAACAATTTTATGGTATTTCACCTTTAGAATATAGAAACAATAAAAACTTTGTAATTATGAAACCAGCGATTATCAGACCTGATCTCGAGCTGAAAAGGGAAATCAAAAATATTCCTGAACGAAATGTTATTTATATCCGTTTGTCAGGAGACTACAAACTTAACGACTATGGAGGTACTTGGGGGAGATTGTGTCAGTTCATTTTTGAACAAAAACTACCGATGGGAGAAGCAGCTCCTCTTTGTATTTATCACGATGACCCCAAAGTGACGCCAGTAGAAAAATTACGTACCGATGTATGTATGGTGATACCTGAAAAAGTTGCTCCCAAAGAAGATATCGGATTTAAGCAAATTCCTGCCGGTCGCTATGCAACGTTTATCTATAAAGGATCTTATGAGCACCTACAAGCTGTATACGATACTATTTATGGAAAATATCTACCGGAAATGGAGTGCACAATACGTGATGAAGCAAGTGCAGAACGATATTTGAACGACCCATGCTGTACTGCTCCTGAAGATTTACTGACTGAAATTTATATTCCTGTAGAATAAAAGAATAAATTGCACAAGTCTGTCATTGTCATCAAAGTCATTTTAACGAGTATGCTCTAAACATTCACATAATAACTTGTAAAATGTCATCTTCCAAAAGACAGCACTATAAGCAAATTGCGATGAAAATTTGTTATATGAATAACAATTCTCATCGCAATTTTATTATCCCCAATTTCCAATAACTATTTAAAGAAAACCATCTGTGCAACTGATGGCAAACCTTCATTCATTACCTGTTCACAAGTAAAATTCCATAGAACTTTACCATCATAAGCATTCAATAGTAGCCAATTGAAAGTAGCTACACTAAAATATCCCGTTCCACAAAAAAGCACTCGTACAATTTGTTTATTGCCGGAATCACCAATCTCACAACTTATCCTGAAAGACCAATTATCCCAAACGTACAAAGATGGATTCAGCTCTATTCCCGTTTCTACAAGATTTCCAGAATAGATATTTTTTGATAATCTTTGATCCGATATATCCAACAAAGATCTCACTTGATTATTTGTCGAAGCAGAAAAAGCCACATGACTCAGCTCCACCGGAACATCATCATTAACCTTCTCTATAATAATCTGATGATTGGTACTCATTACAACATAGTCTACAGTGTGAGAAGATATAGCCTGCAATATTTCTGTATTAAGCATACTCAAATTGTCCTTGTATTGCAATGCATTTTGGGGATCAACAGCATTCAGTTCTTCCAAATCTGAATTTGTGATATAAGATAGTACCGTACTTTTCTTGTTTGGATTAATGTAATATTCCTGAGTTGATTCATTAATATCCACGAATTTCTTTAATACATTAAGATCGGATTCATAAGAACTACCTTTTTCCACCGAATCATCATATTCAAAACTGTCATAACATCCACATATCAATATGGAAAAGAACAGAATGCCTAATCCCGTCAAAATCAGATTCTTCATAATTACATAAGGTATTAGTTATTTTATATAGATCATTTAGTTTTTTGTGATGGCAAAAATAAAAGAAAGTCAATACAAAAACCTTGATCAAATTCAAGAAAACAACTAATACCTTATTAATATAAAGATTATTAACAAATAGTTTCTTCTCTCATGAAACTAATCATTAAACAGCAAGAGATTACTTGTTTAAATGACAGAAAGGCCATATTCATAGGCATCCATCATAGAACTATATTCTTCATCGGAATATTTTCCCTTATCTCTGGCTTTCTGCATATCTTTCATAAAGGATTCTACAGTAGACAGAAAATCCTGATAAGTTTTCATCTCTTTATCATAGCCAGCAACACTAGGAAGTTTTTTAGC
>QWCN01009611.1_pt1 | contig 10033 bp, 9 predicted proteins | sample 1972711 | NCBI WGS metagenome assembly QWCN01 (sample SAMN09866707, study PRJNA288562) | Human gut metagenome isolate term1_stool, whole genome shotgun sequencing... | isolation source: gut | host: Homo sapiens | place: USA: California | reverse complement strand
GCGCGCGGGGAAGCGGAAGGCCACGAGCTTGCCGCCGATGGGCACAACGCCGTACTGCGCGCTGCCGCCGTTGGGGTCGGAAAACGTGTTGAGGATAAAGACAATGTCATGCTGCACGAACGTGCCGGGGTCGGCATCGAACGTGCCGGCGATCTCGTGCGCGCCGCGGGCGATGCGGAACACGCCGAAGCCGGACACCGCCAGCAGCACGATGGCCGCCAGCAGACCGGCCACACCGCGCCGGAGCGCATGACGCGCGCGGACGCTCATGGGCTTTTTCTCCGCCGGAGCGGGGACTTCGGCAGCATCGGTTTCGCCGGCCGTGGCTTCTTCCGGCTGCGCGCACGCTTCGGGGGCGTCGGTCTCCGGGGCGTCCGGCGCGGCGTTGTCGTTGATGATTTCTTCGGGGGTCTTGTGTTCGTCCATGATGGGCTCCTTTCTCAGATCGTGGCGGCGCTGTCGAGCATGGCGTCGAGCACGCAGCAGGCGAGTGCGGCCTCCATGACGGGGATCGCGCGCGGGGCAAGGCACGGGTCGTGCCGGCCGTTGATGCGCAGCGGCGTCTCCTCCATGGTCGCGAGGTCGACCGACGGCTGCTCGCACGCGATCGACGGCGTCGGCCGCAGGGCCATGCGCACGACGAGCGGCATGCCGTTGGTGATGCCGCCGTTGATGCCGCCGGCGTTGTTGGACGCCATGGTGATGCGCCCGTTTTGCAGGCGGATGGGGTCGTTTGCCTCACTGCCGCGCATTTCGGCAAGGGCGAAGCCGCGGCCGAACTCCACGCCCTTCACGCCGGGGATGGCATAGAGCATGCCGGCAATGCGGCTCTCCATGCCGCCGAAGAGCAGCCCGCCGACGCCGGCGGGCACGCCCGTGACGACGCACTCGAGCTCGCTGCCGACGGAGTCACCGGCGCTGCGCGCATCGAGGATGGCGCGCTTCATGTCGAAGTTGAGCTCCTTGCCCGTCGCCTGACCGACGCGCACGGCGTTGGCCGTGATCGTGATGCCGCGCCGCTCGAGGATCTGGCGGCAGACCGCCCCGGCAAACACGAGGCACGCCGTGAGCCGGCCGCTGAACGGGCCGCCGCCGCGCAGGTCGGCATGACCGCCGAAGCGCACGGTCGCGGCATAGTCCGCGTGGCTCGGGCGCGGGATCTCCGGATGGTAGGCCGCGCTGTTCTGGTCCTTGTTGCGGAAGATGGCCGAGATGGGCGCGCCGGTCGTCACGCCGTTGAGGATGCCGCTCATCACGAGCGGGTCATCGGTCTCGGAGCGGTGGGTCGTCAGGTCGGACGAGCCGGGGGCGCGCCGGCGCATCTGGATGCGCACGGCGTCCATGTCAACGGCCTCTCCTGCCGGGACGCCGTCGAGCACGACGCCGATCGCCGGGCCGTGCGACTCGCCGAAAATCGTCACTTTTACACGTTCGCCATAGGTGTTCATGCGGTTGCCTCGCTGTTCGTTCAAAAATAGGTTTACAGTTAACCATACAACATTTTCGCGGTCTTGTAAATGCCTTTTGCGCGCCGGGAGCGCCGCACAGCCGTGCGGGCGCGGATTTTACAGATTGGACATGAAAAAATCGTGCCGGTTGTTTATAATAGAATGCACCATTGGATCATTATGTCCGGCGCGGCGCGCCGGCGAAGGAGGCAACAACACATGAGCCAGAAAGTGCTCGTCGTGGAGGACGATATCAACATCGCGGAATTGCTGCGCCTGTATCTGCAGAAGGACGGCTTCGAGGTGTCGCATGCGGCCGACGGCGGCAAGGCCGTCGAGATGGCCAAGGAGATCCAGCCCGACCTTGTGCTGCTCGATATCATGCTGCCCGTGATGGACGGCTGGCAGGTCTGCCGCGAGCTGCGCAAGACCATGAAAATGCCCATCATCATGCTCACCGCCAAGGGTGAGACCGAGGACAAGGTCTCCGGTCTGGAGATGGGCGCGGACGACTACATCGTCAAGCCCTTCGAGGTCAAGGAGCTGCTTGCGCGCGTGCACGCCGTGCTGCGCCGCACCGGCGACGACGGCAAGCCCCAGAGCAAGAAGCTTACCTTCGACAAGCTCGTCATCAACCTCGACTCCTATGAGCTGATCGTCGACGGCAAAAAGATCGACACCCCGCCCAAGGAGATGGAGCTTTTGTACCACCTTGCGGCGACGCCCAACCGCGTCTACACCCGCAACCAGCTGCTCGACGAGGTGTGGGGCTTTGACTACTTCGGCGACAGCCGCACCGTGGACGTGCACATCAAGCGCCTGCGCGAGAAGCTCGAGGGCGTGTCCGACAAGTGGGCGCTCAAGACCGTCTGGGGCGTGGGCTATAAGTTCGAAGCGGAAGAGACGTAAGTGAAGAGCATCTATTTCAAGAACTTCGCCGCGACTGCCGCCATGGTGCTCTTCAGCTTTCTGATCCTCGGCACGGCGTTCGTGTTTCTCGGCCGCAGCTATGTCATCAGCGAATACCGCGGCAACATGGTCTCCAACGCCGAGGAGGTCAGCCATGCGGCGCAGGCGCTCGTGCGCAGCGGCGAGCTTACGAGCTGGGACCTGCGCATGGTCATCAGCACGCTCGCGCAGTCGACCGGCAACCACATCTTCATCACCGACACCGACGGGACGGTCGTGTCCTGCTCGTGCCGGAACATTGCCTGCGAGCACCTCGGCCGCACGCTCACCGACAGCGCCATGACACAGCTGCGCAGCGACGGCAAGCTCAACCTCATCACGAGCCTCGGCGGGTTTTACAGCTCCGCGCACTACGTCGTCGCCCAGCCGATCACCATCGGCTCGGCCGCGCGCATCGTCGGCTACGTGTTCGTGACGACCAACAGCGCCACGATCATCGACGGCTGGCGCACGTTCGTGTGGGTATTTCTCGCCGCGTCCGCAGCCGTGATGATGATCGCGCTGCTGCTCTCGCTCGTGACGAGCAAGCGCATGGCGCAGCCGCTCGACGAGATGGCCGTCGCCGCCAAGAAATTCGCACACGGAGATTTTTCCGCCCGCGTCACGGATGACGGACGCACCGACGAGGTCGGCGCGCTCATTTCGGCGTTCAACACCATGGCGGACTCGCTCGAGACGAGTGAGGAGCGCCGCAACGCCTTCATTGCCAACGTCTCGCACGAGCTCAAGACGCCCATGACCACCATCGCCGGCTTTGCCGACGGCATTCTCGACGGCACGATCCCCAAGGATCAGGAGGACAAGTACCTTGTCACCATTGCCGACGAGACGCGCCGCCTCTCGCGCCTTGTGCGCAGCATGCTGGACATGTCGCGCGTGGAGAGTACGGGCGAGGATCTGACGCGCCGGCGCGAATTTGACATCTCGGACAAGATCGTCAGCACCATGCTCAGCTTTGAGGCGCGCGCCAATGACAAGCAGCTCGACGTCGATCTCCAGCTTCCGGAGGATCCGATGCTCGTGCTCGGCGACCCGGACGCCATCACGCGCGTACTTTATAATCTGATGGACAACGCCGTCAAATTTGCCGCGCCCGGCAGCACGCTGTGCGTCTCGCTCTGGAAGGCGGAGGGGAAGGCCTACGTCTCCGTGCGCGATCACGGCGAGACCATCCCCGCCGACGACCTGCCGTTCATCTTCGACCGCTTCCACAAGTCCGACCGCAGCCGCAGCCTTGACCGCGACGGCGTGGGCCTCGGGCTGTATCTGGTCAAGAGCATCCTCGACGCGCACGGGGAGGACATCGCCGTCACGAGCCGCGACGGGGAGACGGAGTTCGTGTTCACGCTCACGCTCGCAAAGCCCGCGCCCAAGCCCACCGCAAAGCCCGAAAACACCGGCCGCCGGGGCGGGCGCAAGAGTTCATGAATTGTTCGCGGAATTCATAGAATGTTCGTTTTCCATTCATAAGCAGCACAAAATCGTGTGTTATCATCAAATCGTTCCTTGGGAGGGACACCAACATGTATGACAACGTTCGCAAACCGGAGTCCGACTGGTATGAGGCCGGCTATTCCGCGCCCCGCAGCGAAGCTTCCGGCAGCGGCTGCTACGACTCTTACTGGAGCCCGTCGCAGACCGCCGCACCGAAGAAAGCGTCCCATCAGGGCCTGAAGATCACGATGATCATTCTCGGCGTGTTGGTGCTGATCATCGCCTCGTGTTATGTGTTCGCGGCGCGCGGACGGGACTCTGCTCCCTCCGTCGATCCCGGGCAGCACGGCAGCGTGACGATCCCACAGGACGATGCGGACGATGACACCACCGTCACCGGCAAGAACGAACTGCCGGGCGCGCCGACAGATCCCGGCGTGACCATGGCGCTCCAGCCCGCCGGCGGCAGTGTGCTCTCGCTGCAGAGCGTGTATGCCAAGTGCCTGCCGTCCGTTGTCGGCATCCATGCCGACATCCGCCGCGGCGAGTACAGCACCGGCACGGGCATCGTGCTCACGAGCGATGGCTACATCGTCACGAACACGCACGTGCTCGACGGCGCGAAGAGCGTCACCGTGACCACGTCGGACGGCACCGAGTATACGGGTGCGCTCGTCGGCGCAGACGCCGTGAGCGACATTGCCGTGCTCAAGATCGACGCACAGGGGCTCACCCCCGCCGAGTTCGGCGACTCCAGCTCCCTGCAGGTCGGCGATGACGTTGTGTCCATCGGCAACCCGCTCGGCGAGCAGCTGCGCTGGACGATGACCAACGGCATCATCTCCGCCATCAACCGCGACATGGTCTACAATGGGCACAGCATGACCCTCCTGCAGACCAATGCCGCCATCAACGAGGGCAACTCCGGCGGCCCGCTCATCAACATGTATGGGCAGGTGATCGGCATCACGAACATGAAGGCCCTGTCCACCGGCGTGGAGGGCATCGGCTTCGCGATCCCGACGGCGGTCATCCGCCCGATCGTCAACGCCCTGCTGGCAGACGGCCGCGTTTCCGGCCGCGTGAGCATCGGCATCACCGTGGGTGCGATCTCCTCCGCCGCTTCGGACTACTATGATCTGCCCGAGGGGCTTTATATCAGCGACGTCGCTGAGGGCTCGGACGCCGAGAAGAAGGGCATCCAGTCCGGCGACATGCTTCTGGCGGTCAACGGCAAGGCCGTGACCACCACCTACGATGTCAGCGCCGTCAAGGATGGTTTGCAGGTGGGCGACACCGTCACCCTGACCATCTATCGCGACGGCAAGACGTTCGACGTCAAAGTCAAGCTCGTCGACACGAACGACATCTCTTAATTTGCTAGTTTCTCCCTCCTCATATTCTCCTCTCTATTGAACGAACCCCAGATGGGTAACACCATCTGGGGTTTGTTCTGCGTTTGGGTGAAAAACGATGCGGTAGGTTATACGACGGAGCAGCGGATGCGCAAAACAGCCCGCTCCGACGAGCGGGCTGTTTTGCGTTTATGCGTTTGGTGCGTTTTGCACTTCACGGTACGCCGCAGCGAAACGTGCCGCCGGCATACGCATACACCGTGCAGCCGAGCGCGTCGGCGTCGGCGGGGTCGTGCGTGGCGAGCACGAGCGTCCTGCCCTGCGTCTCGGCGGCGATGCACGCGATCACACGCGCACGCAGCACTGCATCCAGAGCGCGAAACGGCTCGTCGAGCAGCAGCACCGGCGCGTCATACGCCAGCGCGCGCGCAATGGCCACGCGCTGCTGCATACCGCCGGAGAGCGCCGCGGGATATTGCTCCGCCGCCGCGCCGAGCTCCAGCCGTTCCAGCCATGCGCGCGCCTGCGGCATGGTCTGTGCCCGGTCGGAGAGCACGGCGTTGACATTTTCCGCCGCTGTGCGCCACGGCAGCAGCCGCGGCTCCTGAAACACGCACGCGATGCGCCCGGGCGAAACGCGCACGCTGCCGCCGTCCGGCGCGCGCAGTCCGGCGAGCACGCGCAGCAGCGTCGTCTTGCCGCAGCCGGACGGGCCCATGAGCGCGATGTGCGCCCCGTCGGGCACGGTGAGCGTGACCTTGTGCAGCACGTCGCGCCCGTCATAGGTCACGGTGAGGTCATGCACCTCGATCATGCGCCGCCGCCTCCTTTCCCGCGCGGGGTCAGCGCGCGCAGCACCAGCCGCTCGAGTCCGACGCTCAGGAGAATGACCGCGAGCGTCCACGCGAAGAGGTCGGTGGTCTGCAGATACAGCTTCGATTCATAGATCATGCGGCCGATGGCGCTGCGCGGCACGGTGAGCACCTCGGCGGCGATGGCGGACTTCCAGCCGAAGCCGATGCCGGAGCGCAGCGCCGAGAGAAAGTGCGGCCGCACGCCCGGCAGATAGATCCGCCGCAGGATGCGTCCGCGCGGCCAGCCGTACACCTGCGCAAGCTCGAGCAGGGCGGGGTCGGCCGAGCGGATGCCGGTGCAGACGTTGCTCCACACGACGGGCAGCACCATGAGCAGCGAGATGAACACCGGCAGCCAGTCGCGCGCGATCCACACGAGCGCGAGCACGACGAACGACGCCACCGGCGTGGACTTGACGACCGTCATGAGCGGGCGCAGCAGCGCGTCGGCGGTTTTCGACACCGAGCACGCGACGGCCATGCCCGTGCCGAGCGCGACCGCCGCCGTGATGCCGAGCAGCACGCGGCCGATGGATACGGCCGTGATGCGCCAGAACGCCGCCGTCGCCGCGAGCTCGCACAGTCTGCGCACGACGACCCACGGCGCGGGCAGCAGCAGCTCCCGGTTCACGAGCAGCGCGAGCGCCGTCCACAACGCGACCCAGAATGCAAGCGTCAGCGCGCCGCGGGCAAAACGCTTCATTTCAGCACGCAGTAGAAGTCATCCCCCGGCACGCTGCCGCCGATGCTCTGCGGGGCGACGGTGCTCAGCGCGGTGAGAAACGCCGTGAGCGGCGCCTGCATCTCCGCGCCGGAGACAAAGCAGACGTTGCAGTTCGGGATGGCCTTGGCGGCCACGGCGGCCTTGGCAAAGATGCCCGCATCCTGGATCATCTGGCCGGCCTGCTCGGGCTCGGCCGTCAGGAATTCGATGGACGCCTTGTATTCGTCGAGGAACGCCTTGACCTCGTTCGGGTGCTCGTCTGCAAACGCCTTGCGCACGACGACACAGCCCTGCACGAGGCTGCCGGCCTCGGAGACCTTGTCCCATTCGGCGGTCAGGTCGAGCGCGGCGGTGAGCTCCGGATTGGCCGCGCGGGCGATCGTGACCATCGGCTCGGGCAGCACGGCGATGTGCACCTCACCGGAGGCGAGCGCCGTGTTGAGCTCGGCCGGCTGGGCATAGGTATTGTCGATGGTGATGTCCGTGCCGGCGGTCAGGCCATTTTTCTCGCACAGGTACTGGAAGATGAATGTCGGGTTCTGCACGGGGACATAGACGGTCTTGCCGCGCAGATCGGCGAAGGACGTGATGGTTGTAGAGCGCGGCGGCGGCGTTCGTCGGCAGGGCGGCGATGTCGGCCGTGCCGTTGACGAGCGCGGCGGTGGCGTTGCTCGGGTCGGTCTCGACGGTGAAGCTGTAGTTGAGCGCGGCATTGCCCGCCTTGCTGTCGGCCATGAGCTTTGCCATGCCGAAGCCGGTCGTGCCGTTGAGCGAGACGACGTTTACGGTCAGGTCCTTGTCGACGGCGCTGCCCGTGTCCTTCTCGCCGCAGGCGGCGAGGGCGAACACCATCAGGACGGCCAGCAGCAGGGCCGTGCATTTGCGCAGATGTTTCATTGCAGATCTCTCCTTTTCGTGATTGCCGCCTGCATCGAGAGACAAAAAATGCCATGCCCGAAAGGCATGGCGGTGCAGCAAGGCACGCACGCAGCCTTCCACCTCATGGGCGATTCGGTGTCAGATTCGGTGCGGGATCGGCGGCGGCCGGGCCGGCAGCAGAGCTTGCGGCGCGGGCGCATAGTTTGGTTCGATTATGACACGGGAATACAGGCGTGTCAAGCATTTGCGGCGACTTTTCCAAAAGATGCACAGAGGTTGAAAAATGGAACGTATTGTGAAAAAATCTCTCAGTTTGTCGTTATCAAAACGACGGGGCTGGGCATTGAAATCACAGAAAAAATCCTGTATATTGTATATAGAAAACCTGCATCAGCCGGGGTAGGAGCCGGCAAAGTGCAAATTTGTTGGAAAGGGAATCGAAATTATGGAACAGATCGATTACAAATTCATTGACCAGGTTCTTGCGGATCACGCCTGCGACGCCTCGCAGATCATTGCGATCATGCAGGATGTGCAGGCCAAGTATCGGTACCTGCCGAAGGACGCGCTGCGCTACATCGCGGACAAGGTGGGCATCAGCGAGTCGAAGATCTACGGCGTGGCGACGTTCTATGAAAACTTCTCGCTCGACGTCAAGGGTAAGTATGTGCTCAAGGTCTGCCGCGGCACGGCGTGCCATGTCCGCAAGTCCGGCAACGTCCTGCAGGCGCTGTATGACGCCACCGGCCTGAGCGAGAGCAAGCCGACCTCAGACGACGGCCTGTTTACGATCGAGATCGTCTCGTGCCTCGGCGCGTGCGGCCTGAGCCCGGTCGTCATGGTCAACGACACCGTCCACCCGTCCATGACCCCTGAAAAGGCCGCAGATCTGATCGAGGAGTTGCGTGCAAAGGAGGGTGCGTAATGCGTCAGAGAATCGAATCCCTGGAGCAGTTCCGCGCGCTGCAGGCCGAGTACATGGCCGCACGCGAGGCGGAAAAGCGGAAGATCCTTGTCTGCTGCGGCACGGGCTGTGTCGCCGGCGGCAACCTGAACGTCTATCATGAGCTCAAAAAGCGCATGGATGAGCTCGGCATCCCCTGCGAGGTCTCCCTGACCGAGCACCACGACGACTCCGTCGGCCTGAAAAAGTCCGGCTGCCACGGCTTTTGCGAGATGGGACCGCTGGTGCGCATCGAGCCCGAGGGCTGGCTGTACACCAAGTGCCAGGTCAGCGACGTGGAGGAGATCATTCAGAAGACCATCCTCGGCGGGCAGTTCATCGAGCGCCTCGGCTACAATCGGGGCGGAGAGCTCTATGAGCGGCAGGAGGATATCCCGTTTTACAAGCGTCAGACCCGCCGCGTGCTTGAGCACTGCGGCCACATCGACGCGGAATCCATCGAGGAGTATCTGTCCATCGGCGGCTACGGCGCGCTGGCCAAGGCGCTGTTCGAGATGCAGCCGGACGAGATCGTGCAGGTTGTGAGCGATTCCGGTCTGCGCGGCCGCGGCGGCGCGGGCTTCCCGACGGGAAAAAAGTGGGCGCAGGTCGCTGCGCACACCGAAGAGCCCGTGAAATACATCGTCTGCAACGGCGACGAGGGCGACCCCGGCGCCTTCATGGATCGCTCCTGCATGGAGGGCGACCCGCACAAGGTCATCGAGGGCATGATCGTCGCGGGCGTTGCCACGGGCTCGACCGAGGGCTACATCTATGTCCGCGCCGAGTATCCCATGGCCGTGCACCGGCTCACCGTTGCCATCGAACAGGCGAAGGAGCTGGGCCTGCTGGGTGACAACATCCTCGGCAGCGGCTTCAACTTCCATATGCACATCAACTGCGGCGCGGGCGCGTTCGTCTGCGGCGAGGGCTCGGCAATGACCGCGTCTATCGAGGGCAACCGCGGCATGCCGCGCACGAAGCCCCCGCGCTCCGTCGACAAGGGCCTGTACGGTAAGCCCACCTGCCTGAACAACGTCGAGACGTTTGCCAACGTCCCCGACATCATCAAAAAGGGCGCCGACTGGTTCAAGTCCGTCGGCACGGAGGGCAGCTCCGGCACGAAGGCCTTCGCCCTGACGGGCAACGTCGTCAACACCGGCCTGATCGAGGTGCCCATGGGCACGACGATGCGCGAGGTCGTGTATGAGATCGGCGGCGGCATCAAAAACGGCAAAGCGTTCAAGGCCGTGCAGATCGGCGGCCCGTCCGGCGGCTGCCTGACCGAGGCGCACATGGATCTGCCCATGGACTTTGACTCGCTCAAGAAGGCCGGCGCGATCATCGGCTCCGGCGGCCTCGTCGTCATGGACGAGGACACGTGCATGGTGTCCATCGCGCAGTTTTTCATGAACTTCATCTGCAAC
>QWCN01007007.1_pt1 | contig 10043 bp, 7 predicted proteins | sample 1972711 | NCBI WGS metagenome assembly QWCN01 (sample SAMN09866707, study PRJNA288562) | Human gut metagenome isolate term1_stool, whole genome shotgun sequencing... | isolation source: gut | host: Homo sapiens | place: USA: California | reverse complement strand
CCTTCCCAGAGTACATTTCCAAATCCAAGAAGAGGGACGCTTGCTCCGGCTTTTGCGTAATCAAGCAGAGGTTCATAGAGCCCGGTTGCACCCAGAACAGCCCCACTGCACACCAGAAGGACCATGATCCGGCCGGGCATCAGCTTGGTCTTTTCCATCAGGATCTGAGTTAGGGCACAGATCAGACCACCGACCCAGAATGCGTTGATATAATCCATAAAGAACTACTCCTTTTTCACCAGTATGTGCATTGAAAAAAGAACTATACAAAAAAATTATAAAAAAATAAAAATTAATGCTTGCAAAGTGTCAGATGTTGTGTTATAGTATCCAAGTCGGCAAGCGAAAGATGCTTTCGATAAGAAAATATGGTAGATTGGTCAAGGGGTTAAGACGCCGCCCTCTCACGGCGGAAACAGGGGTTCGATTCCCCTATCTACTGCGCTTAATTGAATGGCAGAAACCTGTAAAAAGGTTTCTGCCATTCTTGTTTTCTGTGCTTGATTTTGCTATAATAAGGAAGAGTGTGTGTTTTGCACAAATGGAACCGCAGGAGGAAAACAAGATGGAAATATTTTTAGCGATGATCCTGATCTGGGGACTGTCTGTCTGGAGCAAAAAGAATGTCAGAAAGACAAAAGAAGACAGAACATCCGAACGACCGATCCAGAGAACACCTTCAGCTGCTGCGGTGAGAGAAGAAGTACAAAGAGAAGTAAGACAGGCAAGGACGATGAGCAAGCCAAGAAAGGCAACAGCAGTGCCGAATAAGCCGCGCAGACAGAAGCTGACGAGGGAAGAGGAAGCCTTGAAGACCCGGTCAAGGGCATCCAGTCAGGCATGTACTTATGAGGCGGCATATTCCAAAGGAAAGCCGGATCGAGTCGGTGGCCGTGGCGATTATGAGACAGTTACTCCGAATGGTATGGAACGGATCCGCTGTGGTTATTGCGGAGCACAGAATTTTGTACCCGTGGGAAGCCGGAATCATTATCATTGCTATTTTTGTTGGGAAAAATTATAAAAGAGGTTCATGTATGAGTAAGATTGCGATAGTGACAGACAGTAATAGTGGAATCAGTCAGACACAGGCAAAAGAAATGGGAATTTATGTAGTTCCTATGCCATTTCTGATCAATGGAAAAGAATATCTGGATGGAGTCGATCTGTTTCCGGATGAGTTTTATAAATTTCTTGAGGAAGATGCAGATGTATCTACTTCTCAGCCATCCCCGGATTCGGTGATGAAATTGTGGGATGAACTTTTGAAAGAATATGATGAGATTGTACACATCCCTATGTCCAGCGGTTTGAGCGGAAGCTGCCAGACTGCTAAGATGCTGGCGGATGATTATGATGGGAAAGTACAGGTTGTCAACAATCAGAGAATCTCTGTGACACAGCTTTATTCTGTAGAAGATGCAAAAGCATTTGCGGAAGCTGGCATGAATGCAGAACAGATCTGCAAGAAGCTGGAAGAAGAAGCATTGGAGTCCAGCATCTATGTTACGGTAACAACGCTGAAATATCTGAAAAAAGGCGGACGTATCACACCGGCAGCAGCGGCTCTTGGAACCATGCTGCGTCTGAAACCGGTACTGCAGATCCATGGTGAGAAGCTGGATGCATTTTCTAAAGTGCGTACCATGAGTGCTGCAAAGAAAACCATGATCGATGCCATGAGAAATGATCTGGAGAACCGGTTTGCAGGATCTTCCATGAGACTGGCCATTGCTCATACAAATAATGAAGCGATGGCATTGGAATTCAAGGAGGAACTGGAAAAAGAATTCCCAGGATACCCGGAAATTATTGTTAATGAGCTGTCTTTAAGTGTTGCGTGCCATATTGGAGACGGAGCACTGGCAGTTGCATGTTCCAGAATCCCGGAAGTATAAGGAAACGAGGGAAATTTATTGGATAAGTATGAATATCGCCTGAAAGCGGAGCAAATAGAAAAACTCGTAAAAAAGAAAGATTATCAGACAGCAGTCAAGATTTCGGATACCATTGACTGGCGCCGGGTCAAGAATCTGAATATGCTTTATATTGTAGCGGATCTTTACGAGGCCGTTGAACGGTATGAGGACTGTATGGAGATTCTTAATATTGCTTATGACCGCGCACCGGTGGGAAGAATGCTTCTTTATAAGATGACGGAGATTGCTACCAGAACTCATAATTTTGAGGAAGCAATCAAACTTTATCGGGAATTTGTAAAGGCTGCACCTCATGATCAGAGCCGATATATCTTGAAGTATCAGATCTATCGGGAGCGTGGATCCAGTCTGGACGATCAGATCAAGACCCTGAAGGAATATAAGACCCATGAATATCAGGAAAAATGGGCCTATGAGCTGGCATCTCTCTATGACCAGGCCGGGATGCAGGAAGACTGTGTCCGTGAGTGCGATGAGCTGATTCTCTGGTTTAGCGAAGGTGAGTATGTGACAAAGGCCATGGAGCTGAAGATGAAATATGAGCCGCTGACTCCTGTGCAGCAGGATAAATATGATCATCGTTATCAGACAGGCGCATCTGTAGACGTGGGAGAAGATGACTACGAAGAGACAGAAGTAAGTGTAAATACAGATAAATTCAGCACTATCAACCTTCAGGCAGAACTGGCAGCAAACCTGGATGAGATGCTTCAGAAGGATGAGGGAGATATTGATGTTCCAGATCTGGGGCTGGGAGCCACAGAAGAACTGCCGATTCCTGAAGTAGAAGAGATTGAGCCGGAACCGGTGGAGGAGTCCATTGAGCTGGAAGCAGTGGAGAAGTCCATTGAGCCGGAAGAACTGACAGTGCCGGATATTCCAGCTATAGAAGAGATTATTGAGCCGGAAGCAGTGGAGAAGTCCACTGAGCCGGAAGAACTGACGGTGCCGGATATTCCAGCTATAGAAGAGATTGAGCCGGAACCGGTGGAGGAATCCATGGAGCCGGAAGAATTGATGATGGAAGAGCTGGAACCAGAAGAATTAAAGATGGAAGAATTGATGCCGGAGGAGATCGAGCCGGAACCAGTTGTTGAGGAGATCGAGCCGGAACCAGTTGTTGAGGAAATCGAGTCGGAACCGGTTATCGAGGAGATCGAGCCGGAACCAGTTGCCGAGGAGATCGAGCCAGAACCGGTTGTTGAGGAGATCGAGCCGGAACCGGTTGTTGAAGAGATCAATCCAGAACCGGAAGAGCCGCAGCTCATCAAGCAGATCACTGGTAGAATCGAGATCGACAAGATCCTTCAGGAGTGGGACAATAAGAAGAGCGAGACAGCGGCTGTTCTGAAAGCAAAGGAGCCGGAAGAGGAAGCGCGGAAGGAAAAAGTCCGTCAGGAAACTGCAGAGCTTGTAAAACTGATCTCTGGTACATCTGATGATATTCCAGAGGATGTACAGCAGATTCTGAAAGATCTTGATGAAGAGCAGAAGCAGGTCAATGCGGTGGTGACTGAGGACGATCTTCCAAAAGATATTGATGCGTTGGATGATCTGGATGAAGCAGAGGATCTGACGATCCAGGAACTGTCAGTGCCGGAAGATATTGTCTATGCGGCCAAGCCGGATCATGAGATGGTAGAAAGTGAACCGAAGACAAAGCCGGCGAATAGCAACAAAGAAAAGATTACTTCTGAGACTGGTTCCATGAATATGATTCAGGAGCTTGAAAAGTCATTAGCGAGAGAAGTTGCTGATATGACCATCAAGGAAGGCCATCTGACCAGAGAACAGGCAAAGATCTTTGCTTATTTTACGGCAGTTCGTGGAGTTGGTGAGCAGCTGGCCTCTTTGTTTAAGGGACAGGCTGGGGCTTCCAAAGTAAACTCTGCCTGCGGAAATGTGGTCGTTACCGGAGAAAGCGGCAATGGAAAGACAACGCTTGCCATTGATATTGTAAAAGCATTACAGAAGCTGCAGCGTGTAGAAAGCAGCAGACTTGCCAAGATCAGCGGAAAGAAGTTGAACACCAGAGATATCTATGAGACACTTGGAAAACTGAAAGGCGGAGCGCTGATCATTGAGAAAGCAGGAGGCTTGTCTGATGCATCTATGATGGCACTGAGTCTGGCAATGGAGGGTGATACAGGAGGTCTTCTGATCATACTGGAAGACCAGAAGACAGAGATCCAGAGGCTGTTTCACAAGAATTCCAATCTGGCATCCAAGTTTGAGTACAAGGTAGATATTCCGGTATTTACGAATGATGAATTGATTGCATTTGCAAGATCTTATGCAAGAGAGCTGGGATTCTCTTATGATGAATTTGCCGTGCTGGCACTTTATGACCGGATTGGAAATGGTCAGACGAACGATCACCGGGTATCAGTGGCAGAGGTGAAAGACATGGTAGACGCAGCCATCGAACATTCGGAAAAAGGTGGTGTCCGCAAGCTGTTTGCAAAGATCACCGGAAAGAGCGTGGACGAAGAAGGCTATCGTCTGCTGCATGAGCAGGATTTTGAAGCATAAGCAGGAGCTGCCGCCAGAAGCGGCGGCTCTTTTTATACATGAAACAAGATAGAAGGAGCAAACATGAATTTATTAACAGCGAAGGAGCTGACCAAACATTATACGGATAAAGAACTGTTTACCGGGGCGGATTTCAGCATTGAAGAGAAAGATAAAGTAGGAATCGTTGGTATCAATGGAACCGGAAAATCCACGCTCTTACGGATTCTTGCAGGAGTGGAGGAGCCAGATGAGGGAGAAGTGGTGCGCGGCAACAAGGTGTATGTGCGTTATCTGCCACAGAATCCTGAATTTCCAAAGGGCATGACTATCTATGATTATGTGGTGACTGCCAATAAGACAGAGGATAATGAATGGAGTATCGCAGGTGACAGCAAGGCCATGTTGAATCAGATGGGATTTCTGGATGAAAATGAAGTGATCGACCATCTGTCCGGCGGACAGAAAAAGAAAGTGGCACTGGCTGCAGCATTGATGGCACCCTGCGATATTTTGCTGCTGGATGAGCCTACCAACCATCTGAACAGCGATATGATCCTGTGGCTGGAACAGACGCTGATCCGGCGTAAAGGAGCATTGGTGATGGTGACCCACGACCGGTATTTTCTGGATCGGGTCTGCAACCGGATCGTAGAGATTGACAAAGGTAAACTTTATAACTATCAGACGAATTTTGAAGGATTTTTGGAGGCAAAGGCTGCCAGGGAAGATATGGAACTGGCAACCTATCAGAAAAATAAGAATATCCTGCGTATTGAGCTGGAGTGGATGAAGCGGGGAGCCAGAGCCAGATCCACCAAGCAGAAAGCTCATATTCAGAGATATGAGGAACTGAAAAATACAACAAAGGCGCCGGTGCAGGATGGGAAGGTAGAAGTGAATACGGTCTCATCAAGGCTTGGAAAAAAGACGTTGGAATTAGAACATATTTCCAAGGGATTTGGAGGACGTGAACTGATCCATGATTTCAGCTATGCGTTCCGCAGACAGGACAGAATCGGCTTTGTGGGAGCCAATGGATGTGGAAAGACAACCATGATGAAGATGATCATGGGGATCGAAGAGCCGGACGAAGGTCAGGTAATCCTTGGCCCTACTGTAAAACTGGGTTATTTTTCACAGGAAAATGAATCCCTGGACCCGTCCCAGAGGGTTATTGATTATATCCGTGATACGGCGGAATATGTGAAGACAGAGGATGGCATGGTGTCGGCCTCTGTGATGCTGGAGCGATTTTTGTTTGACGCAACACTTCAGTATTCTCTGATCGGTAAGTTGTCTGGTGGGGAAAAGAGAAGACTTTATCTTCTGAAGGTGCTGATGGAGGCACCGAATATTTTGATCCTGGACGAGCCGACCAATGATCTGGATATTCAGACATTGGCGATCCTGGAAGATTATCTGGAGAAATTTCCGGGTATTCTGATCACGGTATCTCATGACCGGTATTTTCTGGACAAAGTGGTAGACCGGATCTTTGCTTTTGAGACAGGTGGATTTCTGCGACAGTATGAGGGCGGTTATTCTGATTATCTGGAGGCAAAGAAGCAGTGGGAAGAGCCAGAGATCACCGTGAAAACGAAAAAGGATGCTTCAGAGAAGACGGAGAAGGTCAGACAGAAAAAGCTTAAATTTACCTGGCAGGAGCAGAAAGATTATGAGACCATTGAGGCTGTGATCGCGGGAATTGAAGATCATATTGCAGAGCTGGATCGACAGATTAATCTTTCCGCTACAGATTTTGTAAAGCTTGGTAAACTCACCCAGGAGAAGGAAGAACAGGAAGCTCTCCTGGATGAGAAGATGGAACGGTATCTGTATCTGACAGATCTGGCAGAGCAGATCGAGGCACAGAAGAATGCAAAATAAAAAACGTCACGTTTTTTTGAGAGACTGCAACAACTTGGCATAGTCCCTCATTTTATTTAACTCTCCGGAAAAAGAGCATGCACCACTTCCTCCACTGTTCCGATATGATCAAGATACTGCACATTGTCCCCGCAGAAGATCAGACCATTTTCTACGTCACCTTCTACGGCACGGATCAGAGCCTGGGTGATGCAATAAGGAGCCTGGGTGGGATTACATTTTTCCAGACAACGGAAGCAGTGGGTGATGTGCTCCTTCTGCTGTGCAACTTTTTCAAGAAAGGCATTGTGAATCGCCCGGCCCGGCATACCTACCGGACTTGTAACGATCTCAATGTCTTCTTTTTTTGCATTTACATAAGCCTGTTTGTAGGCAGGAGCAGCATCACATTCTTCTGTTGTGACAAAAGGAGTAGCCACCTGAACACCTTCAGCACCAAGCGCAAAAGCATGCTGTACCTGTCTGGCATTCATGATGCCTCCGGCAGTGATAACCGGAATATGGACACCATATTTCTCACCATACTCATGGACGCAGGCGATGATCCGGCGGATCTCATCATCATAGTTAGCCTCGTAATCTGGTTCGTACAGATGATTCAGCTCTTCTCTGGAAAATCCCAGATGTCCGCCTGCGTGAGCTCCTTCAATGACTACAAAGTCTGCAGTGCGCTTATATCGACGATCCCACATTTTCAGGATGATACGTGCTGCTTTTTCCGAAGAGACGATAGGTGCGATCTTGGTGTCAGTACCTGTCACATATTCCGGCAGATCTACCGGCAGACCGGCACCGGAGATGATCACATCGGCGCCGGCGTGGGCAGCCGTTTTTACGTAATCCGCATAGTCCTTCGTGGCAACCATGATATTATATCCGATAAGTCCCTGGCATTTGCCGTCTGCATCTGCAGCAATGTCGCGGGCTTTTTTTAGTTCTGCCACCATAGCACGCAGATTGGCAGCTTTTGTATCTTTCTGGAAATCTGCTTCCCGAAATCCAATCTGGGCAGTGGATATGATGCCGATGCCGCCAGCGCGAGCCACGGCTCCGGCCAGACGTGAGAGACTGACTCCCACACCCATGCCTCCTTGGATCAGCGGCAGTTTTGTCAGTTTATCTCCAATTTGTAAAGGTTTCATGTTATTCTCCTCTGTAATATTTTGATTATCAAACTAATTATAGAGCGGCACAGGATATTTGTCAATAAAAATAGTATTAAAAACTACATAAAGTAGAAATGATGACCAAAAGATTCTGGAGAAATGGATGTTACCGAACTGCCTGCACTGCAAACTCAGTATTTACCAGATCCTCGTAGGGCGTCCATGCGGGCAGTTCTCCGGCTTCTTCCAGAATATTCTGAAGCAGATCAAAACTGTCCTGCTCAAAGATCAGATCTTCTTTCCAGGTGTCCTGCTCGTAATAACGGGTTACAATGGCTGTGATGGTATCAAGATCTGTCTCTTTGAACTGTGGCTGGATCACTTTGGCAATCTCTTCCGGTGTGTGAGTCTGTACATAATCCATGCCTTTCTGAAGGGCATTGGTAAATGCCTGCAGGATATCCGGGTGCTCGGTCAGATAGCTTTGTTTTACACTGTAAGCAGTGTAAGGCACATAACCGGAAGCCTCACCGAGAGAAGCGATTACGTATCCGGCACCTTCCTGTTCCAGCGTGGTGGCAGCTGGTTCAAACTCCACGGTGAAATCTGCCGGGGAACTGCTTCCGGTGAAAGCAGCAGCTGTAGAACCAAAATCAATACTTTGATCGATGGTCAGATCTGTTGTTGGATCAATATTATGTTTTTTCAGGATAAACTCAAAGACCATTTCCGGCATGCCACCAGCCCGGCCGCCAAGGACATAAGATCCTTTCAGGTCATCCCACTGGAAATTCTCCACAGGTTTACGGGAGACAAGAAAGTTGCCGGCACGTTGGGTAAGCTGCGCGAAATTTATCAGATAATCATCTGGATTCTGATGATAAATGTAGATGGAGGATTCGCTTCCCATGAAACCGATATCAGCATCACCGGAGACTACGGCAGTTGCCACTTTGTCGGCACCAAAGCCGGTCACCAGAGTCAGATCAATCCCTTCCTCTTCAAAATATCCATTTTCAATTGCTACATACTGTGGGGCGTAGAAGATGGAATGTGCCACTTCATTTAAAGTGACAGGCGTAAGAGTGCCATCTCCATCAGAAGTACCGGAATTGCTGCTGCCGCATCCTGGAAGAACCAGAAGGGAGGCGGCAAGCAGAACACAGATAATTTTTTTCATGAACTCATTCCCTTTGCACAGAAAATTATAATGTAATGTATGCAAAAGTCAGCAGAATGTGAACGAAGCTATTTTTCGTCATCCTTCTTTTTGGTAAATAGCTGGAAGAGCCAGAGGTAAACATAGATCAGTGTGGGGATCACGATGGTTGCTACAATAGAAGCCATCAGAAGTTCCCGGGCTTTCTCTGTGTCAATAAAAGCCAGGATCAAAGTTACCATGAATAATAAGGCGATAGCCGCAACAGCACCAAGTGCCAGCGCGCGTTTCATTTTTTTCAGCATATGCAAAATCCTTTCTTGGGGGTGCGAATATTGATTCAGAGCCACATTCGCAAAATAAGTGCATGGTTCTGAATCAATGTTCACATTATAAATCCCTGACTTCCGGAAATCAATTGTCAAACACTTGTTCTTGTGGTAAGATAGGCATAAAATGACACATAAATGAGGAGAGAAGTATGAGTGATCTGGAATTATTGAATCGAGAGCAGCAGGAAGCGGTGCTGCATGTGGATGGACCGCTTCTGATCCTGGCGGGAGCCGGATCTGGCAAGACGAGAGTACTCACCTATCGGATCGCTCATCTGATCGATAAATGCGGAGTGAATCCGTGGAATATTCTGGCTATCACATTTACTAATAAGGCGGCCGGAGAGATGCGGGAACGTGTGGATAAGATCGTGGGATATGGTTCGGAGAGCATCTGGGTCAGCACATTCCATTCTACCTGTGTACGGATCCTGCGCCGGTATATTGACCGGCTGGGGTATGATACGAATTTTACTATTTATGATACGGAAGATCAGAAGACGGTGATGAAAAGCGTCTGTCAGAAGCTACAGCTGGATTCGAAACTCTATAAGGAACGCATGCTTCTGAATGTGATCTCTCATGCCAAAGACGAATATATTTCACCCAATGAGTTTTTGCTGGAGGCGAAAGGCGATTTCCGCCAGGAGAAGATTGCGCAGGCTTATGTGGAGTATCAGAAGGAATTGAAGAAAAATAATGCGCTGGATTTTGATGACTTGCTGGTGAAGACGGTGGAGCTGTTCCAGAGCTGCCCGGATGTGCTGGAATACTATCAGAACCGTTTTCGTTACATCATGGTGGACGAGTATCAGGACACCAATACCGTGCAGTTCAAATTTATCAGTACGCTGGCTCGTCAGTACCGTAATCTGTGTGTAGTCGGTGATGATGATCAGTCTATTTACAAGTTTCGTGGCGCCAATATCCGCAATATTCTGGATTTTGAGAAAGTATTTCCAGATGCAAAGGTGGTAAAGCTGGAGCAGAATTATCGTTCCACACAGAATATCCTGAATGCAGCCAATGGCGTGATCGCCAATAACAGAGGGCGTAAGGAGAAGGCACTCTGGACGGAGAACGAACAGGGTGAGCCGATCCTGTT
>QWCN01007004.1_pt1 | contig 10049 bp, 6 predicted proteins | sample 1972711 | NCBI WGS metagenome assembly QWCN01 (sample SAMN09866707, study PRJNA288562) | Human gut metagenome isolate term1_stool, whole genome shotgun sequencing... | isolation source: gut | host: Homo sapiens | place: USA: California | reverse complement strand
CTGCCTGCCAAATTCCTTCATCAGCCATGTCTTGCCGACCTGACGCGCGCCCTCGATAATCAAAGGCTTGCGGTGCTTGCTTTGCTTCCATCGGAACAGCGTTTCAATGGCCGTTCGATACATACCCGACACCTCCGTTATCATGCTTCGCTCTTAGCATAGCACAGAATCACAAAAATTACAACGAACTTTGCGCATTATATTGCATTTTTACACCGAACAAATGAAATACTGTCGCATGTTCCATCGTAACGATCGCAAATCCGAAAACGTCCGGCCGCCGTCCAAAAGAAAAAACAGCGCAGCCAAACAGGCTGCGCCGCCTTCAAGGTATTGTTTACGCGCGCTCCTCGATCTGTTTACAGAGCTTGCCGAGGAACTCGTCGAGCGTCATGGTCACGGTCTCGTCGGTGTCGCGGTCGCGGACGGAGACGGTGTTCGTCTCCACTTCCTTCGCGCCGATAATCAGCATGTACGGCACACGATCCACCTGACGCGCCTCGCGGATCTTGTAGCCGATCTTCTCGTTGCGGGTATCCAGCTCGCAGCGGATCATCTTCTCGCGCAGCGCCTCGTAGACTTCCTTCGCGTAATCCATGCTCTTGTCGGAAACCGGCAGAACCTTCACCTGCGTCGGCGCGAGCCACGTCGGGAACTTGCCCGCGAAATGCTCGGTCAGGATGCCGATGAAACGCTCGATAGAGCCGAAGCAGACGCGATGGATCATAATCGGGCGCTGACGGCTGCCGTCCTCGGCGATGTATTCCAGACCGAAGTTGAGCGGCATCTGGAAGTCGAGCTGAATCGTGCCGCACTGCCAGGTGCGTCCCAGGCTGTCGCGCAGGTGGAAGTCGATCTTCGGGCCGTAGAACGCGCCGTCGCCCTCGTTGACGATATACGGCATGTTGAGCTTCTCCAGCGCCTTAATCAGGCCGTTGGTCGCCGCCTCCCAATCCTCATCGCTGCCCATGCTGTTCTCCGGGCGGGTGGAAAGCTCGACGAAGTAATCAAAGCCGAACTTGCTGTACACCTGATTGATGAGGCCGACCACGCCGATGATCTCGTCGGTGATCTGGTCGGGGCGCATGAAGATATGCGCATCGTCCTGCGTGAAGCAGCGTACGCGGAACAGGCCGTGCAGCGCGCCCTTCAGCTCGTGGCGATGGACAAGACCCAGCTCGCCCACGCGCAGCGGCAGCTCGCGATAGGAATGCGGCTGGCTGCGGTAGACCATCACGCCGCCCGGGCAGTTCATCGGCTTGATGCAGTAATCCTCGCCGTCGATCTTGGTGGCGTACATGTTGTCCTTGTAATGATCCCAGTGGCCGCTCGTCTCCCACAGGTGGCGGTTCATAATCAGCGGCGTGGAAACCTCGACGTAGTTCGCCTTGTAGTGGATGTCGCGCCAGTAATCAATCAGCGCGTTCTTGAGCGCCATGCCCTTGGGCAGGAAGAACGGGAAGCCCGGGCCCTCGTCGCAGAGCATAAACAGGTTCATTTCCTTGCCGATGCGGCGATGGTCGCGGCGGGCGGCCTCCTCCATCAGCTTGTTGTATTCCTCCAGCTCCTCGCGGGTGCGGAACGCCGTGCCGCCGATGCGGGTGAGCATGATGTTGTTCTTGTCATTCTTCCAGTATGCGCCGGAAAGCTGGGTCAGCTTAAACGCCTTGAGCGCCTTGGTATAGGTCAGGTGCGGGCCAATGCACATGTCGATGTATTCGCCCTGCTGATAGAAGCTGAGCACCGCATCCTCCGGCAGATCGCCGATGTGCTCGACCTTGTAGGTTTCGCCGCGCTCCTCCATCAGCTTGACCGCGTCCTCGCGGCTGAGCACGAACGGCTTGATCGGCAGGTTTTCCTTGACGATCTTCGCCATCTCCGCCTCAATCGCGGGCAGATCCTCGTCGGAGAGCTTCTTGTCGCCCAGATCGACGTCGTAATAGAAGCCCTTCTCGGTCGCCGGGCCGTAAGCGAAACGCGCCTCCGGATACAGGCGCTTCACCGCCTGCGCGAGAATGTGCGCGGCCGTGTGGCGGATGACGTGCAGCTCCTCGTCTTCCGGACACTCGGCAACATGGCCGTCGTTGTAAATAACCTTCATAATGATCTTCTCCTCTTCTTTGAAATTTGGAGCGGTTGGGACGAATCAAAAAACGCCCGTCCCTCGCGTTTTGCTGAGGGACGAGCGATCAAAATCTAGCCCGTGGTTCCACCCTGATTGGTTCTCTTTGGCGCTGTATCGCGCGCCGCGCGGCTTAATCAAAAGGTGGTTTTCGCCCCGCGCCCGCCGACGCGCTTCCAGCCGACGGCGCGTCTCTCTTGAGGCTCTGCGATGGGGTTACTCTTCTTTCTCATCTCAAGTGAGCACAGTATAAACCACACGGCGGGAAAAGTCAAGACGGAAAATGATTATTCCTGCCTGCTCAACTGGGTATGATACAGCGCGGCGTATGCGCCGCCCGCCTTGAGCAGGCGCTCGTGCGTGCCCTGCTCGACGATCTTGCCGTGGTCGATGACCAGAATCACGTCGGCCTGACGGATCGTCGAAAGCCTGTGCGCGATGACGAACGAGGTCGTGCCCTGCATCAGCGTGTGCGTCGCCTTTTGAATCAGCATTTCGGTTTCCGTGTCCACGGAGCTGGTCGCCTCGTCGAGCACAAAAATCTTCGGCCGGGCGATCACCGCGCGGGCGAAGGAAATGAGCTGCTTTTCGCCGGTGGAGAGCTTGTCACCGCATTCGCCGACGTCCGTATCGTAGCCCTGTTCGAGCTTCGCCGCGACTCGATCCGCGCTGACTGCTCTGGCCGCCGCGTAAACCTCTTCGTCCGTCGCCTCCGGCCGGCCGTAGCGGATATTCTCGCGAATCGTGCCGGAGAACAGGTGCGGCGATTGAAGCACATAGCCGACGTGGCTGTGCAGCCAAAGCTGGCTGCGCTCGCGCGCGTCGCGCCCGTCGATCAGCACCCGTCCGCCCGTCGGCTCAAAGAAGCGGCAGACGAGGTTGACCAGCGTGCTTTTGCCCGCGCCCGTCTCGCCGACGATGGCGACCGTGCTCCCCGCAGGCACATGCAGCGAAAAGTGCGTCAGCACCTCCTCGCCGCCGTCCGGGTAGGTGAAGGATACGTCGTCAAAGTCGATTTCGCCGCGCATCTCCTCCCAGTTTTCCCGCTTGGGGTGGAAGCAGTCGCCGTATTTCGCCTCGACCTCGGGGCTGTCCTGCACGGTCGGCTTTTCGTCGATCAGCCCGACCACGCGCTCCACATTCGCCTGAAGCGAAATCATCTGGGAGATGCGCGCCGCCTGCTGTCTAAAGGTCTGGAACAGGCTCAGCGCATACGTCATAAACGCGCTGAGCACGCCGAGGCTCAGCCTGCCGGAGAGCGCCATCCAGCCGCCGCGCAGCAGCGTTGCGCTGGCCGCCAGCGTGCCGCAGAGTACGATCAGCGGCACGTAAATCGCGCGCATCCGCCCGTGGAGAATCCCGGCCTTCGCCGCCTGCGCGGTCGTCTGCTCGAATTCGTCGGTCAGACGTTCTTCCAGCGCCAGCGTCTTGCTGGTCTTCGCGCCCATGATGCCCTCGTTGTAGCTGCTGGTGATTTTGGAATGCTGCGCGCGCACGTCGCGGTTGAGCGCAATCAGCTTTTTCTGGAAATACACCGTCAGCGCGGTCACAATCGGCGCGATGACGATAATCGTCATCGCCAGACCGGGCGAGAGCGAAAGCATCACGCCCAGCACGCCGAGGATATACGCGAAGCCCCAGAGGATATCCGGAAAGACCCACGCGATGCAGGTGGCGATGCGGTCGGTGTCGCTCATCACGCGCGAAAGCGTATGCCCCGCGCTGGTCACGTTGTAATAATCGAGGCTCAGCTTTTGCAGGTTGACGAAGCAGGCCTCCTTCATGTCGCGCCCGGACAGCATTTCAAGCCCCATGCAGGCCTTGAAATACACCAGCAGCATCGCGATTTCAAACAGGCATACGCCGATGTACTTAACGGCATAGCCGCCGAACCCCGCCGTCGTCCCCGTCAGGATGAATCGATCGACGACCCGGCTTTGCAGCAGCGGGATGTAAAAATCCGCGACGGCGAGCAGCAGATTGCTGCCGATGGCCAGCGCCAGCCGGAGCCGATGCTGGCAGACGCACCGCCAGAGCCGCTTCCACGGCGCAAGCGAGAAAGCCGCGCGCTTTTCTTCCGTTCGGCTCATTCGGCTTCCTCCTCTCCCTCGGCGGATTGCATCCGCGCCGTCCGCGCAAACAGGCCGCCCTGCACCAGGAGCGCCTCCGGCGTGCCCTGCTCGACGATGCGCCCGTCCCTGAGCACGATGATCTGGTCGGCCTGCATCAGCGTTGCGACGCGGTGCGCGATCAAAATCATCGTCGAGCCGCCCGCCGCCTCGCGCAGCCTGCCGCGGATGGCCTCGTCGGTCTTCGCGTCCACGGCGGAGAGCGCGTCGTCAAACACCATGATCGGCGCATGCTCCAGCAGCGTCCGCGCGATGGCGGTTCGCTGCTTCTGTCCGCCGGAGAGCGTCACGCCGCGCTCGCCGACCACCGTTTCATATCCAGCCTGAAAGCTGCCGATGGCGTCGTGCAGGCAGGCTTCCCGCGCCGCCTGCTCGATTTCATCCCGGCTGACGTTTTCGCGGGTGATGGCGATATTCTGCGCGACCGTTCTGGAAAACAGAAACGGCTCCTGCAGCACGACGCCCACGCCGCGCCGCAGCTCGCTCGGGTTCATGTCCCTTACGTCCACGCCGCCGATGGTGATTCTGCCCTCGCCGGGGTCGTAAAGCCGTGCCAGCAGCAGCGCAATCGTGCTCTTGCCGCTGCCCGTTTCGCCGAACACGCCGAGCGTCGAGCCGCCCTTGACGGTGAAGCTCACGTCGTCGAGCACCTTCTTCTGCGCATAGGCGAAGCTCACGTGCTCAAAGCGGATATCGCCGGAAAGGTTCGCCGCCGCCGGCGCTTCAGGGCCTTTTTCCGTCTCCGCGCCCAGAATATAGAGCAGACGGTCGATGGAAACGCCCGCCTTGCTCATCTCCGACAGCGTGCGCCCCAGCGCGCGGACGGGCCACGTCAGTTGGCGCGTGTAGCTGACGAACGCCAGGTAGGTGCCCAGCGTGATTTCGCCCTTCACGCAGAGCTGCACGCCGATGGCGATCACGCCGAAGACCTGCGCCATGCTCATCACGTCGCCCAGCGACCAGAACACCGTCATCATGTCGCCGAGCTTCATCCAGATATTGGCGTAATTGTTGTTCTTCCGCTGAAATTTTTCCAGCTCGTCGCGTTCGCGGCCAAAGGCGCGCACCACGCGCACGCCGGTGATGTTCTCCTGCACCGTGCTGGAGAGCTCGCCCTCCGCCTCGTCCGCCTTCTGATAGCCCTTCGAAATGCGCTTGTAGAAGACCAGCGAATAGCCGACGATCACCGGGATGAACGCGAACACGAACAGCGAGATTTTGACGTTCATCGCAAGCATGGCGATCATGTAGACCGCAATCAGGAACGTCGTGCTCAGCAGCTCGACCATCTGCTCGGCGATAAAATTGCGGACAACCTCCACGTCGGATGTGCAGCGCTGGATGATGTCGCCGGTCGGGTTTTGCACATGCCAGCTATACGGCAGCCGCTGAATGTGGCCGTATAGCGCGTCGCGCAGCGACTTCACAAACCGTTCCGACCCCTTGGGCAGGTTGGAATCCTGCACAAAGCCCGCGCCGAATTCCAGCAGCGCGACCGTCGCTGCGGCCGCCGCGCACCAGACGAGGATTCGCCCGGCGGGCGCATCCAGCAGAAACGCCGGAAGCCCGTCCGTCTCCCCCAGCAGCGCGTGATCGACGGTAAAACGAATGATCTGTGTAAAAAGCGTTCGCAGCAGCGTGGCCGCCAGTGACGCGCCGATGCCCAGCGCAAACGCGGAGGCTGCCGGCCTCAGATGGTGCGCCAGCAGCCCCGCCTTTTTGCGAAAGCTCTCCCTTTTTTGCTTTCCTTCCATATTTCTCCTTTGAACCCCTTCCGTCGCGCCGCAGGCGGACGGAAAGCGTTTTTCAGCGCGCGACCCCTTCCGGTGAAACCGCCGCATACACCAGCGGCGGCGTCGCGGGTTTCTCGCTCGTCAGCCTGACGGCCTGCTGCATGCGGGCAATCGCGCCCTCCGCCAGCTCCATCCGGTTCAGGTGCAGCGTCGCCAGCGGGTCGCCCTGCTTCACAAAATCGCCGATGCGCACATCCATCACCAGCCCGACCGCCGGGTCGATCGCGTCCGTCTTCTGCTTGCGGCCCGCGCCGAGATCCTGCGCACAGTAGCCGATGGCCGTCGTATCCATGTCCGCAACGTAGCCGTCGTGCGGCGCGGGCACGGGCACGAGGTACTTGGCCTGCGGCAGGCGCGTCACGTCGTCGCAAACGCCCGCGTCGCCGCCCTGCGCCGCGATCATTTCCTTCAGCTTTTCAAGCCCTGCGCCGCTCTCCAGCGCCCGCTTCATGCGTGTCTTGCCGTCTTCCACATTCCCGGCGATCCCCGCCGCGACGAGCATCCGGCTGCCCAGCTCCAGCGACACGGCCAGCAGGTCGCCGCCCGCGCGCCCGGCGAGGATGTCGATGGCTTCCTTGACCTCCAGCGCGTTGCCCACGTGCGTGCCCAGCGGCTGCTCCATGCCCGTCACCAGCGCGAGGATCGGCTTGCCCGCCTGCGCGCCGATATCGACCATGGCCTTCGCCAGCGCGATGGAATCCTCCAGCGTGTGCATCAGCGCGCCGCTGCCGGTCTTCACATCCAACACGATTGCGCCCGCGCCGCTCGCCAGCTTCTTGGATACGATGCTCGAGGCGATCAGCGGAATACAGTCCACCGTGCCGGTCACGTCGCGCAGCGCGTAAAGCGCCTTATCCGCCGGGCAGAGATCGTGCGTCTGGCCGATGACCGCGCAGCCGATTTCCTGCACCTGCCGCACAAAGCGCGCCTCCGTCTCCTCCACCGAGCAGCCGGGGATGCTCTCCAGCTTATCCAGCGTGCCGCCCGTATGCCCGAGACCGCGGCCGGAAATCTTCGCGACCTTCGCGCCGCAGGCCGCTGCCAGCGGCACGAGCACCAGCGTCGTCGTGTCGCCCACGCCGCCGGTGGAATGTTTATCCACGCAAACGCCGTCGATGGCGGACAGATCGACCACGCCGCCGGAATGCATCATTTCCATCGTCAGGCAGGTCGTCTCCTGCGCGTTCATGCCCCGCCAGCAAATCGCCATCAGCAGCGCCGAAAGCTGGTAATCCGGGATGGTTCCCGCCGCCGCGCCTTGCGCGAAAAAGCGAATTTCCTCCGCGCTGAGCGCTTCTCCCGCTTTCTTTTTGAGAATGATATCCACCATGTTCATATCCGTTCCTCCTTTGGTTCGGTTGATTGAACGATCTGAAGGGCGCAGAGCGCCGCGCGCCACGCCTCCCGCTTTTTTTCATAGGCCATGGTATACGCCGGGCTCGTGCTGGGCAGCCGGATGACCTGCCGCGCCCCCGCCCAGCCGGATTGGATAAACAGCTTGTGCGCCGCCGCGCCGTTGCAGAGCACCGCCCGAATGTCCGGGCACTTCGCGTACAGCCTGCCGAAGTCGTTGTACACCACGCCGCGCATGTTGCTGTCCAGACTGCCCTCGCGCTCGCAAACGGCCGCCGCGTCCCACAAGGCCAGATGATGCGCGCGGATCAGCGTCTTTTTCCGCTCGTAATCCCGGCTGGGCATTTCCCCGAAAATATCGAACAGAATCGGCCAGAATGCGTTTCTCGGGTGCGCGTAATACTGCGCGTCTTCGAGCGATTTGACGCTGGGCATCGAGCCGACGATCAGCACCCGCGCGCCTTCGGCGAAGACGGGCTCAAAAGACCGGCAGATCATACCTGCTCGATATCGAACGCCGCCGCGCGCCCCATGCGGTTCATCACAGCCAGACCGATGCCCGCCGTATCCACCGCCTCGCAGAGCGCCACCGTGTCCCCGCGTTCATCCAATTCGCGCAGCGCGGCGAACAGCCTTGCCGCCGCCTCCTGCGGGCGTTTTTCGCTGCCCAGGCTGATGAACGTGCGATCCCCGTAGCGGTGCTCGTCCAGCCCCAGAATAGCCACGCGCTCGCCCTTGGCCGTCTGCTCGTCGTAGCGCCTGCAAATCGCCGAGACGACATGCTCCGGCGCGCCGCTGAAGATGACCGCCTTCGCCTTCGGCGCGTAATGCTTGTATTTCATTCCCGGCGAGCGCGCCACGTCGCCCTCCCTGAGCGGGCTCATCACGTGCTCGTCCACGCGGACATGCCCCAGCACGCGCTCCACCATCTCCGGCGTGATTCCGCCCGGGCGCAGAATCACCGGCACCTCGCCCGTCGCGTCGATCACGCTGGATTCCACGCCGACCTGACACGCGCCGCCATCCAGAATCAGCGGAATCCGCCCGTCCATGTCCTCCAGCACGTGCAGCGCCGTCGTCGGGCTGGGGCGGCCGCTTCGGTTGGCGCTCGGCGCGGCAATCGGGCAGCCCGCTGCGCGAATCAGCCTGCGCGCGTCGGCGTTGGCGGGCAGGCGAATGCCCACCGTGTCCAGCCCCGCGCTCACCGCGTCGGGGATGCAGTCCGCTTTGGGCAGAATCAGCGTCATCGGCCCCGGCCAGAACGCCTCCATCAGCTTCCGCGCGGCCGCGGGAATCGCGCACACCAGCGGCGGAATCTCTTCCACGCAGGCGACATGCGTAATCAGCGGGTTATCCTGCGGACGCCCCTTCGCTTCAAAAATCTTGGCGACCGCGCGCGCGTCCAGCGCGTTTGCGCCCAGCCCGTAGACCGTCTCCGTCGGGAAACCGACGAGCTCGCCCTCGCGGATGAGCCTCGCGCCCAGCGCGACGGATTCTTCGTTCACCTTGAGCAGCTCTGTTTTCATCGCTTTATCCTCTTTGCCATTCGCCCTGCCCCAACGCGCGCAGCTGCTCCTGCTGGTCGGCGTATATCAGCGGGTCGATGATGTCGTCCATATCGCCATCCACAAAAGCGTCGATGGCGTAGATCGTCTTGCCGATGCGGTGATCGGTGACGCGCCCTTCGTTGAAATTGTAGGTGCGGATGCGCTCGCTTCGGTCGCCCGTGCCCACCTGCGCGCGGCGGTCGCTGGCGTAGGCCGCGTCCTTTTCCTCCTGCAATTTTTCGTAAAGCCTCGCGCGCAGAACGCGCATCGCCTTTTCCTTGTTCTTGAGCTGGCTTTTTTCGTCCTGACAGGTCACGACGATGCCGCTGGGGATGTGCGTGATGCGCACGGCGCTGTCCGTCTTGTTGATGTATTGCCCGCCGTGGCCGGACGCACGGTAGACGTCGATGCGCAGGTCGTCGGGGTTGATTTTAACGTCAACCTCCTCCGCCTCGGGCAGCACGGCAACCGTCGCGGTGGAGGTCTGCCGCTTGCCGTTGCTCTCCGTCACCGGGATGCGCTGAACGCGGTGCACGCCGCTCTCATATTTCAGGCGGCTGAACGCGCCCTCCCCCGTGATGGCGAAAACCGCCTCCTTCACGCCGCCCAGCTCGGTCATGCTGGCCTCCAGCATCTCGGTCTTCCAGCCGTGCCGCTCGGCGTATCGCATATACATCCGCATCAGCATCGCGCCGAACAGCGCCGCCTCCTCGCCGCCCGCGCCGCTGCGGATTTCCATCACGACGTTCCGCTCCGCGTTCGGATCCTTGGGCAGAAGCAGAAGCTGAATTTCGCGCTGGGTCGCCGCCAGCCGGTTCTCAAGCTTGGCCAGCTCCTCCTTCGCCATTTCGGCCATGTCGGGCTCGTCGAGCAGCGCGCGCGCCTGCTTTTGCGCGTCCTCCAATTCGGCGTATCGGCGAACGGCCTGATCCAGCGGCTCAAGCTGGCTGTGCTCGCGCATCAGCGCCCGCCATTTTTTCTGATCCTGCACCACCGCCGGGTCGGAGAGCAGCATGCCCAGCTCCTCCATGCGCGGGTGCACCCAATCGAGTTTTTTCAGCATGCGCCCTCCTTCTTCGCCCCGACGACGCGCCAGTTCTGCCCA
>QWCN01007610.1_pt1 | contig 10051 bp, 6 predicted proteins | sample 1972711 | NCBI WGS metagenome assembly QWCN01 (sample SAMN09866707, study PRJNA288562) | Human gut metagenome isolate term1_stool, whole genome shotgun sequencing... | isolation source: gut | host: Homo sapiens | place: USA: California | reverse complement strand
CCATCTTGTGGGTATCCTCGCGCTTCTTCACGGCGCTGCCGGTGTTGTTGGCGGCGTCCATGATCTCGCCTGCCAGGCGCTCGGCCATGGTGCGCTCACCGCGTGCGCGGGAGTAGTTGGTCAGCCAGCGCAGACCCAGGGTCTGACGGCGGGCGGGACGAACTTCCATGGGAACCTGATAGGTGGCACCGCCGACACGGCGGGCCTTGACTTCCAGGCTGGGCATGATGTTTTCCATAGCCTGGGTAAAGACTTCCAGAGGCTCTTTCTCGGTCTTTTCCTTGATGATGTCAAAGGCACCATACACGACCTTCTGAGCCACGCCCTTCTTGCCATCCAGCATGATGCTGTTGACCAGCTTGGTCACCAGCACGGAGCCGTACATGGGATCGGGCAGGATCTCTCTTTTGGGAACATTACCTCTTCTGGGCACTATGCTTCCCTCCTTCATAATAATATGATTTCATAGGTACTCAGCAGCGTGCGAGGGCTGCTGTACGGCCTGCCAAAGAGGTATATAAATATAGTACCTTTTCGGCAAAGCTCTTTTTAATGCTTTTGGTCGATCGCTTATTTCTGCTTGGGACGCTTGGCACCGTACTTGGAACGAGCCTGCATACGGCCCTGAACACCCTGGGTATCCAGCGTACCACGGATGATGTGGTAACGGACGCCGGGCAGATCCTTTACACGGCCGCCGCGGATCATGACCACAGAGTGCTCCTGCAGAGAGCGGTGCAGACGCCACGCTTCTGAGGGGAGGACAGGTTGGTCTCCTTGTTCTTCAGCGTATTCAGGCCCTTCTGCATAGCGGGGGAATTGGACTTGTAGGTAGCCTTTTTCCGACCCTGCTTGACCAGCTGATTAAAAGTAGGCATGCAATAGGTACTCCTTTCTTCAAAATTGCGGGAATAACTCCCTGTATTTTCCTCGGAATAAAGGAATTTTATTCCGCAAGGAACAAAATTGTTGGAGGCGTTACTCCTCCAGCGCCGCAGCAGCTGCGGTGCCCACGGCGATGGAGCAGGCCCGGCCCAACTGGGCCATGGTGTAATCCGTCACCACGGCGATACCCGCCGCCTGACACAGCGCTTCCACCGGTTCGGTCAGCCGGGGATCGGCGTCGCAGGCCAGATAGACCTTGCGCACCTTGCCGGAAGCCACAGCCCTGCGAACCTGCTTCAGGCCCACTACTTTTTCCTTGGCCGCCAGTGCTTCCATGCGCGCTGCTCCCTCCATTGATGCGGTATGACAAAGTTCGCGGAGCAATGCCCGCGCAATTTAGAATTATAGCATAGCAGAGAAACAGCGTCAAGTGGATTTCTGCCAAAAATTTGTGATTTTCTCCGAAATCCCTCGTGGAAATGTGTGCAGTTCGGAGAATAAATGCCCTCCGGCATTGCCGGAGGGCATTTCAGAGACAGAGTCAGGGTGTCAGATGCTTACTCCACGTTGGCGGCGGCCACCTGATTGGTGAAGATGACCTCCTGCGGCGCGGTCTCCTCCTCCACCGGGTCGGGATCGGGCACCAGCTCCTGTGCCAGCTCGCGGTAAGCGCCCAGACCGGCACCGGCGGGGATCAGCTTACCGATGATGACGTTCTCCTTCAGGCCCACCAGATGGTCGACCTTGCCCTTGATGGCGGCCTCGGTCAGCACCTTGGTGGTCTCCTGGAAGGACGCGGCGGACATCCAGGAATCCGTGGCCAGAGATGCCTTGGTGATGCCCATCAGCACCTGCGTGTAGGTGGCTTCCTGCAGAGGTTCGCCGTTCTCGTTGGTCTCGCCGGCGGCGATACGCTCTCGGATCTCGGCGTTGGCGTCCTCCACATCCAGAATGTCGGTCATAGCGCCGGACAGCAGCTTGGTATCGCCGGATTCCTCCACGCGCACCTTGCGCATCATCTGGCGGACGATGACCTCGATGTGCTTATCGTTGATATCCACGCCTTGCTGACGGTACACCTTCAGGACTTCCTGAATCAGATAGTTGTGAACAGCGGAAGCGCCGCGGATACGCAGCACGTCGTGGGGGTTCAGCGCGCCGTCCTGCAGCTGCTTGCCCTTTTCGATCACGTCGCCGTCGGCTACCTGCAGACCGGTGTGGGGCACCGCGTAGGTACGGGTGTCGCCGTCGTCGGCAGTGATGATGATGTTCAGCAGACTGCCCTTGGCGGCCTCCTCGAAGCGCACTTTGCCGCCGATCTCGGCGATGGTAGCCATCTTCTTGGGACGGCGGGCCTCGAACAGCTCCTCAACACGGGGAAGACCCTGGGTGATGTCGCCGCCGGCAACGCCGCCGGTGTGGAAGGTTCGCATGGTCAGCTGCGTACCGGGTTCGCCGATGGACTGGGCGGCGATGATGCCGACCGCCTCACCGGGCGCCACAGGCTTACTGGTGGCCAGGTTCATGCCGTAGCACTTGGCGCAGATACCGCTGTGAGCCTTGCAGGTCAGCACGGTGCGGATCTCGGCACTATGGATATCGAAGGATTCCAGCAGCGCGGCGTCGTCCTCGGTCATCATGTGATCCTTAGAGATCAGCACCTCGTCGGTGCCGGGCTTGCAGATATCGTGAACGGGGAAACGGCCCTTGATACGCTCGGAGAACTTCTCGATGACCTGACCGCCCTCGCTGATCTCGGACACCAGAATGCCCTTCTCCACGCCGCAGTCGTCCTCGCGGATGATGACGTCCTGACAGACGTCCACCATACGGCGGGTCAGATAACCGGAGTCGGCGGTACGCAGTGCCGTATCGGCCAGACCCTTACGGGCGCCACGGCTGGAGGTGAAGTATTCCAGGACGGACAGACCCTCACGGAAGTTGGCCCTGATGGGGACCTCGATGGTCTTACCGGCGGTGTTGGCCATCAGGCCGCGCATACCGGTCAGCTGACGGATCTGCTTCATGGAGCCACGGGCACCGGAGTCCGCCATCATGAAGATGGGATTGTACTTGTTCATGTTGGCGGTCAGCGCGTCGGTAACGTCGTTGGTGGTCTTTTCCCACTCGCGGACGACCAGCTTGTAGCGCTCGTCGTTGGTGATAAAGCCCATGTTGAACTGGTCTTCGATATCCAGCACGCGCTCCTCGGTCTCGTGGATCAGCTCGTACTTCTTGGCAGGTACCACCATGTCCGCGATGGAGATGGTGATGGAGCCGCGGGTGGAGTACTTGTAGCCGGTGGCCTTGATGTTGTCCAGCACCTCGGCGGCGATGGTGAAGCCGAACTTCTTGATGGTGCGGTCGACGATCTTGCCCAGCTGCTTCTTGCCGCAGGTCTCGGTGATCTCGTAGTCGAAGAACTTGTCGGTGGGCTGGCCGTTGTCGTCCAGACGCTTGACAAAGCCCAGATCCTGAGGCACGTTGCGGTTGAAGATGATACGTCCGGCGGTGGCGCGCACCACATGGGACAGCTTCTCGCCGTTAAACTCCTTCTCCACCCGCACCCAGACAGGCTGGTGAATGCCGATGATGTGCTCGTTATAGGCCATCAGCACCTCATCCTCGTCACGATAGATGTTCAGGCGGTTGTTGGCCTTCTCCTCGTCGGTCAGCTCGTCGTAGTTCTTACCGGCCAGCGCGAAGTCGATACCGGCGGGCCAGTACTCGTCGTTGTCCATCTGGGACACGCCGTTCTCAAACCGCTCGAAGGTCAGGTAGTAGGAGCCCAGCACCATATCCTGGGTAGGCACGGTGACGGGGCCGCCGTCCTGAGGACGCAGCAGATTGTTGGCGGACAGCATCAGCAGACGGGCCTCGGCCTGCGCCTCGGCAGACAGGGGAACGTGGATCGCCATCTGGTCGCCGTCGAAGTCGGCGTTGAAGGCGGTACAGTTCAGGGGGTGCAGCTTCAGGGCACGGCCCTCCACCAGCACCGGCTCAAAGGCCTGAATGCCCAGGCGGTGCAGCGTAGGCGCGCGGTTCAGCATGACGGGATGATCCTTGATGATCTCGTCCAGCGCGTCCCACACCTCGGTACGGCCCTTGTCCACCATCTTCTTGGCGGACTTGATGTTGTTGGCGCTGCCGTCCTCCACCAGCTTCTTCATGATGAAGGGGCGGAACAGCTCCACGGCCATCTCCTTGGGCACGCCGCACTGATAGATCTTCAGCTCGGGGCCCACGCAGATAACGGAACGGCCGGAGTAGTCGACACGCTTGCCCAGCAGGTTCTGGCGGAAGCGGCCCTGCTTGCCCTTCAGCATATCGGAGAGGGACTTGAGGGCGCGGTTGTTGGCGCCGGTGACGGGACGGCCACGGCGGCCGTTGTCGATCAGGGCGTCCACCGCTTCCTGCAGCATACGCTTCTCGTTGCGCACGATGATGTCGGGAGCGTTCAGCTCCATCAGGCGGCGCAGACGGTTGTTGCGGTTGATGACCCGGCGGTACAGGTCGTTCAGGTCGGAGGTGGCGAAGCGGCCGCCGTCCAGCTGCACCATGGGGCGCAGCTCGGGCGGGATCACGGGCAGCACGTCGATGACCATCCACTCGGGCTTATTGCCGGAGATACGGAAGGCGTCCACCACCTCAAGGCGCTTGACGACGCGGGCCTTCTTCTGGCCGGAGGTGGTCTTCAGCTCGGCGTGGAGCTGCTCGCTGAGCTGCTCCAGATCGATCTGCTGCAGCAGCTCCTTCACGGCCTCGGCGCCCATACCGGCGCGGAAGTCGTCCTCATACTTTTCGCGGTAATCGCGGTATTCCTTCTCGGACAGGATCTGATTCTTCATCAGGGGCGTTTCGCCGGGATCAGTGACGATATAGGCAGCGAAGTACAGCACCTTCTCCAGAATACGGGGACTGATGTCCAGCAGCAGACCCATGCGGGAGGGGATGCCCTTGAAATACCAGATGTGGCTGACGGGGGTAGCCAGATCGATGTGGCCCATGCGCTCACGGCGCACCTTGGCGCGGGTGACTTCCACGCCGCAGCGGTCGCAGATCTTGCCCTTATAGCGGATCTTCTTATACTTGCCGCAGTGGCACTCCCAGTCCTTGGTGGGCCCGAAAATGCGCTCGCAGAACAGGCCGTCCCGTTCCGGCTTCAGGGTGCGGTAGTTGATGGTCTCCGGCTTTTTCACCTCGCCGTAGGACCACTCGCGGATCATCTCCGGAGAAGCGATGCCGATCTTGATGGCGTCAAAGGTTGCGTAACTCATTGTTCAGCTCCTCCTCTTTCTCAAAATTCGTCGTCATCGTCAACGTCGTCATAGGAAGCGTCCACTTCCTCGTCGCTGACGTAATCAAAGCCTGCGTCGGCCAGCTCATCCTCGTCGGCATAGCGGTTCTGCCGCTCGTTGTCGGCGTCCATGCGGGCCAGATTGAAGGTATCCATGGCGTCCTCGTCGTCCTTCAGCTCGATCTGGTTGCCGTCCTTATCCAGCACCTGAATATCCAGGCACAGGGACTGCAGCTCCTTCACCAGCACCTTGAAGGATTCCGGCACACCGGGGGTAGGCACGTTGTGGCCCTTGACGATGGACTCGTAGGTGCGGACACGACCGGTCACGTCGTCGGACTTGACGGTCAGGATTTCCTGCAGGGTGTAAGCAGCGCCGTAAGCCTCCAGCGCCCACACTTCCATTTCGCCGAAGCGCTGGCCGCCGAACTGGGCCTTGCCGCCCAGAGGCTGCTGGGTAACCAGAGAGTAGGGGCCGGTGGAACGGGCGTGGATCTTATCATCCACCAGATGGTGCAGCTTCAGGAAGTACACGTAGCCGACGGTGACCTTGTTGTCAAAGCGTTCGCCGGTGCGGCCGTCGTACAGCCAGCTCTTGCCCTCGGGATCGAGACCGGCCAGCTCCAGCGCCTCGGTGATATCCTTATCGGTGGCGCCGTCGAAAATGGGGGTAGCCACCTTCCAGCCAAGGGTCTTGGCGGCGTAGCCCAGATGAACCTCCAGCACCTGACCGATGTTCATACGGGAGGGAACGCCCAGGGGGTTCAGCACGATATCCAGCGGCGTGCCGTCGGGCAGGAAGGGCATATCCTCCTGGGGCAGCACGCGGGACACGACGCCCTTGTTGCCGTGACGGCCAGCCATCTTGTCGCCGGGCTGGATCTTGCGGCGCTGGGCGATATAGACGCGAACCACCTGATTCACGCCCGGCCCCAGCTCGTCGCCGTTTTCACGGGTAAAGACCTTGGTATCGATGACGATGCCGCTCTCGCCGTGGGGCACCTTCAGGGAGGTGTCGCGAACCTCGCGGGCCTTCTCGCCGAAGATGGCCCGCAGCAGGCGCTCCTCGGCGGTCAGATCAGTCTCGCCCTTGGGGGTGACCTTACCCACCAGAATGTCACCGGCGTGGACTTCCGCGCCCACGCGGATGATGCCGCGCTCGTCCAGATCCTTCAGCGCGTCCTCGCCCACGTTGGAGATATCGCGGGTGATCTCTTCGGGGCCCAGCTTGGTGTCGCGGGCGTCGATCTCGTATTCCTCAATGTGGATGGAGGTGTAAACGTCCTCCTTCACCAGCCGCTCGTTCAGCAGCACGGCGTCCTCGTAGTTATAACCTTCCCACGTCATGAAGCCCACCAGGATGTTGCGGCCCAGCGCGATCTCGCCCTGCTCGGTGGCGGGGCCGTCGGCCAGCACGGTGGGATCCTCGCCGCCGTGGACGCGCTCGCCCACAGAAACGATGGGCTTCTGGTTGATGCAGGTGCCGTGGTTGGAGCGCAGGAACTTGATGAGCTTGTAGTCCTTGGTCTCGCCGCTGTCGTACTTGACGGAGACGTTGGTGGCATCCACCTTGGTGACAACGCCGTCGCCCTCGGCCAGCACGGCCACCTCGGAGTCCAGACAGATCTTGTGCTCCATACCGGTGCCCACGATGGGAGCCTCCGGCTTCAGCAGAGGCACGGCCTGACGCTGCATGTTAGCGCCCATCAGCGCACGGTTGGCGTCGTCGTTGGGCAGGAAGGGGATCATAGCGGTAGCGATGGACACCATCATACGGGGGCTCACGTCGATGAAGTCCACGTTCAGGCGATCCACCTCCACGATCTCGTCGCGGTGGCGGCAGGTGATACGGCGGTTGGTGAGGCAGCCGTTCTCATCCACAGGCTCGGCGGCCTGACCGACGATATACTGATCCTCCACGTCGGCGGTCATATAGGTGATGTCGTTGGACACCTTGCCGGTCTCGTGATCCACAGCCCGGAAGGGAGCCTCGATAAAGCCGTACTCGTTGACGCGGGCATAGGTGGCCAGATAGGAGATCAGGCCGATGTTGGGGCCTTCAGGCGTCTCGATGGGACACATACGGCCATAGTGGGAGTAGTGCACGTCTCGGACTTCCATGTTGGCGCGTTCACGGCTCAGACCGCCGGGGCCCAGTGCGGACAGACGGCGCTTGTGGGTCAGCTCGGCCAGCGGGTTGGTCTGATCCATAAACTGGCTCAGGGGGCTGGAGCCGAAGAACTCCTTGATGGCAGCGGTGACAGGCCGGATATTGATCAGGCTCTGTGGGGTCACGATATCCAGATCCTGAATGGTCATACGCTCGCGGATGACGCGCTCCATACGGCTAAAGCCGATGCGGAACTGGTTCTGCAGCAGCTCGCCCACGCAGCGCAGGCGGCGGTTGCCCAGATGGTCGATATCATCGCGGGTCACAAGGCCGTAGGCCAGCGCGTTCATATAGTTGATGGAGGCGAAGATATCCTCCACAATGATATGCTTGGGCACCAGCGCGTCAGCATGCAGCTTGCACTGCTGGATCAGCTCCTCGCCCTGATACTGGCTCATCAGCTCCTGCAGCACATCAAAGCGGACACGCTCCTTGATGCCGCACTTCTCGCGGGGATCGAAGTCCACGTAGTGGGACATGTCGCACATGCCGTTGCTGGTGATCTTCAGCACCTTGCCGGTGTCCAGCGTGACGGTGATCTCCTTCACGCCCACGGTGTCCATCAGTGCGCAGTCGGTGGCGGTCAGCACGCGGCCTTCCTCGAACAGCAGCTCGCCGGTGGCGGGATCGGCCACGGGATCGGTCAGCATCTGGCCCCGGGCACGCACCCAGAAGGTCAGCTTCTTGTTGAACTTATAGCGGCCCACGGTGCTCAGATCGTAGCGCCGGGGATCGAAGAACAGGTTCTGGATCAGGGTCTGGGCGGAGTCCACCGTGGGAGGCTCGCCGGGACGCAGCTTGCGGTAGATCTCCAGCAGCGCTTCCTCGTAGGTCTTGCAGGTGTCCTTCTCCAGCGTCATCACAATGCGCTCGTCATCGCCAAAATGCTCCAGGATCTCCGCGTCGGTCTTGAGACCCAGCGCACGGATCAGGCAGGTAATGGGCAGCTTGCGGTTCTTGTCAATGCGGACCCAGAACACCTCGCTGGTGTCGGTCTCGTACTCCAGCCACGCGCCGCGGTAGGGGATGACGGTGCTGGTCAGCAGGGGCAAGTCGGTCTTCAGGTCGATCTCCTTGCCGTAGTAGATGCCGGGAGAGCGGACGATCTGGCTGACCACCACGCGCTCGGCGCCGTTGATGACGAAGGTGCCGGAGTGGGTCATCAGGGGGAAGTCGCCCATGAAGATCTCCTGCTCCTTGATCTCGCCGGTCTCCTTGTTGTGCAGGCGCACCCGCACCTTCATGGGTGCGGCATACGTGGCGTCACGGGCCTTGCACTCCTCCACATCATACTTTGGCTTCTCGTCCATGGTGTAGTCGATGAAGCTCAGCTCCAGATTGCCCGCGTAGTCGGAGATCACATCCACATCGGAAAACACTTCCCGCAGGCCGGTCTCCAAAAACCATTTGTAGGAATCCTTCTGGATCTCCAGCAGGTTGGGCATCGCCACAACTTCCTCGTGCCGGGCAAAGTTCTTGCGAACTGTTTTGCCATAGTACTTGTCCTTGGCCATGTTAGTCCATCACGCCTTTCTGTTTGTTCTGCCGCCTGTGCCGCCCTCCGTTTCCCACCGGCGGACGGCCTTGGCCGCTGTATTTCAAATTTTTTACCAAACACATTCAGGCCGCCATTTTGACACACACGGATTTGTTGCTATTTTCGCAGCAAACCTCTTGTATTTCCCTCTTGGCGGTGGTATACTGGTCATGTAAAAGGGGATATATCCCCATCATCCCAATATAAGCGTCTTATCTTACCATATTTTTGATGGCATGTCAAGACAAAGTGCAGGCAACGGCGAAATTTTTTGCCGCCGCCTGTTTGTTTTTCCCATCTCACTTCAAAAGCGGGTGCGTTTCCATCGGAAACGCACCCGCTTTTACACTATTATTCCGTTGGCCCCACGTATTTGGACCAGATCTCCGTGATGTAGCCAATGCTGCTGTCGGAGTACTCCACGTGGCAGCGCACCTCCGTATACGCCGCGCCAGGAGCCGACGCCGTAGGGAACACCCGCTCCACCTGCCACAGCACCACATCGTTCAGGTACGCCTGTCCGCCCTTGAAATAGGCGTCACTGCCATAAAAATGCACCGAATCCACCATGCACTCATCCCGGTTCAGATTCTCATTGTAGGTCAGTCCCTTGGCGATCAGCCAATCCTTGCCCAGCTTCTCAGCGGCGGCACAGTCATAGTTTTTGGTGGCCTCCACCATCTGCTGTCCCGAGGGTGCAGGGCCGCCGCCCTCCGTCCAGTGATCCGGCAGCGTCTCGCCGCCGTTGGAGGTCTGCCCCTGTTCGCCGGTCTGTTCGTTCTGCTTTTCCTGCTGGAGCGTCTCCTGCTGAACCGGTGTTTTCTGGTCGTCGGAGGTCGGCTGCTGTTCCGCTCCATCGGACGCTTCCGGCGTCTGCTCCTCCTGCGGCGTAACCACCTTCACCGTGCCGGTAGGGTCGCCCGGCGTTTCCTCCACATTCTCCGCCGCTTTATTGCCGCAAGCCACCAGCGCCAGCAGCAGAAGCAAGCCCACCAGTAATCCCATGTATCTTCTCATTTCTCTATCCTCCGTTTATTCCCCGCCGCGCCGCTCTAGCAGCGCCACCGTCTCGACATGTGTATCACTGTCCAAACTCATTTCCATATCTTCCTCAATAATCGGAAGCTTGAATTTGATGGATTTGAGCCACTGACCGTTTGGC
>QWCN01007001.1_pt1 | contig 10053 bp, 8 predicted proteins | sample 1972711 | NCBI WGS metagenome assembly QWCN01 (sample SAMN09866707, study PRJNA288562) | Human gut metagenome isolate term1_stool, whole genome shotgun sequencing... | isolation source: gut | host: Homo sapiens | place: USA: California | reverse complement strand
CTGAAGTTCGATCCGGAGAAGAAGAAGATCTCCCTTGGCTACAAGACTCCGGAGATGAATCCGTGGAACCAGTTCCTCGCGAAGTACTCCGTTGGCGATGTCGTCACCGTGAAGATTGTCAAGCTGGTCGACTTCGGCGCCTTTGCCGAGATCATGCCCGGCGTTGACGGCCTGATCCACATCTCCCAGATCTCTGACCATCGTGTCGAGAAGGCTTCCGACGCCCTGCAGGAGGGCCAGGAGGTCGAGGCGAAGATCATCGACGTCGACACCGACCGCAAGCGCATCTCTCTGTCCATCCGCGCTCTGCTCGTTCCGCAGAACGACGAGGACTAAATTATTCCAATATCGCATTATATTTGGTGGAGCAGGTTTGCCTGCTCCACTTTTTTTCAATCGGGAAAGCCCTTCGGCCTTTCCCGGCAAAAGGATGCAGTCCGCTGCGCGTACGGCTGTCCGCTTTTGCGAACGAGCCGCACACTGACGGACTGAGCTGTATTTTCTCCGACGTACACGCCGCCGGAGAAAATGATTCCACTTGATTCGCCGCCTGCGGGCGGCGAACTCTGCGAGACTTTCGGACAATACAGGCTAAGCAGGTGAGCCTGCTCCACTTTTTTTCGTTTTGACGGAGAAAGACATGGATAATTAACCACGATATGCATCTTTTATGAGCCAACCGTGCGTGGAATATGCAGCTATCTCTGTGCAAAATAGACAAAAGTATACGTTTTCTGTCCACATAGCAAAAACAAATGTACCAAAAAGAGAAGCCCTGTATTCCAGCTTCTTCCAACCGACGCTTGACGAATGCATGCGCATATGCTACACTACAAACGTACCACGAGCGGCCTTGCGCCCTCGGGGCATTCATATTCCTGCCGGTGAGGAAGCCGGCCGGAAAATACTTTCAAAACAAAACCAGGGGTGGCATTATGATTCAACTTCATGAGAACAGCATCTATCTCGTAGACGGCCGTCCGGAGGAGAAGGCGTCCATTCCCCAAAACGAAGCGAGAAAGCAGACCATGGCATGGCAGATCCTGCAGGCGCACAACACGTCCGGCGACCCGGAGCGCCTGAAGATCCGCTTTGATGCCATGGTTTCGCACGACATCACCTATGTCGGTATTATCCAGCAGGCGCGCGCCTCGGGCATGAAGGAATTCCCGATCCCGTATGCGCTGACGAACTGCCATAACAGCCTCTGCGCAGTCGGCGGCACCATCAACGAGGACGACCATGTCTTCGGCCTGTCCGCCGCGAAGAAGTATGGCGGCATCTATGTGCCCGCCAACCAGAGCGTCATCCATTCCTATGCCCGTGAAGAGCTCGCGCGCTGCGGCGCGATGATCCTCGGCTCGGACTCCCATACGCGCTACGGCGCGCTCGGCACGATGGCAGTCGGCGAGGGCGGTCCGGAGCTTGCCAAGCAGCTGCTCAAGAACACCTGGGACGTCAACATGCCCAAGGTCGTTCTCGTATACATGACCGGTGCGCCGCGCCGCGGCGTCGGCCCGCACGACGTTGCCATTTCTCTTGTGAAGGAAACGTTCGCCAGCGGTTTTGTCAACAACTGCGTGCTGGAGTTCTGCGGCCCCGGCATCGCAAATCTGCCCATCGATTTCCGCAACGGCATCGACGTCATGACGACGGAGACGACCTGCCTGTCCTCCATCTGGGAGACGGACGAGATCACGCGCGGCTTCTTTGAGACGCACGGCCGCCCGCAGGACTATGCTGAGCTGCATCCGGGCAGAGAAGCCTGGTATGACAAGATGATCACCATCGAGCTGGACAAGGTCGAGCCGATGATCGCCCTGCCGTTCCATCCTTCGAACGCCTATCCCATCCGGGAATTCCTTGCCAATGCGAAGGAGCTGCTGGAGAAGGTCGAGCAGGATGCTGCCCGCCGCTTCCCGAAGGCCCATGTCAAGCTGACCGACAAGCTGCATGACGGCGGCGTCTGGGCAGATCAGGGCGTGATCGCGGGCTGCAGCGGCGGCCTGTTCGACAATATCACCGAGGCTGCCGACATTCTGCGCGGCGGCTCGACCGGCAACGGCGAATTCAGCCTGAACGTCTATCCGACGAGCGTCCCCGTTTCGCTTGCGCTCACGCGCAACGGCGCGACGGCACAGCTGCTCGAGGCCGGCGCGGTCATCAAGCCGAGCTTCTGCGGCCCGTGCTTCGGCGCAGGCGACGTCCCCGCCAACAACGGCCTGTCTCTGCGCCATACGACGCGCAACTTCCCGAACCGCGAGGGCTCGAAGCCCGGCGAGGGCCAGTTCGCCGCCGTGTGCCTCATGGACGCGCGCTCCATCGCCGCAACGGCTGCCAACGGCGGCCGCATCACGCCCGCGACGGACATGGACTATGTTGCGGAGCCGCAGCCCTATCACTTCGACCGTGCGGTCTATGACAACCGCATTTACTACGGCTTCGGCAAGGCCGATCCCTCCGTTGAGCTCGTCATGGGTCCGAACATCACCGACTGGCCGAAGATGTACCCGCTGACCGAGAACCTGCTCGTCGAGCTGGCCGCCGTCATCCACGATCCGGTCACGACGACCGATGAGCTCATCCCGTCCGGCGAGACGTCGTCCTACCGTTCGAATCCGCTGCGTCTGGCCGAGTTTACGCTCAGCCGCCGCGTGCCGGAATATGTCGGCCATGCGAAGGACATCGCCGCGCAGGAGGCCGAGCGGCGCGAGGGCAAGCTGCCGGAGCACCTGAAGGCTGTTCTGTCCGCCGTCGGCGACGCTGCCGCACTGGCCGGAACGACGCAGTTCGGCTCCGCCGTCTTTGCCAATAAGCCCGGCGACGGCTCTGCACGCGAGCAGGCCGCCTCCTGTCAGAAGGTCCTGGGCGGCTTCGCCAACATCTGCTACAGCTATGCGACGAAGCGCTATCGTTCGAACTGCATCAACTGGGGCATCCTGCCGTTCACGATCGACGAGGGCACCCCGTTTGACTATGCCGACGGCGACTGCGTATTCGTCCCGGACGTCCGCCGCGCCGTGGAGGAGGCCCGCGAGGATATCCCCGCGAAGGTCATCCGCAAGGACGGCTCCGTTGAGGACCTGATGCTGCATATCCGCGGCCTGACGCAGGATGAGCGCGAGATCATTCTGGACGGCTGCCTGATGAATTATTACGCCGCGCGCATCGCGGACTGAATCCATAACATTCATAACTGACAGGAGGAGCAACAGCGTGGAAAAGATCAAAATGACGACCCCTCTGGTGGAGATGGACGGCGACGAGATGACCCGTGTCCTTTGGAAGATGATCAAGGACGAACTCATCCTGCCCTTTGTGGAGCTGAAGACCGAGTATTATGACCTCGGCCTGCTGCACCGCAACGAGACGAAGGATCAGGTGACGGTCGAGGCCGCCAACGCCACCCGCCGCCTCGGCGTGGCCGTCAAATGCGCCACCATCACGCCGAACAAGCAGCGCATGGTGGAGTATCCGCAGCTCACCGAAATGTGGAAGAGCCCGAACGGCACGATCCGCTCCATTCTGGACGGCACCGTGTTCCGCACGCCCATCTGCATCGACACCATCCATCCCGTCGTAAAGAACTGGAAAAAGCCCATCACCATCGCCCGTCATGCCTATGGCGACGTGTATAAGTCGGTCGACCTCTACACGACCGAGCCCGGCTCCGCCACGCTGACGTTCGTCGGCGAGAGCGGCGAGAAGAAGGAGCTTCTCGTGCAGAAGGTCGACGGCCCCGCCGTCTGGCAGGCCGCCCACAACAAGGAAAAGAGCATCCGCTCGTTTGCGCGCTCCTGCTTCCAGTATGCCATTGATACGAAGCAGGATCTGTGGTTCTCCACGAAGGACACCATCGCCAAGATCTATGACGGCGAGTTCAAGAAGGTCTTTGAGGAGGAGTTCGAGCACTACCGCGCGAAGTTCGAGGAGCTCGGCATTACCTACTTCTACACCCTTATCGACGACGCCGTTGCCCGCGTCATCCGCAGCGAGGGCGGCTTCATCTGGGCCTGCAAGAACTATGACGGCGACGTCATGAGCGACATGGTCTCCACGGCCTTCGGCAGCCTTGCCATGATGACGTCCGTGCTTGTCTCGCCGGACGGCACGACGGAGTATGAGGCCGCTCACGGCACCGTGACAAAGCACTATTACCGCCATCTGCGCGGCGAGGAGACCTCCACGAACCCGATGGCGACCATCTTCGCCTGGACGGGCGCCCTGCGCAAGCGTGGCCAGCTCGACGGCCTGACGGAGCTGGAGCAGTTTGCGGGCAAGCTCGAACAGGCCTGCTTCACGACCCTGAATCAGGGCACGATGACGAAGGATCTGGTCGGCCTCGTGGACGAGGGCGTGCAGGCGCATGCCGTAACGTCCGCAGCGTTCCTCGCCGCCGTCCGCGGCAATCTCGAAGCCAGTCTCTGACCGGCTCATGCAGGAGGGTTATGCAATGGATTTGCGCAAAGCAGCCACGGCGGGCACCATGGAGTCCAATGACATCATGGTCACGCTGGAGCCGGCGGAGGCCGGCGGCATTCAGATCGATCTGACCAGCAATGTTCTGCAGCAATTCGGCGCACAGATCCGCAGCGTCATCACGGAAACGCTCACGGAATACGGCGTGGAAAACGCCGCTGTGACCGCCGTGGACAAGGGCGCGCTGGACTGCACCATTCGCGCGCGGGTCACGGCCGCGCTGTTCCGCAGCGCCGGCTCTGCCGCGTATCGTTGGGAGGTCAAGTGATGTATATCAAAGACAGACTGCGCCGCAGTATGATGTTCGTTCCCGGCAATAACCCCGGCATGATCCGCGACGCGCACATCTATGGCGCGGACAGCATCATGTTCGACCTCGAGGACTCCGTGGCCTACACGGAGAAGGACGCCGCGCGTCTGCTCGTCTACAATGCGCTGCGCTCCCTGAATTTCGGCTCGCGTGAGACCGTCGTCCGTATCAACGATCTTTCGAGCGGCCTCGGCATCGAGGACCTCGAGGCCGTCGTGCGCGCCGGTGTGCAGGTCGTCCGCCTGCCGAAGACCGACTCCGCACAGGACGTGATCGACTGTGAGCGCGAGATCGCCCGCATCGAGCGCGAGTCCGGCATCCCCGTCGGCACGACCGGCATGATGGCAGCTATTGAGAGCGCAAACGGCGTTCTGAACGCGGCCGAGATCGCCCGCGCCAGCAACCGTCTCATCGGCATCGCCCTCGGTGCGGAGGACTACGTCACCGATCTGAAGACGACCCGCTCCGACGGCATTGAGCTGCTGTTTGCCCGGTGCATGATCCTGAATGCGGCCCGCGCCGCCGGGATCGCCGCGCTGGACACCGTCTATTCCGACGTCAACAATGAGGAGGGCTTCCTCGCCGAGGCAATGCTCATCAAGAAGCTCGGCTTCGACGGCAAGTCCGTCATCAACCCGCGGCAGATCGAGCCGCTGCACCGCGTCTTCATGCCCAGCGAGAAAGATCTGAACAAAGCGCGCCTCATCATGGCCGCCATTGAGGAGGCCAACGCCCGCGGCAGCGGCGTCGCCAGCCTCAAGGGCAAGATGATCGACAAGCCGGTCGTCACCCGCGCGCGCCGCCTGCTCGACCTCTATGAGGCGGGCAGCAAGATCGATGAAGTGGAGGAGATTTGACATGCCGGACCTGCATCAAATTCCGCATCTGGACGAGATCGCGCACCACGGAGAATATCACGGCGTGGGCAAGCGCGTCACCGAGACGTTTGCCGACCGCTATCACCACCAGAACAAGGTCGTCCCCTCGCTGGAGGATGCCATTCGCCTGACGGGCCTGCGCGACGGCATGACCATCAGCTTCCACCACCATTTCCGCAACGGCGACCATATCGTCAATATGGTGCTCGATAAGCTTGCAGAAATGGGCTTCCACGATCTTAAGCTTGCAGCTTCGTCGCTTTCAGCCATTCACGCTCCGCTCATCCGCCACATTCAGAACGGCGTTATCACGCACATCGAAACGTCCGGTATGCGCGGCGAGCTGGCGGAGGCCGTCTCCCGCGGCCTGATGGATTGCCCGGTCGTGTTCCGCTCTCACGGCGGGCGCGCCTCTGCCATCCGCACGGGTGAGCTGCACATCGACGTCGCCTTCCTCGGTGCGCCGTCGTGCGACCCCTACGGCAATGCCAACGGCTACAGCCGCGATGACGATGAGGGCATCGCCTGCGGCTCGCTGGGCTACGCCCGCCCGGACGCCGCCTATGCCGACGAGGTCGTGATCATCACGAACCATCTCGTCGCCTATCCGAACGCTCCCTGGGCTATTCCGGAGGACGAGGTCGACTACGTTGTCGTCACGGACGACATCGGCGACCCGAAGGGCATCATGTCCGGCGCAACACGCTACACGAAGGACCCGAAGGAGCTGCTCATCGCCCGCAATGCCGCAAATGTCATCGACGCGGCGGGCTACCTCTACGACGGCTTCTCCATGCAGATGGGCTCCGGCGGCGCTTCGCTTGCCACGGCGCGTTTCCTCCGCCAGAAGATGCTCGACCGCGGCATCCACTGCCGGTTCGCCCTCGGCGGCATCACCGGCCAGATCACGGCCATGCACGAGGAGGGCCTCATCGACCGCATCCTCGACGTGCAGAGCTTTGATCTCGATGCGGCCAAGTCCCTGAAAAATAACCACTTCCACCATCAGATCGGCGCAACGTATTACGCGAGCTATCTCGTGGATTCCGCCGTCGATCAGCTGGACTTTGTTGTGCTCTCTGCGCTGGAGATCGACACGGACTTCAATGTCAACGTTCTGACCGGATCGGACGGCGTCATCCGCGGCGCCATCGGCGGCCACCCCGACACGGCCGAGGGCGCGAGCCTGTCCGTCGTTGTCGCTCCGCTGACGCGCGGCCGTATCCCGACCATCGTGAAGCACGTCAACACGGTCGTCACGCCCGGCGACGCCGTGGACGTCGTCGTGACGGATCAGGGCATTGCCGTCAATCCGCGCCGCCCCGACGTGAAGGAGAAGCTTGAGAAGGCCGGGCTGCACATCTTTACCATCGAGCAGCTCCAGCAGCGCGCCGAAAAGATCGTCGGCGTGCCGGAGCCGATCCGCTATAAGGACCGCGTCGTCGGCGTCGTGATGTATCGCGACAATACGATCATCGACGTCATCCGCCAGATCGACGAGGATGCCTGATCTGCTGCTTTGCACCGCTGTCCCGCCCGGTCTGCAGGCTGCCCATGCGCGCCTGCTGACCGGGGCCGGGCTGCGGCTCGAGGAGGCGGGGGAGTGCACGGCGCTGCTGCTGGCAGACGACGGTGCGCTCCTCGCCTGCGGCACCCGCAGCGGCAAGGTCCTGCGCCAGATCGCCGTCTCGCCGGAGGCCGAGGGCGGCGGAGCCTGTGCCGAGGTCGTCTCGGCCCTGCTGCAGGACGCAACTGCCCACGGCGTGCCGCACCCGTTCCTGTTTACCGCGCCGGGAAAGAGCGGCCTGTTCCGCTCGCTCGGCTTTACGCCGCTGGCGCAGACGCCGGACATGCTGATGATGGAGCATGGCCGCGGTGGACTGCGCCGTTTTCTGTCCGGTATTGCGGTCGGGCCGGAGCGGCCGGTCGGTAGCATCGTCTGTCATGCCAACCCGTTCACGCTGGGGCACCGGCATCTCATTGCCTATGCCGCTGCGCGCTGCGCGCAGGTCCTTGTCTTTGTCCTCAGCGACACGGACAGCCTGTTCCCACCGGAGCTGCGCCTGCGGCTGGTGCGCGAGGGAACTGCCGATCTGCCGAATGTCCGGGCCTATCCCGGCGGCGACTATCTCATCAGCCCCGCGACGTTCCCGGCCTATTTCCTCAAGGATCAGGCCCGCGCGCCGGAGGCAAAATGCGATCTCGACCTGACGCTGTTCGGCAGCGCGATCGCGCCCGCGCTCCATATCACGGAGCGCTTTGTCGGTCAGGAGCCGACGTGCGCCGTCACGGCGCAGTATAACCGCCGTATGCAGGCCATTCTGCCCGCCTATGGCATCCACGTTACGGAGATCCCGCGTCTGAGCGCGATCTCTGCCACCACAGTCCGCGCGCGCCTGCAGGAGGGCGATCTCGCCGCCGTGCGCGCGCTGGTCCCGGAAACGACCTATGAAGCCTGTCGAAGTCTCTTTGGAGCAGGTGCTCCTTGCCCGTGAAAACCGGGCCGGGCGGCAGCAGCGGCTGCTTGCGCAGTATGGCCTGCCGCTCGTTTCGTTTACGATGAATATGGCAGGGCCTGTCAAGGATACGCCGCTGTCGCGCTTTGCCTTTCAGGCAGGCGTCGCCGCCCTTACAAAACGCCTCGGCGGACCGGTTTCATGCTGCCTGACGGAAGCCGTGACCGGCTGCGAAGCCCTGCTGGTATATGACCGCCCGGCGCAGGCGCTCAAGGACGTCTGTATGGAGCTGGAGTCGACGGAGGTCGGGCGGCTCTACGATCTGGATGTGCTGGATGCCGCGGGAGAAAAGCTCTCGCGGCCGGAAATGCGCCGCTGCCTCGTCTGCGGCGGACCCGTTGCGGTCTGCTCCCGCAGCCGCGCGCATGGGCTGAAAGCTATCTGCACCGAGACGACCCGCAGGCTCGCAGAATTCGCCTGCACAACGCTCGGCGATCTTGCGGCGGATGCCCTACGCGGGGAGGCGGCGCTTTCCCCGAAGCCCGGCCTTGTCGACGCACGCACGAATGGCGCACACACGGATATGGACCTTCTGCTCATGCTCCGCAGCGCAGAGACGCTCCGGCCGTGGTTTTGCCGGATGGTCCGCCTCGGGCTGGACGGCGCTGCACCTGCGCAGCTGCAGAATGCAGGACGGCAGGCAGAGGCACAGATGCTGCAGGCGACCGGCGGCGTGAACACGCACAAGGGCGCGCTGTATGCGCTCTCGCTGCTGCTGGCGGCGATGGGCAGGCATCTGAGCGGCGCGCAGGAGTCCATATTTTCGCTTGCCGCAGCCGATGCCGCAGCGCTGGCTCCGCCTGTCGGAACGCATGGCTCGCAGGTCCGGCGGCGCTACGGCCGCCCCGGCGCGCGTGAGGAGGCCATGGATGGCTTTCCTTCGCTGCAGGCCCTGCTGCAGGCCACGCGCAGCCAGCCGCCTCTCGGTGTGCTGCTGTGGAGCATGGCGCATCTGTCTGACAGCAACCTGCTCTACCGCGGCGGAGAGGCCGGTCTGGCCTTTGCGCAAAATGAAGCGGAGCGCATTCTCCGGCTCCCGCAGACACAGTGGGAGGCCGAGCTCACGGCACTGGACGCCGAAATGACGCGCCGCAACCTCAGCCCCGGCGGCAGCGCCGATCTGCTGGCCTTGACGCTGTTCTTCCGCAGTCTGGATTTCTGGACAGAGCTGTCCGTATAAAAATCGCTCCCTTCCCGCATTTCCGGGAGGGGAGCAATTGTTTTGAGATCAGTTTTTGCCGAGGTAGCGGTCGCAGACATGGCGGGCATTCTCGGCTGTTTTTGCCTCATCGATGCCGGTCAGTTTGCCGTGCGCGACGGTAATGCGGCCGTTGACCACGGTGTAGTCCACCGGGGCGCGCAGGCCGACCGTGCCGAAGACGTTTTTGGGATCATAGCACGCGCCGACGAGCTCGAGCCGCCGAGAATCGACGAGGAACAGGTCCGCGCACTTGCCGACCGCAAGACAGCCGATGTCCTCACGCCCGAGCAGGGAGGCGGAGCCGCGCGTGGCGAGCTTCAGCACGTCGTAGCCGCTCGGCGCAGCGGCAGAGGAATGCAGGCGATGGAGCAGATAGCAGATGCGGATCTCTTCAAGCAAATCGGAGCCGTCCTGTGAGGCCGAGCCGTCGACGGCAAGGCCGACGTGGATGCCGCGCTGCAGCATCTCAGGGATGCGCGCCACGCCGGAGGAGAGCTTCATGTTGGAAACGGGGCAGTGCGCCACGCCCGTTCCGGTCTCTGCGAGAAGGTCGAGCTCCGCATCTGTAAAGTGGATGCCGTGCGCGAACCAGACGTCCGGGCCGACCCAGCCGAGCGACTCGAGATAGGCAAGCGGACGCAGGCCGTAGCGGTCAAGCGTGTAGTGCTC
>QWCN01006999.1_pt1 | contig 10054 bp, 6 predicted proteins | sample 1972711 | NCBI WGS metagenome assembly QWCN01 (sample SAMN09866707, study PRJNA288562) | Human gut metagenome isolate term1_stool, whole genome shotgun sequencing... | isolation source: gut | host: Homo sapiens | place: USA: California | reverse complement strand
TGTTCTCGGCTGCAATGTGGAAGACCTGCTGGAAAATCCCATGATGTAATTTCATTCCTTTCGCAGGTCTGTAAAGAAGACCTCAATATTCATTTCTGTTTATAACACTATTTATTATATGCCATTCAAAGCGGCAGGGCAAGCGCTAAATGAAAAAAGAAGCATACGCAAAAACCCGCTGATTTCTTTTGAGTGAAATCGGCGGGTCTATACATATGGCTTTTATGCTTCCGCAGAGGAATCGTCAACGGCGCGGTAAGCCGCAAACACCTGTTCGGTAAGCATTTCACGGAATTCAGTGCAGATTGGGTGGGCAACGTCGCGAAATTCGCCGTCCGGCGATTTTCGGCTCGGCATTGCAACAAACAAACCGTGTACACCGTCGATCACCTTAATGTCGTGAATAACGAATACGTCGTCAAAGGTAACAGAAGCAACGGCTTTCAGTTTGCCCTCCGCCGTGATTTTACGAATGCGAATGTCAGTGATTTTCAAGACCGGATCCTCCTTAATGAAGTTGATCAATGTATATGGCATGTTCCGCATTATATGTAATATTATTGTACCATATTTTTTTGTAAAATCAAGAGGCATATTAAATTTTGTGCGTAAAATATGCAATTCTTTATTGTCCTGCCTTGTATTCTGCTCCTTACGTGGCAGCCGATTCATATGGAGGGCTCCGTTACAGCCGCTAAGCGATTGGCAGCAGGGAACGCTTTGCACTATTGTTTGCGCTTATAACAGTAAGTAAACCGCCCGGCGGGCGCTGCGCAGCCTAAGGTGTAGGCGTCCATAATATCGCCGTCGGATAGATTATGATCCATCCATTTGAAGTCAAGCGAGAAGCCGGTGCACGGCAGGTTCAGCAGGTGCTTCGGAATTTGGAGAGTGAGCCGATTTTCCTGTATGCTGAAGGGCACGCGGGCAAGCGGTTCAAAGCGCCAGCCGCCGCAGAACCGTTCCAGTAGCGCGCCGTCTTTATTGGGCGAAAGGCGGTTTACAATAAAGTCAAAACCTTCCCAGCCGTCTTTTCCGCCGGCGGAAATCAGCAGACGCATCCAGTTTTCGCCGTTTGGGTCGGTCAATGCTTCGGCGGTGCAAACCGTGAAATAGAGAAATTCGTCATCATCGGCAACCTTGGCTTCGCGAATCTCGTTGCGGCCTGAGTTGTTAAGATAGCAGATCCGTTTCGAGGTTGCAGGATCAAGATAGCCGTATGCATGGCGCGGTGATGTGCTTCCTGCTGCGGAAGCATAGCGAGGAGAAACGTCGTTCCACTGCGAGGCATCGCCGTTTAAATCGATCCGTTTTTGAGCGCCGGCAGGCTCCTGCGCAGCTGTGCCCTTGAATTTGCGGATATAGCTGCAAAGCTGATAGTAGTAAACATCCTTCAGCCGCCCTTTGCTTGGCTCAATATCGCGGCTGTATTCGTCGTTGTACTGATCGGGAAACGCATTGTGAACGCCTTCCCACTCGGGGAGGCGCTGCGCCACCCACTCGTTCCAGCCTGTAACAAAAATAAAATCAGGATCCTGCTTGAGGGCATATTCCCACTGCTCGGCAAAGTTGTGGCCGTGCAGCAAGGCGTTTTCTTCGGTATGGTAGCCCTGCGAGGTATAGGAGCGCCCCATGATGTCCTCGCCGCTCATCGGCGCAAGCCGATTGGTTGTAAAGCTTCGGTTCTGCGCCACACCTACCGTCATTTGTTCGGCGGAGCCGTCCTCGCGGCGGAATACTGCCTGCGGGTGGGCGCAGAGCCAGCCCCATTGGTTTGGTGCGGTTTGACCTGCGGCATAGTCCGGCTGGCAGCTGCGGAAGGTAAAAAATTGCCGTATTTCCGCTTCGAGCGGCTGAGTGGGATCAAACGCGCATGCAAGCCCTAAAACGAGCGGTTTGCCCTCCCACTGAAACCAAAGTTCAGGGCAAATATTTTTTTGATAGATGTTTTTATAAAGCTCTGAAAGCTGCGTTTTGTTTGCTTCCGGATCGATAAACGGCAGCATGAAAGCGATTTGCGGCGTGTGAATGCCGTCCTTGCGTGCCTGATCGAATGCATGCAGCAGGCAAAGGGCAGTTTCAAGCCATGTGAAGGTGCCGTTGGTGTTGTCGAATACGATCACGTCAACGCCTGCGTCAGACAGCAGCTCCGCCTGCCTGCGAAGCACCCATTCGTCTGTGCCGCTGTAGTAGCCGTAGATCGGTTCGTTCCAAAAATGGTAGGCAAAAGGCTTGCCCCATTCCGGTGCGTCCGGATCTTTTGGGTCAAGATCGGGGTTTTCATCCAATATTTTCTGTGTGTTGTAGGCGTATTGGTGGTCGGCAAAGGCCCCGTGCCATGTCCAGTAAAACATGCCTACAAATTTCCCTTCCCGAGGGGTTCCAACCTCGCGGGCAGTAGGAAGTCTGCGGCCGATCGAATCGGTTGCATGATAGCTTCCGGGCTGCACTGTGTGAAGCGCCTCTTTATTCTTTGTCATATTGATCTTTCCCTTCAAAACAGTCTAAAAAGGCTGTTCTTTTTTCTTGATTTCTATTTTTTGTCTGTGCTTTTAAAAGAGTATAGCATAAATCGAAACCGATGTCCATACCGATATGCGTTTAGGCATTGAATCGAATTTTTCCGCGTTAAAAAACTGCTGAGATGGGGCGCATAGTTTCACGGCGAATGCAAATGATAAGGGAAAATAGCAGCTGAAGAATCGAACAGAAAAAGCTGTTATTTTAAGCCATGCGGCTTGCCTGCCTGCATTTGAGGCGGGAGAGAAGTTTTATTTCGGAAAGGAACTGTCAGCATCATGAAAGCAGTAATTCTTGCAGGCGGAAGCGGAACGCGCCTGCGTCCATTGACATGTGATCTTCCCAAACCTATGGTGCCGTTTTTGGATCATACGGTGTTATATTACGGATTTTCATTGTTGAAACAGCATGGAGTCGATCAAATTGCATTGACGCTCATGTATCAGCCAAGGCAAATTGAAGAATATGTTTCCTCTTTGGCGGAAACGGAAAAACTGACGGTGCGGTGTTTCGTGGAAGAAACGCCGCTCGGCACCGCGGGGAGCGTGAAGAATGCAGAGGAGTTTCTTGACGATCGCTTTATTGTGCTTTCCGGCGACGCCGTTACGGATCTGGATATTACAGAGGCCGTTCGTTTTCACGAGCAGAGCGGCGCGCTGGTTACGCTCGTTCTCAAGCGTTCCAAGCATCCGTTAGAGTACGGCGTCGTCAATGTGGGGGAAGACGGCAGGATCCTTTCGTTTTTGGAAAAGCCCGGCTGGTCGGAGCTGACGGACAGCACGGTCAATACCGGCATTTATATCTGTGAAAAAGAGGTGCTTTCCTATATCGAGCAGGGGAAAAGCTTTGATTTTTCTAAGGATCTTTTTCCCAAGCTGCTTACGCTCGGCTTGCCTGTATACGGATTTATTACGGAAGACTACTGGTGCGACGTCGGGGATTGCTTCGATTATTTTGATGCGCAGCGCGCAGCGCTGGGCGGAGAGATCAAAAGCATTGCCGTGCCGGAAAGCGGGATCTATACGGGCAGCAATGTCGTGATCGAGGAAGACGTTAAGCTGAATCCGCCCGTTTGGATCGGCAGCGGGAGCGTGATCCGCTCCGGCAGTGAGATCGGCCCGAATACGATCATCGGGGCGAACTGCGAGCTGCGCGCGTGCAGCGCCGAAAACAGCGTGCTGTGGGACGGCTGCGTGGCGGAGCAGGGCTCAGAGCTTCGGCAGGCGCTTTTGTGCGGCGGCTGCCGGATCGGGCGGCACGCGGCGGTTCATGAGCGGGCTGTTTTGGGCAAAAACTGCAAGCTTGGCCCCTTTGCTTCTGTGGAGGCGGATGTGCGATTGTGGCCGGGATGCGTTGTACCGGGTGAGGAGCATGTGCGGGAGGATATGCATTTTTGCCGCGGAAGCGGAATGAAGCTTCCCTGCGACGGCCTTTGCGGCGAGCTGGGCGTGGATCTTGAACTTGGAGATCTTCAGCGCTTAGCCTGTGCGGTAGCGGCGCAGTATCCGTCCGTGCTGGTTGGAAGCGATACCACGGCGCGCGCCCGCGCGGCGGCGCAGTTTATGGCGGCTTCCGCGGCGCTTTGCGGCGCGAATGTTACGCTGTCTGCCGCAGGCTCGCTTGCGCAGGCAAGGTTTGGGATCATGCACTGCGGCGCAGAGGCCGGCGTGTACGTTTCGGAAGGAGAACAGCTGCAATTCCGCTTGCTGGACAGCTTTTCCACGCCGATGGATACCGCAGCGCGCAAGCGTCTGTGCAGAACGCAGGCGCCCGATTGCCGGCGCATGGGAAGCTTGGAAGCGCGCGATTTCAGGCAGGAATATATGTCTTCGCTGGTGCAGTCGCTTTCTAACCGGTCGTCAGGCGGCGCCGTGGTGTTCGGAGGCAGCCGCGAAGCACGTGAGGAAGCTGTCGGGATCGCCGGTATTTTAGGCTACCGTGCGTCGGAGGCTGAAAAGGATATGGGGCAGGCGGTAAGAGAAAGCGGCGCCGCCGTAGGCGCCGTGCTGAACCAAGCGGGTGCAGTCGTGCGGCTTTTTAATGAGCAGGGAGAGGCCGTAAGCCATGAGCAGTTTTTGTATCTCAGAACGCTGCTTTGCGCGCAGATGGGGGCGGAAACGGCCTATCTTCCGTGCTCCGCATCGGCGGAATGCGAGCAAAAGGCACGGCAGAGCGGGCTGAAGATCCTGCGCAGCGATACGCCGCGCCCTGCGCTTCTTTCCAGAAGGGATGCGCAAACCGCTCCGCTGTATTACGACGGCATGTTTTTAACGCTCTATTTAGCAAAGTATCTTTCCTCCAGGCGGCTGTATCTGAGCAGAATCACGCCCGAACTGCCTGTGAGCGCGGTAGCCTTTGTGCCGTGCCCTGATTCGGAAAAGGGCGGGGCGATGCGCGCTGCAAGAAATTCCGAAAGCTGCAAAGCCGGCAGGGCGTTTGTGGTTCCGGGGGATGGGCAGGCCGTGCTGAAGATATATGCCAGCGCGTTTAATGAGGAATATGCCCGTGAGATAGCCGTTGAATTGGCGAGAGAACTGAAAGAAGCGATCGAAAAGCGAGAGGATTAAAACTGAAACAGGCGGAAGCGGTTTTCCGCCGCTACATAGGCTCCTTGAAAAAGCGCTTGCCAATTTAAGGCTTTTGCAGTACACTATATAGCAAATATATGTTCGGAGTAAATTTGAACAACAGGAGGTTTCTTTTTTTAATGACAAATAAATCGAATACGAAGCTGCGTGTCATTCCTCTGGGCGGAGTCGATGAGATCGGCAAGAACATGACGGTCATCGAATATGGGGACGACATGCTGGTGATCGACTGCGGTTCCATCTTTCCTAAGGAGGATATGTATGGGATTGATTTGGTGATCCCTGATACAACCTATTTGGAGAAAAATTTTGATAAATTAAAGGGCTTTTTGATTACGCACGGTCATGAGGATCACATCGGGGCGTTGCCCTATGTAATGAAAAAGGTCAAGGCGCCGATCTACTGCACGCGCTTGACAAGAGCGTTGATCGAATATAAGTTTAAAGAGCATCACATCAGCAATGCCGTGATCAATACGATCCATCCGCGGGATAAAGTTCGCATCGGCTGTTTTGAGGTGGAATTTATCAAAACCAACCATTCCATTGCCGGGGCGGTGGCGCTTGCGATTCATACACCCGTAGGAACAATCGTGCATACGGGCGATTTTAAGGTGGATTATACGCCGGTGGACGGCGAAGTGATCGATCTTCCGAAGTTTGCCGAGCTGGGGCATAAGGGCGTGCTTCTGCTGATGGCGGAAAGCACCAACGTGGAGCGCGAAGGCTATACCATGAGCGAGCGCAGCGTCGGCAAAGCGCTGGAACGCTATTTTGAGGAGGGGAAGGGTCGCAGGATTATTGTGGCTACGTTTGCCTCCAATGTGCACCGCATTCAGCAGATCGTCGATCTTGCGGCGCGTTATAACCGCAAGGTGTGCTTTTTGGGCAGAAGTATGGAGAATGTGGCGTCGATCGCCAGCGAGCTGGGTGAGCTTCAGGTGCCGCCGAAAATGCTGGTGGAGCCGGAACGCTTGGAATCCGTTCCCAAGGAGAGCTTAACGGTGATTACCACCGGCAGTCAGGGGGAACCGATGAGCGGGCTTGCCCGCATGGCCAGCGACGACCACAGCCGCATTCGGCTCGGCGATCAGGATATGGTGATCGTTTCCGCCAATCCTATTCCGGGCAACGAAAAAATGGTCTCCAAGGTAATCAATAATCTTTTCCGCAAGGGCGTTATCGTGATCTATGAAGCGCTGGCGGAGGTTCACGTTTCCGGACATGCCTGCAAGGAGGAGCTCAAGCTCATTCACACACTGACAAGGCCGCGTTATTTTGTGCCGGTTCACGGCGAGTATCGGCATTTGGTTCAGCATCAGCGCCTTGCGCAAACGCTTGATATGGCGCCGGACCATACGTTCGTTTTGGATGTCGGCTCCGTGCTTGAGATCAGTAAGCGCGGCGCAAAGGTGGCGGGAAGCGTTCCTGCGGGCAGCATCATGGTGGACGGCCTTGGCGTGGGCGATGTGGGCAATATTGTGCTGCGCGACAGAAAACTGCTTTCGCAGGATGGCTTGATCGTTGTCTGCGTAACGTTTGACAGCACAAACGGCGAGATCCTTTCCGGTCCGGATCTGATTTCCCGCGGCTTTGTCTATGTCCGTGAATCGGAAACGCTTATGGAAGAGTCAAAGCAGGTCGTCAATGAGTATCTTCGTTCGCTCTCGAATAAAGATAAGCATTTGGATTGGACAGCGATCAAAACCGGTATCCGTTCCAAGCTTAAAGATTATCTCTATGCGAAAACGAAAAGAAGTCCGGTGATCCTGCCGATTATTATTGAGGTATAGCCAACCGCTATGCGCTTGGCATTGGAAGAACCGCTTGCGCGCTTCTTCACTAAAAAGGAAAAAGCTAATTGCTATGCGCTTGCCTTTGGAAGAACCGCTTGCGCGCTTCTTCACTAAAAAGGAAAAATGTCAACCGCTGTACGCTTGGCATTGGAAGAACCGCTTGCGCGCTTCTTCGTTAAAAAGGAAAAATATCAACCGCTATGCGCTTGGCATTGGAAGAACCGCTTGCGCGCTTCTTCGTTAAAAAGGAAAAATATCAACCGCTGTGCGCTTGGCATTAGAGGGGCATTGCCGTTGTGCGTTTAGCGAGGATCGGCTGCCGTGAAAAAGCTTTCATTGCCAAGCAATAAAAATATACTTGCATTATACCGGCAAAACAGGTACAATATAAGCAGTATACGAACCTGTATATTGCTTATATTTATATAAGGCAGTATATCTCAGAGAAAGGCGCGTGTTTTTTTGGCAGTAAAAAAAAGATCCAAAAACGATCATATCTTTAAACGCTGCTGGCGAAGCATAAAGAACTTCTTTAAGCGTATGGGAGCCGGCATCGCGGATAAAATGGGTTCGGGCGCATCTCTGCGCGGAACGTGGAAGGTGATGAGACCGGTCTCAGTCTGCATTATCAGTGTGGTGCTGTGCGTTACCTTGCTTGCGGTTGCTTTCAATACGGTCAATAACGCATTGTTTGCGCCGGTGGATCGGCATAATGACGCTCCTGTTGTGGTTGTTGTTAAATCCGGTACGTCTATGTCGCGCGTTGCTACGCAGCTGAAGGAAGCCGGGCTGCTTAATACCACATGGGGCATTAAATTGCTGGCGGACTTTACAAACCGCTCCAATAAGGTAAAAAGCGGGGAGTATGTTTTGGATCGCACAATGTCGGTGGAGGAGATTCTTTCATTGATTACCCAGCCCATGCCGGCGCAGCACGTTGTTAAGGTAACGATTCCGGAGGGATATTCCCTTGAGCAGATGGCTAATCTGCTTCAGTCCAAGGGCGTTATTGAAAATGCACAGAGCTTTTTGGCTGCGGCGCGGTCCGGCGAGGAATTCTCCTCTTATTACTTTATGAAGGATCTTTATAAACGTGAAAACGTTCAGTATATGCTGGAAGGCTATCTGTTTCCGGATACCTATGAATTCTATGTGGGGTCAAGCAACAGCGCGGTCATCAATAAGCTGATGACACAGTTTAACTATGTGTATAAGCCTGCTTATTCGCTGCGGGCAACGCAGCTTGGCATGACGATGAATCAGGTGATTACGTTGGCCTCCTTGATTGAAAAGGAAGGTCTGCAAAAGGATTTTGCAAAGATCAGTGCTGTGTTCCACAATCGTTTGAAGGCGGATATGCCGCTGCAAACGGATGTGGCCATTCAGTATCTTTTCCACACCGAGCGCTTGGTGCTGACAAGCGAGGAGCTTGCGGTGGATTCGCCTTATAACCTGCACAAGAATAAAGGGCTTGCGCCCGGGCCGATCTGCGCGCCGAGCCGTAAGGCGATAGAAGCTGCGCTGTATCCGGATCAAACGATTATCAGCGGAAAATATTATTATTTCACCTTGACTGATCCGGCCACGGGCGAGTGCGCTTTCTCCAAAACCTATGAAGAGCATCAAAGGGTTGTAGAGCAATGGCGCCCCGTTTGGGAGGCTTACGACAAAGCGCAGCAGGGAACCTGAGTATGGTAACACAGCGCAGAACAACCGATTATTTGCGGGATATTTTGCCGCCGCAGCCGATCGCGGTTGAAAGAAATGAAGGCACGCCGGTGCTGCCGCCTGAATGTGCGCAGCTTCTGCGCACGCTTTGTGCGCTTGCAAAGCCGCAGAGCATTTTAGAGATCGGAACCAATGTGGGCTATTCTGCCATCACTATGCTGCTGGCTGCGCCGCAGGCAAGCTTGTATACCGTTGAAATGAGCGAGGAAACGGCGGGGCTTGCGCGGGAAAACATGAAAAAAGCAGGAGTGTACGAGCGTTCCCATATCTATATCGGGAAGGCTGAGGAGATCCTTCCGTATATGCAGGGCTGTTATGATCTGATTTTTTTGGACGGCCCTAAAGGGCAGTATGCGCTGCTGAGCGAGTATTTAATTCCGCTGCTGAAAAGCGGCGGATTGCTGGTGTGCGATAACGTGTTGTTTCGCGGCATGGTTTCAGGGCAGAGAAAGGTTACGCCGAGAAAGCGCACCTTGTGCAGGAAGCTGGATCTGTTTCTCAGGCAGATCAGCGCCGATCCGAGCTTGGAAACCACCGTGCTCCCGATTGGGGACGGAATCAGCATTAGTGTGAAACGGTAAATTGGGCGCTTTTAGGGTAAAAAGCGCCTTTTTGTGTGAAGTGAGGGGAAGTTTATGACAGAGCTGCTTTGCCCGGCCGGCAATATGGAGCGTCTGCAATACGCCGTTCATTACGGAGCGGACGCCGTCTATATGGGGGGAGAAAACTTCAGTCTTCGGGCATTTTCTGAAAATTTTGATGCGCAGCAGCTGGTCGATGCCGTGCAGTATCTGCATGCGCGCGGCAAGAAGGCGTACATTACCTACAATATTTTTGCGCATTATGAGGATATTGCGGCGATGGGAGATTATCTGCGCTATCTGCATCAAATCCGTGCCGACGCCGTATTGGTTGCGGATCTGGGCGTGCTGAAGTTAGCAAAGCAGGTTGCGCCTGAGCTTGTGGTGCATATTTCCACGCAGGCCAACACCACCAATGCGCTTGCAGCGCGCGCTTACTATGAAATGGGCGCAAGCCGTGTTGTGCTTGCAAGGGAGCTTAGTATCGAAGAGATTCGGCGTCTGCGGGATCAGATTCCTCCGGAATTGGAGCTGGAGGCTTTCGTTCATGGAGCGATGTGCATATCCTATTCCGGCCGCTGCCTGCTCAGCAGCTATCTGACAGGGCGGGATTCAAACAGAGGAAGATGTGCGCAGCCGTGCAGATGGGCGTATACGATTCGGGAGCAGTCGCGCGAAGAGGAGCTTCCTATCTTGGAGGACGAGCGCGGAACCTATATCCTGAACAGTAAGGATCTCTGTATGGCGGAGCATCTGCGTGAGCTTAAGGATGCGGGAGTAGATTCCTTTAAGATCGAGGGCCGCATGAAGACGGTTTATTATGCGGCGGTTGTAACAAATG
>QWCN01012918.1_pt1 | contig 10079 bp, 10 predicted proteins | sample 1972711 | NCBI WGS metagenome assembly QWCN01 (sample SAMN09866707, study PRJNA288562) | Human gut metagenome isolate term1_stool, whole genome shotgun sequencing... | isolation source: gut | host: Homo sapiens | place: USA: California | reverse complement strand
CCAGGTTCTTTCCCACGGTGCCGGACAGGCTCTTCCGGAAGATTTCAAAATACTTGAAGCACTCCTCCTCGGACTGAGATAGAAAGGCTTCCTTCATCTCGCTTTTTTTATTCTTCTCGCCGTCCACATAACATGCGCAAAGTCTGGTCAGCGCGCAGTTCTGGGGTGTAAACTGCTTCTTGATTTCCGCAATTTCTTTTTTATTCATGTAAAAATTCACTCCTGAATCTGTTTTCTCTTTTCCTACTTTGTTTTTTCACTGAAGGCATCTTTTTCATGCTATTGTAAAATTCTGTCATTCTTCTGCTGCCAGAATCTCCTCTATCCAGCCACGGACTTCATCAGACAGGTTCTCAAACAAATAGTTTTTTCCACCCACAGGCTTCTTCTCCAATGTCTCTCTGAGTTCGCTGCCGGTTACATCCACCAGCTCCCGCAGTCCCGCAGCCGAAAGCCTTGATGCCCCCTGACCCATGATAATCACCTGTTCCAGGCCGTCGGAGGTAGCCACTGTCACCTGGTACTTGCGTCCCAGCTCATGAACCGTCTTCTCAATGTATTGATCCGCTGTCTCGGCTTCTTTTGTATACACCACATGAATGTTGTGATATTTAAAGATTTCTCTGGTTCCGCCTTCCACGCGATAAGCGTCAAAGACCAGAATCAGGGTACAGCCCAGCGCGCCCTGCAGATTGGACAAAATATCCATCAGCTTTCCACGGGCAGACTCCAGATTGATTTCTGACAGCGCTTTCAGATCTTCCCATGCAAAAATAATATTATAACCATCCACCAGAAGATATTCTTTTTCCTTTTTACGGAACTTAATTTCCCGCTTTTCTGTATCCTCCGATTCCTTTCGGAAGCTGCGCTCCACACGGCCCACGCCCTGACGGTCGCGCCGGATCGGGCCGTAGGTCCGCTCGAAGATCGCATCCAGTTCCTTCGGATCCACCGCGCCCAGAGACGACTGGCTTCTTCTGGCTGTCTCAAGTCCCGCTTCCTTCGGCTCTTTCTTTGGCCGCAGCACACCATCCACCTGCATATAGGAAAAGACCTGGTTCCAGGGCACATAAAAGCCCGCGCCGTGGGCGCAGAATACTGAACCGGTGGGATTCAGAATATCCGCCTCGGAATCATAGCCCATGGCCACGATCACCTCGTCCGCATTTGCGCAGGGACCGTAGCCCTTCAGAGTACAGGACAGGTGTCCCAGACCTCTCGTATAGGCAGTCATCTCTGCAGCATAGCCCTGCATCTGTGATACGGGCGCAGAACCGCTCAAGACCATCTGGCCATTCTCATTCTCCGGCTCGGAAAATGTACCGGACATCTTCTGAATATCTGTCATGGCCCGTCCCAGCTTGTCCGCCGGAATCGTCAGCCGAAATTCATAGAAGGGCTCCAAAAGCACACTCTTTGCCTGCTTCAGACCCTGCCGGACCGCCCGGTAGGTGGCCTGCCGGAAATCGCCGCCCTCTGTATGCTTGGCGTGGGCTCTTCCTGCCGCCAGCGTAATCTTCATATCCGTAATCTCCGACCCGGTCAACACGCCCGGATGACTCCGTTCCGCCAGATGAGTCAGTATCAGCCTCTGCCAGTTTCGATCCAGCTCGTCCTCGCTGCAGCTGCTTGCAAAGGTCAGACCGCTTCCCGGCTCGCCGGGCTCCAGAATCAGATGTACCTCCGCATAATGGCGCAAGGGTTCGAAATGGCCCACGCCTTCCACCACATTTTCGATGGTTTCCTTGTATACAATACTGCCTGCCCCAAACTCCACCGGAACCCCGAAGCGCTCCTGCATCAGGCTTTTTAAGATCTCAATCTGTACTTCGCCCATCACGCGCACATGAATCTCGGAAAGCTCCTCTCTCCAGACCACATGCAGCTCCGGAAGCTCCTCCTCCAAACGGCGAAGCTTCTGAAGAAGTTCATGCAGATTGCAGTCCTTCGGAGGCAGTAACTGGTAAGTTAATACCGGTTCCAGGGACGGAGCTGGGCCCTTTTCTTCCATTCCCAGTCCTTCGCCCGCCCAGGTGCGGGAAAGTCCTGTCACTGCGCAGATCGTGCCAGCCGACGCCTCCTGAACGTTCTCAAAGCTGCCGCCGGAATAGAGGCGAATCTGATCCGCCTTTTCCTCCCAGGCTTCTCCGTCTGTCTCGCCCTGGATAAGCTGTTTTACCTTCAACGAACCGCCCGTCACCTTCAGATAGCTTAAGCGGCTGCCCTGTTCATCCCGGCCAATCTTGTATACACGAGCGCCGAATTCCGTCGGATAGATATGTCGTTCCATATAACGCGCCATGGCGTCCAGGAATTCCTGCACGCCTTCATCTTTCAGAGCGGATCCAAAATAACAGGGATAAATCTTACGCTCCCTGATCTTATGAGCGATACTCTCTGTGCTCAACGTTCCCTGTTCCAGGAACTGTTCCAGCAGCGCCTCATCGCAGACCGCCGCGTCCTCACAGATATCCGCCTCTGCCCGATCTGCCGTAAAATCCACACAGCGTCCATCCAAAGCGCCCTTTAATTCTGCCAGAAGCGCCATACGGTCCGTTCCTGGCTGATCCATTTTATTCACAAATAAGAAAACCGGGATCCGGTACTTCTTCAAAAGCTTCCACAGTGTCCGCACATGAGCCTGCACACCATCTGCACCATTGATCACCAGAATCGCATAGTCCAGCACCCAAAGAGTGCGCTCCATCTCTGCAGAGAAGTCCACATGTCCCGGTGTATCTAAAAGCGCTGCTTTCCAGTCCCCCAGCTGAAGCTGGGCCTGGCTTGCAAAGATCGTAATGCCTCTGGCCCGCTCCAAACTGTGTGTATCCATATGGGCGTCGCCATGATCTACGCGGCCTGCCTTTCGGATGGCACCGCACCGATAGAGCATGGCTTCCGCCAAAGTTGTCTTTCCCGCGTCCACATGGGCCAGGATTCCGATTGTCGTTCTCTTTTCCATAAATTCAAACCTCGGATTCCATTCTAACACAAAATGTGTGTTCGGGGAAGAACTTATTTTCCAACCGGGTGTATTCTTAAGTTCTGTCCACAGATACCTATTCTTATCGCACCAGCGTTCTCGTCTCTCTCAGCCTTACGCAGGAACGTGCATAGGTAAACTGCGTCACCAGCCAGATAATGGATACCACTACCACAGCGAACATTCCCGTATCAAAATACAGATGCGCCACCATCGTTCCCACAAGCAGAACCGGGACTGTCCGGTTCACTGTCATATAGGCCTTATAAGCACTCCGGTATATAATCTCTTTCTCCGCTTCATCACAGCTCTCCAGCCACTGCTCCTGGAACTTCAGGGAAGACGGTTCGCCCTTTTTCTCCGGATGGGTTTTCTGAAGCAGCTTCACATAGCGAATCTGCCAGAAATACTCATAGATAAAGCAGGCGATAAACACGATGCAAGCTGCCAGGAAACGAAATGCATGGCCGTCGCTTGTGATATACTTCATAGAGTAGCCAAAGGTCAAAACCAGAATACTGAGCACCTGGGATACCACACTTACATTCATTCCAAAGGCCCCTTCTTTTTCTTCCTCATATTCCAGCCGATCGCATTCTTCATCCTCCGCTGTCTGCTGCTTTTCACAGGTCGCTTTCAGCCTCCGGTAACTGGTCTCCCCCAGAATCACAGATGCCGCAAAAATGATTCCCAGAAGCGGCGTCATCACACTTTGAATCAACGCAGTGATTCCTGCCATATCAATTCCAATTCCAGATGCTTTGGTTGCCTCATAAAGTCCACCGGAAATACCTCCCGCCACGCCTCCTATCGCTGCGGCAACTGCGATAATTTTCAGACATCTTTTATAACTGTTGACTTTTTTCTCTTTCATCTTCCCTATCCTCCTCATACCGGAAAATATCCTCTACCTGTACCTCGCAAATCATCGCCAGCTTCAAAGCCAGTGTCACCGACGGCGAATAATCGCCCCGTTCAATCAGGCTGATCGTCTGCCGGGATACGCCCGCCTTCTTCCCCAGCTCCGTCTGATTCATATTCAGCCGGGAGCGGTATTCCTTTAAACGATTTAATAACGGCATAATGTTCAGTTCTCCTTTGTGTTTGACAACTTTTCTTGTCATTGTTATTATAGCATTGACAAGGATAGTTGTCAATGTGTTTTGACAAGTTTTTTTGTCATCTAAATTTGATAATATGTCGTTGTCAGTCAAACAAAAAACATCGATCTTTTTTGGCAAGATCGATGTTTTCGTTTTACATTCTTTTTACAGCGTCTTCGTCGTCCACTTACTCATATCCCACACTTCCCTGACCACATCCTGATAAAATTCCGGCTCGTGGCAGATGAGCAGGATACTTCCCTTGTACTCCTTCAATGCCCGTTTCAATTCGTCCTTGGCATCCACGTCCAGGTGGTTGGTGGGCTCGTCCAGGAGGAGGAAGTTGGTGTCGCGGTTGATGAGTTTGCAGAGGCGGACCTTGGCCTGCTCGCCGCCGCTTAAGACGCGGACCTGGCTTTCAATATGCTTGGTGGTCAGGCCGCATTTGGCCAGGGCTGCGCGGATTTCCTGCTGGTTGTAGGAAGGAAATTCGTCCCAGATTTCGTCGATGCAGGTGGTCTTATTATCACCCTTTACTTCCTGTTCGAAGTAGCCAAGCTGCAGATTTTCACCCAGCTCGCAGCTGCCGGACAGGGACGGAATCAGACCCAGGATGCTCTTCAAAAGCGTGGTTTTACCGATACCGTTGGTTCCCACCAGCGCAATTTTCTGACCACGCTCCATGCTGAAATTAAGCGGCTTGGACAGGGGTTCTGTGTAGCCAATCACCAGATCTTTTGTCTCAAAAAGCATTTTTCCGGGCGTGCGGCCATAGCGGAAATTAAATTCCGGCTTTGGCTTTTCGGCAGCCAGCTCAATAACGTCCATTTTGTCCAGCTTTTTCTGGCGGGACATGGCCATATTTCGGGTAGAAACACGGGCCTTGTTGCGGGCCACGAAGTCCTTCAGCTCGCTGATTTCCTGCTGCTGACGGCGGTAAGCAGCCTCTAACTGAGCCTTTTTCACCGCATAGACCTCCTGGAAATGGTCGTAATCGCCCACATAGCGGTTCAGCTCCTGATTCTCCATATGGTAAATGATATTGACCACCTCGTTCATAAAAGGCACGTCATGGGAAATCAGAATAAACGCATTTTCATAATCCAGAAGATAGCGCTTCAGCCAGCCGATATGCTCCTCATCCAGGTAGTTGGTCGGCTCGTCCAGAAGCAGAATATCCGGCTTCTCCAGCAGCAGCTTGGCCAGCAGCACCTTCGTTCTCTGTCCGCCGCTCAAATCCGTCACGTCCCGGTCAAGTCCCAGATCCAGAAGCCCCAGCGCCCGGGCTACCTCTTCCACCTTCGCGTCAATGGTGTAAAAATCGTGCAGAGTCAGCTCGTCCTGAATGGTTCCCAGCTCCTCCATCAGGGCGTCCATATCGTCCCCGGCGCTGCCCAGCATATCGCAAATCTCATTCATCCGTTCTTCCTTTTTCAGCAGCGGATCAAAGGCGGATTTCAGCACCTGGCCGACAGTCATGCCTTTCTCCAGCACCGCATGCTGATCCAGATAGCCTGCATGGACATTTTTCGCCCATTCCACTTTTCCCTCGTCAGGCATCAGCTTCCCGGTCACGATACTCATAAAGGTGGACTTTCCTTCGCCGTTGGCGCCCACCAGACCGATATGTTCCTCAGAAGCCGGAAGGACACGTCTGAGAAAATGGCCCGGTCGCCAAAGCCATGGGTTAGGTGCTCCACATTCAAAATACTCATAAATCTCTCCCTGTACAGTTCAAAATCATTTCTCTTGTTACGCGCATGTAACCCATATTTTATCGGCTTTTCCGGAATTCGTCAAGGGATCAAAATACCTGTGACGGCAGCCCTTCTTTTCTTACATTTGTGTCAGAACAAAAATATCATAAATTGCTTTGATCGCAGCCTCAAAATCCCTGTTTTCCACACCAATAATAATATTCAGCTCACTGGAACCCTGATCGATCATCTTCACGTTCACATTGGCATGGGCCAATGCAGAAAAAATTCTTCCGGCAGTTCCTCTGGTGGACTTCATTCCCCGTCCTACTACGGCAATCAGCGCCAGATCGGACTCCATCTCCACAAAATCCGGAGATACGGCCCGATGGATTCCTGCAATCACCTGCTGTTCCTTTTCCTCAAATTCATCCTGATGCACATAAACCGTCAGAGTATCAATTCCGGAAGGAATATGCTCAAAGCTGATACCCTGGTCTTCAAATACCTGAAGAACCTTGCGTCCAAATCCAATTTCACTGTTCATCATGGATTTTTCAATATTGATAGAACAGAAACCTTTCTTTCCCGCAATACCGGTGATGGTGTATTTGGGCTTTCTGCAGGTACTTTCCACGATAAAGGTTCCCTTATCTTCCGGGTGATTGGTATTTCGGATGTTAATGGGGATTCCCTCTTTTCTCACAGGGAAGATGGCCTCCTCGTGAAGGACCGTTGCTCCCATATACGACAACTCGCGAAGTTCCCGATAGGTAATGGTCTCGATCACAGCCGGATTCTCCACGATCCTCGGATCCGTCACCAGAAAACCGGATACATCTGTCCAGCTCTCATACAGATCCGCCATAATCGCCTTGGCCACCAGCGAGCCTGTTACATCGGAACCGCCTCTGGAAAATGTCCGCACTTTTCCGCCATCCTCAGCGCCGTAGAATCCCGGAATAACAGCTTTTTCACACTTCGCCAGTCTTTTTTCCAGAAGTCGGTTGGTCTTTTCCGCCTCGAGAACTCCGTTCTTATCGAAACGAATCACCTCCGCGGCATCCACAAACTCATATCCCAGATAAGCCGCCATGACTTTACCATTCAGGAACTCTCCTCTGGACGCAGCATACTCTTTCCCTGCATGCACGGAAAAATCAGCAGCAATCTGCTCAAACTCCCTGTCCAGAGAAAGATCCAGGGAAAGTCCCTGAATAATCTCCTGAAAACGCATTTTGATAGCCTGAAGCTTTCCGGAAAAATCTTCCCCTGCTTCAGCAGCTCCATAGCAGGCATACAGCATATCCGTGACCTTTGTGTCACCGTCAAAGCGCTTTCCCGGCGCAGAAGGCACTACATATCTGCGGCTTTCCTCACTTCTGATGATCTCCCCCACCTTTTGGAACTGTTCCGCGTTGGCAAGAGAACTTCCTCCAAATTTTACAACTTTTTTCATAGTGATAACGACTCCTCATAGCTTTATAGAATACACTGAGGTTATTTTAAAAAAAAGTGGCAGAATTTGCAAGTGTTTCTTTTTAAAATCAAGCGAACCCAAACACGATGTTACGCTTGGAATTTTGTGCACTCATTCCAGACTCATCTCAGCAAATCAGACCATCGGTATCCAGCAGTGCGTATTTTTTCATTAAAATTTTCTCCATTTCATTTGATAACATTATGTTGCGACTCAAAAACAACACAAAAAATTGCGGAGTAAAATCAGTTTTGCAAACCAGCCAGCGCCAGGAATTTTTTATCTGACTGAATACTCTGTGTCAGAAACTGACCGTCCCGAAACAGAGCATATGTCGTGACCGGTGCAGGTACATTCTGTGCAGATTCTTTATCAGTAACGTGAATAACTTTGAACGGAATACCATGTTCCTTCGCCACCTGTTGCACCCTCGGCACCCAATAATAGGTATACGGACACTGATCGGTGTAATAAAGAACAAAGCCCGCTTCCTCAATCACCGGATGTCTCGCGCATTCCTTGAAATGCGGCAGCTGTGTACCTGATTCAATGGGAAGATACATGAGATTGATCCCGCAGTCGGACAGGTCTGCCACACGGAACCCCTTGTAAGCAAGAAATTTCGGATCAGCGAGAAATTCCCGCTTCCGTCCCTCTGCACACAGAATACAAAGACCTTTCTTCCCCTGAGCCTTAGCATCACAGATACACGCCTCCAGCAGATCATTCGAGTATCCGTGTCCTTTCATGGAGCCGGATACCCATAAACAGTTAATATAAAGATAACCCTCTGCCACAATAGGCACCCAGGCGTTTTCAGCCGGAATATATTCAATAAAGCATTTTCCACGCTCTGCGCTCCGATAAAAAACAAGTCCGTCATCAAAGCGCTGCCTCAGCCATTCCTTTTTTGCGACACTCTGTTTGCCGGACATGGCGCAGCAGATATGTTCCTTATCCATATTTTCTTTTGTGATCCGAATATAGTTCATCCGTTATTCCTCCCGTTCAGCACAACTGTCCCGGCAGCATCTGCTTTTCTTTTGCCGGGAAAGTGGCTTCAAACTTTTCAAACCCCTCCAGGTCTTTCTCACAGACAAAATACCCCTCCGGGTCTTTGTAAGTACCGGAGACGCCGTCCAAGAATCCCGGTTTCAGTTCTTTGATGAGAAAATAGTCCGCCTCCGGGTCGTCGGCATAGCGCACGCCCTTGGTTTTGGCCGGAACAAAGCCAGACTTGCCGTAAAAGTCAATATTGCCGGTAATGGCAAGCGCCCCTGCACCCATTTCCTTAGCTTTTCCCATGGAATAGTCGAGCAGCTGCTTTCCGTAGCCCTGCCGCTTGTATGCGGGTGCGATGCCAATGGGACCGAAGGTCATGATCGGCACCTTTCGCCCGTCGTCACAGTCGATCTCCGACCGCACATAGATGACCTGCCCGATTAGCTTTCCGCCCAGTTCCATCACAAAATCCAGCTCCGGCACAAATGCCAGGTCGTCCCGATAACAGTGCAGCACATAGTGCTCCATACAGCCGGGCCGGTAAACATTCCAGAATGCCTCACGGGTCAGATTTTCAACAGCTCTGTAATCTTCTTTCGTTTCCAGACGTATGGTAACATTCTTTTCTGACATGATGTTTCTCCTCTCTTATTTCTTATTTCTTAATCAATAATCCTTCTTTTCTGCTGATTTTGGGAACGATGGCGGCCTGCTTCTTCATAGTCGCCGCAAAGCAACATATCACAAGTCCGAACACCAGCAGAACTGTGCTTCTGCGCCCCCAATATTGAATGCTTGTGCGACGCCAAACCAACCAGACGATAAGACCCAGCAGGGCAAAGAGCATCAAAGTTGTCACCGTAGTTATGGCGTTTCCAAAATAAAGTTTCATTCTCATTTCACCTCTCAATACTGAATCTTATCATTTCCTCCTCTTTCTGTAATCAGACCCAACCTTGGCAATAAAGTGATCAATGTGTGTTGCCAGCAAAGAGGAAACCGATTCTTTTTCCTCTGCACCGTCGTAGACACTGTATAAAAGATACATTGGACCATAGAATTCCAATGCCAGCTGCATAGCGTCCTCATCAGAATCTGCCAGCTTGCGGAAGATGGCCGCCATGTACTCCAAAGGCCCACCAGCCAGATAGTCATGATGGAGCTGTGCAAGCTTGGGATCACGATACTGCTCCAGCGTCAGCATTTTACGGAAATTAGAAGAAAACGGTTGCTTTGTCCAATGGTCAAACTGGGCAAGGCTATATGTACGAATTTTTTGAATTGGTGTATGCAGATATGCTTCCGCAAAGCCGTCTGGTTCCGTTTCCGGCATTTCATAGACTTCCGCACACTCATAGTCCATCTTGTTCATCTGCTCCACGATCTTATCTAAGATCTCTTGCTTGCTGGCATAATGCTTATATAAGGCGGCTTTCGTAAATCCCAACTGCCCTGCAATATCATTCATAGACGTCCCCAGATAGCCGTTCTGCGCAAACAACTCCAGTGCTATTCTCAAAATCCGTTCCTTTGTACTCTCTGCCATAACTATCTCCTCTATTAAAGTAACCACTCGGTAACTTCATTATAGTTACCGAGTGGTTACTTGCCAAGAGCTAATGAAAAAATCTCGAAGTCAAACTGTAATTTCAATTTGATTTCCTTCGATTGCAACAATACAACTTTCATAGTAACCATCTCCGGTTATCCTGGGACCGCTGACCACTTCATATCCGTCAGCTTTCAGTTCAGCGGTCAAAGCATCCACTTTTTCTTTGCTGCCTACGCTGAATGCAATGTGCGCATACCCA
>QWCN01011546.1_pt1 | contig 10079 bp, 11 predicted proteins | sample 1972711 | NCBI WGS metagenome assembly QWCN01 (sample SAMN09866707, study PRJNA288562) | Human gut metagenome isolate term1_stool, whole genome shotgun sequencing... | isolation source: gut | host: Homo sapiens | place: USA: California | reverse complement strand
CGAACACTTCGTCACGATTCCACGCTCCGTCGTTTCCGTCACCAACGGTTCAAGGCTGTCTTTCTCCGTTTCCGTTTTCCCGTTTTTCAGCTCCCGGTATTCCACGATTCCGCTCACGATTGCAAGGATTGATCCGCTTACAAGCACGATCAGCCACGTCACCACCGCCGCTTTGGATAACGTTTCCCAGATCCCGCTCATCGTTGCGCCCTCCTCGGCTCCCGGGCCGTCATTCCTTCCAGATTCATGTCCCGAAGTCCCACCGCGTAATAATCTGTTCCGTCATGCTCGATCCGCGTCTTTACCCACGTTTCACAGACCTTCAACTCGATCACGCTTCCGCAAACGAACTGCGTTTCTTCGTCTAACTCATAACGCCCACGCTCGTTTTTGTGCAGCTTACCTTCTTTCCTGCTCATTTTTCTTAATCCTCCAAGATTAAAATTTGTTGTTTATCTTCTCGGCTTTCGCCGTTTCGACCGCTATTATTCCCCGTCAGGCGTTTGTGCCCGCGCGATTTGCTCTTTTACCTCCCAATACGTTTCCTCGACTTCTATCGTATAGTGCGTTATTTTGCGTATCGTCATATGCGCTTCAATACAAAGACTTGCCCTCTCTCCTTCGTTGAAAACTGCCTCCAAAAACACTATGTTGACCAACACCTTCCGCCCCGTGTCTTTTGACGTCACTTCGATAAATCCTTGCATTTCTACCCTCTTTTTTGCGTTCTGCGCGCCGCTTTCCTTTGCGCGGGTGATTCTTCGACCGCTATCGCTTCCGTCGCGTCTGCTTAAAATTCCACCGATATATCACTATTGTAGTTTCAACTACTATTGTAATTATACGCTTGTAGATTCGCTTTGTCAACTACTATTGTAATTTTTTTTAATTTTTTTTATTTCTAATTGTACTAAAAAATTTTTTTAGCTATCATGTTTATAGGAGATACCACTATGTTCAGTCAAAGATTAAAAATATTAAGAAAAAGTTTTGATCTATCACAGGCAAAATTTGCAAAAGAAATCGGTTTTTCTCAATCTGCAATAGCCTCATGGGAAAATGAAACCAGAGAACCCGGGATAAATGCACTTATAAAAATAGCCCAATATTTCAATACCTCGGTAGATTATCTTATCGGATTGCCCACCACCGCGATAACGCCAGAAAAGCCCGCCCCGCTTCCACCCGATACGCAAGAGCTTGTCAATATTTATCAGGCGCTTTCCCCTGCTCACCGTTCGCAAATTCTCGAATATGCCCGTTATTTTGCCGAAAAATCCGGCGCAGCTTCTACCCGCCGAAAAGCATAAAACAGAAAAAAAGTGGTTATTTCCATTTTGGAAATAACCATAAAGGAGAAACCCATGGAAACCAAACTAAAACTTTTTAACGAAAAGACTGTCCGCACCGTATGGAACGCCGACGAGGAAGAATGGTATTTCTCCGTCGTGGACGTCGTGGCGATTCTCACGGACAGCGTCGATCCGAAACAGTACATCAAAAAAATGCGCAGTCGTGATCCAGAGCTATCCAGCAAGTGGGGTACAATTTGTACCCCCGTTGAAATGCTCGGGCTTGACGGCCGACGTCGAAAGGTACAGGCCGCCACCACAAAAGGCGTCCTGCGCCTGGTGCAGTCGATCCCTTCTCCGAAAGCCGAGCCGTTCAAAATGTGGCTGGCGCAGGTCGGCGCGGAACGCCTGGATGAAATTGCTGATCCTGAAAAGGCAATTCAACGCGGCGCGGCTTACTATCGGGAAAAAGGATATTCGGACGAGTGGATCCGTCAGCGGCTTCGCACCATTGAGATCAGAAAGAAGCTCACCGACGAATGGAGTGCCCGCGGCGTTGAAACGGATCTCGAATACGCAATACTCACAAACGACATGACGAAAGCGTGGTCGGGACTGTCCGTGAAGGAATACAAAGCGCTGAAAGGATTAAAAAAGGAAAGCCTCCGGGACAACATGACAGATCTGGAACTCGTTTTCAATATGCTGGCAGAGGTAACGACGACGCGGCTCTCCCAAAAAGAAAAGCCCGAAGGATTCGAGGAAAGCCGAAAGGTGGCGAAGAAAGGCGGTGCGGCGACAAAACAAGCGCGGCAAAGCATTGAAAAAGTTATTGGCGAAAAAATCGTTTCCCCTCTGAACGCTTCTGAAAAGGAGAAACTCGTCACTGAAAAACTGCCGGAAATTCCCGACCCTACCGAGCCGAAAGAATAGCCGCGAATAACAAAAGAAAAGTTGCGGGATTTTATTATATAACTAAATAAACCGACTATGTTGTTATAAAATCCCGCAAAGAGCCGTTTGTTCCATTTTTTGTTATTTGTTGTACAATTTTCCTATCTCAACAATAGGAGGATTGTCAAATGGACAACCACGAAAGAAGCACCCTGGAACAAATTTTGAACCTGCTGCACGGTCTGATCGGACGCGACGACGCGAAAGCCGATTTTCGCCCCGACCTATCCTTTGTTTCCGAATCCCCGGATTCTCCGGGAACGGAAACGCTTGTGTTTCCCGCCCGACTTTTCGACGGAACGGAAAAAGAAAAAAGCCCTCTTACAGAGGACACGAAAAAAGGCTTTTTGAAATTCACCACACAGGAGATTTTGAAAATGCCAAAAAAATTTAGAGAACAATTCAAACTCAATGGCTATTGGGTTACAATCAGGGAGCGCGTCCGCGGGAAAACTTCCTGCGATTACGAACTCCGATACCGTCGCAATGGTTACAATATTTCCGTTTCCGCCAAGACGAAAGAAAAAGCAAAAGAACGCTTTATCGAAAAAACGCTCACTTTGGATCCAAATACTTGTGCCAAAAGCACCGTTCCGAATGGATTTCATGACTTTTCCATGTACTATTTTGAAAAATTCCGAAAGAGAAAAGTTGTGAAAAAGACTTACGATTCCGACCTCGCCAGGTACAAACGATATATCCGACCGAAATTCGGAAATATACCAATTCAAACCGTTCCTCCGTTAGCGTGTCAAGAACTCATCGACGAAATAACGGAAATGAAACTTGGAAAAACGGCGGACGAAATTTTTTCTTTGCTGAATCAGACGTTCAAAATGGCTATTAAGCACGGTCTTATCAAAAACAACCCTATGGACATCGTATTTCATGTTCAGCATGAAAGAGTACACGGCGCAGCATTAACGATCGAAGAAGAACGGAAATTGTTACAAGCCACCGCGGGAACGCCTTATCAACTCATGTTTGCAATCGCCCTTTATACAGGTGTCCGTCCCTACGAGTATAAAAGCGTGAAATTAGTCGGAAATATGATCATAGCCCAAAACTGCAAACGGAAAAATGCCGCGCTGGGAAAAATCGAATGGAAAAAGATTCCGGTTTCTCCAATGCTTGCACCCTATCTTAACGGCGCGAAGATTCGGTTTTATATTCCCGAAGTTGTCCGGGATAAATTCAAATCGATTCTTCCCAATCATACCCTGAAAGATATGCGAACGACCTTTTACACTCGTTGCAAGACGTGCGGCGTCGCTCTCGAAGCGTTAAAGGAATTTATGGGACATACCGGAAATGAATTAGAAAAATCCTATACGGATCTCCCCGATGATTTCTTAATTGCCGAAGCGCAAAAGATTAAATATTGATTTTCCCCCATTTTTGTCCCCAACGAGATACACAAAAAGGCCGAAATCCTCAAAAAATACCTTGAAAATTCGCGGCTTTTTAGGTTCAAGTCCCGTTGGGGTCACCAAATAAGTTAAAGGCGAACCCGTTTCCATTAGGAGACGGATTCGCTTTTATCGTTTATTTCAACTATCCATATTGATAAAAGCAAAAGGCATACGGATTTGCTCCGTATGCCTTATCGTTTTCTTGGGTGTACGATGAACCCTTTACCGCCGTTTAATCGTTATTTGCGGTTTAATCCCATTGGTTTCAATGGGGTTCTTTTTCTTTTTTCTGCTTTTTATTATTCAATTTTGTTTTCCGTTCGGCTTGCCATTGTTCAAATTCTTTTTGTGTTTGTTCGTCCTCAAAGAGCTTTTGAATGGCGGGCAGCAATGCTCTTGCAATAGAGTCAAGCTCATAGTCGGGTATTCCCGTGGTGTTCTTGCGCTTTTTCGTCAACCTATAAAATTACCTCCTTATCCATTGAATAGTAAAACGATAATAAAAATTATCTGCACGACGAGCAGTATCGGCGTGAACCAAAAGAAGAAGGTCTGAAAAAGGCTCTGTTCTCGGTATTCGTTTCGTTGCTTTTCCATTATCTTGCCCGTTTCCTCAATCTCCTTTTTGACCGCCTTTACCGCTTCGTCAACCGTTGAAATGCCGTACTGCTTAACCTCAGAGAACGTGCTCGAAGCTGCGCTCCTTACCGTGTTGCCCACGTCCGAGCGTATCTTCTTCTCCTCCTCCAAGATCCTGCGTATTTCCTCCGTCTGCTTCGCCGTGTAGTCTATCAGTCGGTAGGTGTGCGTTTCCGCATCGTTCTTGATCTCCTGCACTATCTCCGTCAAGTCCTCGATGAGCGTATTCTGCCGTTCTATCAAGTCGTTGCATCTCTCGTTCGATTTCGCCAATGCTTCTCGGAGCAGTTGATTGTCCGTCATATCCCGATATGCGTTCGAACGCTTCTCCAATTCTGCTATCGGCGTAGCCGTTTGTCCTGTGTCTGTTCGTGTTAATGACATTTAGTACCTCCGTTTTGGTGTAATTCTCTCCGAGCTTTCGCCCTCGGATTGCTTTTTGTTTCTTTGGGTGTAAATAGGAATATTCCGTCTTGCTTCTTGTCAGCGTTACGCCGTATAGTGCAAGGTGGGATATAAATTCCTGTTCCGTTGTTGCTTGTTGTTTCGCTTCTTCAATAACCTCTCGCAGTTCTTCTTTCCAGCTTGTACCACCTTTCAGAATGATGTGTCTTTCTTCTGCCGTTCTCTTGTGTTCGGAACGCTTGCGGAAGTCTATCTCCGAAAATCCCATTTCCGCGCCAAGTCTGTTTGTTTCGTCCTTCATCGCCGTATAATCGTTACGGGATATGCGGAGCTTCTTTCCGGTCAAGGGATTTAGGGCGTTTACTACGATATGGCTATGAACCGTCTGTGTGTCGGTGTGGGTTGCAATAACGCACTCGCAATCGGGGAAAAGTCTTGAGGTCAGTTCCTCGGCAAACCTATGAGCTTCTTCGGGGGAAACGTTATCCTTTCTGTCGCAGGACAGCTTGAAGTGATAATATTTCCGTTCGTCATATTTTTTGCCCTTGTTAAATCTCCGCATTGTTTCCGTGAATTGCTCGGCATAGTCCTCGTCCTCAAAGAGATTCTGAACGGAAACATACGCCGCCTTTTCGGGATTGGTAACGTATTGCATTACCGCGCTCGGCGTGCTTTTGCTTGACTTTCCTTTGAGTAGTGGCATTACGTACCTCCGAGGGCTTCTGACAGTTTTCTGTAAACTCGCTTGCACTCGGCAACGGCTGATAATATCTCTTGCTCGGTATCGTAGCCGTAGTAACCACTTTTGACGGCTTGGTTGAGATTGTTTCCGTGTCTTTTCAGCTCGTACAGAATTTCGTGTCCGTTGTCGATTGAAACGATGGGCTTGTCCGACAGAGTGCGGATAAGGTAGTCCGTTCGGTTCATACCGCTTTGCGTGACCTTGCGGTCAAGCAAGGTCTTTTCCGCAGCCGACACACGAAAGGAATAAGCGAACGGGCGTTGTCTGTTCGGTTGTTTCTTTCTCTCGATAAGCATTTACCTCCTGTATTTTAGTGTGGGTTATCGGCTGCGGAAACGGGGGGTTGGGGGTGTCCCTCCAACGAGGCGAGCGTTTACGCTCGGCAAGTGGCTTGCCACTTGCGTACCTCGCCATAGCCATAGCCATAGCCATAGCCATAGCCATAGAGAAAGCGCATACTATCCCCACACCGCCGTCAGCCACACGTCCGATATATTTGGTTGTTGCCGATATTTTAAGGCTGACGGCAAGCCTGTCCGATCTGCATTGGTATCACCTCCGTGTATAGATTTTTATATAAAACTTCGCGCCGTTGCGTTTGGCAACGGTGAGAAGTTTTTACCGCAGAAGAAAAGATTTACGATATAAGAATAACAGTTAAACTGTTCACCTAATGAACCCTTCAAGAAAATATCTCTCACTTATATAAAAGCATTTTTTCGAGCCGAGGTAATGCCTCTCAATTGGTAGCCAGTAAAAAAGCGAAAAAAGGGCAACTTTTTTGAAAAATTCACAAACTTTTTAATTTTTACAATCGGGCGAATAAAAAGTGTCCTCACTGTATATACTGAATTTCACCCATACGCTACGGGTGTTTTACAAAAAATTCACAAAATATTTTTTCGACAAAAAGAAAAAAGCCCGAAAAATAAGGACTTTTCGGACTTTTTAAGGTTATTAAATTTTTTCAAAAATTTTATTGCGTAGGGTGTACGGCTATTTGGAACTGCGGAATTTCTTTCGTTTTTCCTCGTTGAATTTCCGCTGATTACATAACATATCGTATTGAAACATAGCGTCACGCTTTGTAAAATTCTCATCGAAGTCACCGGGAATGAACTTAAATTCTTCCCAATGCCAATCACGAAAGCCGCAAGGGTTGTCGGGATTATACAAACGGCGCAAGGTAAGCTCGTTTCGCTTGACGGTCTTATCCTCTCCGAGATAGGTCAGAATGTTGCCTTTTTGCTTTCCCATATCGGTAAAAACGGGAGTACGGGAGATCAATCCCTGTTCCTCTAACTTCTTTAATATCTTTTGTATCGTTCTGTCGGATACAGCGAGCTTTTCCGCAAGCCACCAAACCTCAACCGATTTACCGCTATTGGCGCGGATATAATTCAAAATGATTTCTTCTCTCTCGGAAGGCGTCGGCTTTCTGATTTCGGGTTCTATGTTATCGTCGTAGCCGTCGTATTTGAGCTTGCGTTTGTCAACAAATTCAACGTAGCCGTATTTTCCTCGGCGTTTTGGTTTTCGTTTCATATTTCCTCGTTATATCCGTTTGTTACATAGGCGGTGAGCATTTCTGCCCACCGCAGTTATTTTTGTTTCAAGTCTGTTCGTATTTTTCGCGTCGCAGGCTCTTTATGATTTGGATTTATTCTGTGATCTTTTCAATTATAAGCGGTTCGGTTGAACTCGTTGCAGTGTCAGTATTAACAACGTAACGGTAACCGTAGCTTTCTAATTCCGTATTCATCGCAGTTGCTGCTGCCTCCCAAGCTGTTGACGTGTTTTCTATTTTTGTACAACCATCATTTGCTGTATCACCTTCAATGGGGCTTCCGTATGCGGCACTATGCGAAGAACTCCAATAATTAGAAGACGAGTAGTAGGTAGAAACAGCGCGGTTATCTCCTACAATTGCATAATTTCCGCCTGAAGCGGTATTATAACATCCTTTTATTGTTCCGTACAAAGAATAACCGCCAATTCCGCCGCTATCCCATCTATCTGTTAATATCTTAATCGCTCCTGAATTATTGCATCCTATTACATATCCACCGACAGTTGAAGACAAAGTACCTGCAATTCCGCCCAAATTTCCCGAACCGTTAACATTTGCAGCGTTTGAACAAGCTATAATATCTCCTTTATATTGCAGCCCAACAAGACCGCCAACGTTTGTCGTTCCGTTTACCGTACCGCTTTCAACTCTGCAAAATTCAATCGTGCCGCCTGTTTTATATCCTACAAGACCGCCGGTTCTGTTACCGGTATTGCTAACAGAAAGACCTTTCATTGTAAGATTTTTTATTGTTCCACCGTCAAGATAACCGATAAATCCTGCGTTATCAACAGTTTGATTGATGGTTAATCCCGTAATGGAATATCCGTTTCCGTCAACAGTTCCCGTATAAGGTGTGGTTTCCGTGCCAACGGAAGTCCAGTTGCTTGTTGCGCCATCCGCAAGCGTTAAGGTAATATCCTTTCCAAGCACAAGATTTGTTGCCGTGTTGGTCTGTGCGTAAGTGTTCCAAGCAAGTAAGCCTGCTTCGGTATAGGCAACGTAGGTTGTATTGTTATTCTCTCCTGTTGCAACAATATAGTCCTTGTTTTCAATGGCAGAAACGTCGATTTCAGCATTTGCAATACCGTCGAAGGCAACCGTAAGCGTAGCACCTGAAATCGTGATTGACGTTGAGGTAAACTGATTTTCCACGTCGCAATGCGTTCTTTGGCACACTTGCGTTGCGGTACAAGCCGTATAATCGTCAGCCCACTCGTAAGAAACTTCAAAAGCGTGATTTCCTTCAAGGCAGTTAATTCTATTTTCAAGTTCTTCGATTTTGTCTTGGAGTGTGGAAACAGCACTATTCAATGCAGTTATATCTGCTTTAATAGCAGTGATTTCCGTTTTAATACCGTCAATTTGTGTCTGTAATTCTGCTTTTGCGGTTACAATATCGGTTGCAATCTTTTGATTGAACGTACCGTTATTTGTTTCGATAGCTTCATTGATAGCAGCGGTATAGGCGGTTGTAAGCTCGCTCTTTGCAGTTGCAAGAGCCGTTTTCTGTTCCTCGATTGCCGCTTCAAGCGTATCGTCCGCACCGTTCAGCTTTGTTTCAAGGTCGGAAAGCTTGGTATCAATTTCTGCAATCGTGTAGTAACCGTCTGCAAGGGTGGTATTTACCCATTCTTTCATACCGTTTTCGCTTGTAGAAATAGCGGTAGAAAGCGCCGTTGTATCAACAAGGGTGGTAAGTGTAGTTTTAATGTTTGAAATTTCCGTCTGTATCTCTGCATACTGTGCAAGAGTAGCAAACGTAGCTTCTGCCCAATCCTCCGTTTCGGAAAGCTCGGTGTTTACATAGTTTTCAAGGGTTGTGATTTTGTCCTCAAGCTCGGTATCTTTGTTTTTTAATGTTTCAATGGTTGCCTTAATTGCCGTAATTTCTTCTGCCGCCAAAGTGTCATTCGCTTCAAGCTCTGTTGCCTTTGTTTCCAAAGCGTCTATGTAACCGTCAAGGGCGGTATCGACGGCTTTCAGATCGCCAATAGAAGTGTTGATTGCGGTGATCTGCTCGGAAATGGGAGCGATAGCGGTGTTTACGGTTGTATCAATATCATCTTGGCTTGCGCCACAGCCTGCCAAGCCGAATACCAAACAGACACAAAGTAAAAGCGCCATAAGTGTTGTTGTGAGTGTTTTTTTCATTGAGTTTTGCCTCCAATTTGTTTTTTGTTAATAGAGTTTGTTTTGGTAGGTACGTAGTAGCTACCAAAGAGGGATATCCCTCTGCGCGTTTTTATTTTATATTTTACTTTCAAGATATGTAAGCATATTATCAACAACGCCCTGCGCTATGATCTTCCAATCGAACTGCTTAACAAATTCAATGGCTTCCTTAATTTTTTCATCGGGAACACGGTATAAAAGAAAGGTGGATTCAAGGAATGCGCGAACCTTTCTTTCCATTGTGAAATATATATCGCAAGGTACGGACATATGATTTCTCATTACTCCCGCCGAGGAAATTTCACGCTCATAAAAGTCCTTTGTTTCCCAAGTCGGTTGATATTCCTTGAAAATATGCTCCAATTTTTCGGTTATCGTATGATAGATTACGGTTGAGGAACGAGGCAAGGAATACGCCACGTTATACATTTCCCTCATATGCTCGCTTGACTCCGCTATATAAAGCTGCAAAGTCGTTTCGGCTGCATAGAACAGGATTTTATCCTCGGTCTTACCTTTCAAAAATTCAGTTGTCGCCTTAAACTGTCCTTCCAAAACAAATGACACAAGCTCACACACAATATTTTCCTTATTTTTGAAAAAGTAAATAACCGAACCACGATTGACCTTTGCTTCATCTGCAATCTTCAAAATAGTGGCTTGCTCATATCCGATCGACAAGAACAACTTAGCGGCGGCGTGTAATATTTTGCTTTTCACGCTATCAAGCTCCAATGCTTGATCTGCCATTTCATCACCCCTTTGTGTAGTAGTGTTTACCTTGTTGTGTGTCGCAACACAATTTGATGGTATAAGTATAGCATACATAATAGAATTTGTCAAGATTTTCGTAGCAAAAAAAGCATATCAAAAAATAATTTGTTAATAAT
>QWCN01007470.1_pt1 | contig 10086 bp, 6 predicted proteins | sample 1972711 | NCBI WGS metagenome assembly QWCN01 (sample SAMN09866707, study PRJNA288562) | Human gut metagenome isolate term1_stool, whole genome shotgun sequencing... | isolation source: gut | host: Homo sapiens | place: USA: California | reverse complement strand
AAAAGACAAAGCTGAAGTAAAAGCAGGAGAAGTAATAAAATATACATTAGAAGTATCTAATGTAGGTACAGAAACAGTTAATAATGCAACAATTTCTGGAAGTGTGCCAGAAGGAACAACATATGTAGAGCCAAAAGATAATTATGAATACACAGGAGCATCATATTATAAAGAAGTAACAGATAAAAAAGCATATGAAGGAACAATTGAAACAATTGAAGTAGGAAAAACAATTACGAAAGAATATGAAGTAAGAGTAAATAAAGATATAACAGATGGAAAAGTAATAACAAATAAATGTACTACTAAGTACAATGATGTAATAACTGAATCAGAAGAATTATCTTCTACTTTAAAATCTGGAGATATAAGAGTAACAGTAAAGAGAATTACAGATAGAAAAGTAATACTAGAAAAAGGTGCTGGAGTAAAATATTATGTTTTTATTGAAAATATATCAAATACAGATAAAAAAGATGTAAAAATACAAACAAATATGTCAGAAGGATTAACTACAATGAATAATAAAGTTACTTTGATGACAAATGGTGTTGATGAAGAATTATCAAAAGATGATATTGATTCACAACAGATAGATTATTGAATTAAAAGCAGATATGTCTAGTGAACAAGATAAGTATGTAAAAGTAGGAGATACAATTGAATATAAAATAAATGTGAAAAATACTGGAAAACTAGACTTTACAAATGCGTCTGTAGAAGATGATATATCTCCTTATTTAAGTTTAGAAGATGTGACTGTTAATAATGAAAAATTTAAAATAGAAGTATTAGATGATTCAGATGATTTAGATGATTCAGAAGATAATGTAGCATTATTATCTGATAGGCAAATTTCAATAGATTTAAATTTAAGTGTTAATGAAGAAAAAACAATAGTGTTAACAACAAAAGTTAAAGCACAAGAAGACAATAAAACAGCACATATTATAAATAATAAGGCAACTATAGAATTTAGAGGAGAAGATATTGCAACAACTCAAGAGTTAACTCATATTATTCAACCAACTAAAAATGCTGATGATGAAAATAAAAATAATGGCGGAAATAGCTCTGGAGATAATCAAAATACAGGAAATAATATAATTAATGGTATTGCTTGGTATGATACAAATGCTAATGGTAAAAAAGATGAAAATGAAAATACTTTAAGTGGAATAACAGTTAATTTATTAAATGCTGAAACTAACCAATTAGTAAAAGACAAAAATGGAAATGCAATCTCAGCTACAACAAGTGATAATGGAACATATGTATTAAGCAATATAGGAAATGGTAAATATATAGTAGTATTTAATTATGATACTAAACAATATTCATTAACAAAATATAAAGTTGACGGTGTAGAAGAAGCAAAAAATTCAAATGCAACAATGAATGATATAGTAATAGATGGAGCAAATAAAAAAGTAGCGTCAACAGATATTATCCAAATAAACAATAACAATATATCAGATATCAATATTGGATTAATAAAATTACAAAATTTTGACTTGAAACTAGATAAATATGTAAGCAAAGTTATAGTTCAAAATAAAGCAGGTACATCAACAACAGAATATACAGATAGTAAAATGGCAAAAGCAGAGATACATTCAAAACAAATTAATGGTTCTACTGTATTAATTGAGTATAAAATAAGAGTAACAAATGTTGGAGAAGTTGAAGGATATGCTAAGAAAATAGTAGATTATATGCCAAATGATCTTAAATTTAGTTCTGAACTAAATAAAGATTGGTATAAAACAAATACAGGTTTATATAACTCAAGTTTAGCAAATGAAAAAATAGCAGCAGGAGAATCTAAAGAGTTAACATTGGTATTAACAAAATCAATGACAGAAAATAATACAGGATTAGTAAATAATACAGCAGAAATTGCAGAAGCGTATAATGAATTAGGATTAGCAGATAGTAATTCAACACCAGGAAACAAAACACAAGGAGAAAACGATATGAGTTCAGCTGATGTTATTATAAGTATTAAAACTGGTGAAAAAATATTCTATATAACATTAATAGCGGTAATAACATTAGTTATATTAAGTGCAATTGCAGTACCAATAGTAAGAAAAGTTAAGAAAAATATCAACAAAGATGAGTTGAATAAAGATTAGGAAGAAAGGAGGTAAGAAAAATGAATAAAATAAAAAATACTATGTTAATAATTATTACAGCAATATTAATAACTTTTTTAATAGGAATAATATCATATTATACAGAAGCAGAAGAGTCACCGATAACTGCTAATGATTATAATATAGACAAGATAAAAATGAGTAGTAAATTTAAATATAATTTAACTGATTTATCTGCAGGAAGAAAAAGAGGAAATTTATTTTGTGTAGAGCATAAACAACAGATGTCTCAATGGCATGATGTTAATTATAATGTAGCAAATATAGTAACAATAGATGGAAAAAAAGCAAAAGCGTTTAAAAAGGATAAAAAAACTACAAAAGAATCAGATCCTAATGAGTGGAATGCTAAGTTAGCTGCTGCTATTTATTATTCAAAAGCAGGAGAAGCTAGTGCTTACAATACAAATCAACGTCAAAAGGCTATATGGTATTATTTATATAAATGGGTAGAAAATATAGGCGATGAATTTTATAAAATAGATACATCAATAGTTGGTTCGAATAATGAAGGATTAAGTAAAAAAGTAAAAACTAGAGTTAATAACTATGTGAAAAAATTAAACAAAGAAAATGATGCAGGAAAAGATGCATATATTACAGATAAGAAAGAAAAAGATAGTATTAATTATGTGGGCTTAGAATCTGTAAATAATAATTCTTATATAAAAATAGGATATTTTAATTTAGATTTTGAACCCGATCTTGAAAGCATTACAGTAAAAGGTACTACAGCGGATAATACAACTGAACATGCTATATCTGGAATAAAATTTAGTCAGAATAATGGAATTGTAAGTGTAGGAGAGATTGATTCTGAAGTAGATTTTAGTATATTAATACCAGTAAGTGCAAATGCAATAAAAATAACAAAAGTAACTTTTAAAACTGAAACGACTCAAACAACTGATGGAAAAATAAATGCAAAAGTGGTATTATTAGAAACTACATCAAAAAATTCTGAATGGCAAAATTTATGTTTTGTTAAAGCTAGTCGAGACAAAACAGATAGTACTAATGCTGAGAAGACAAAGAAAATTGATGTTGATTTAAGAGGCTGTTTAAAAATAATGAAATATTGTTTAGATACAAAGAAATATATACCAGGAGTACCATTTGTATTAAGATATGGAGAAAAATATGTATATCAAGATGCTAATAAAAATATAAGCTATAGTGACAATGGACCAGGTACAGTTTTTTATACAGACCAGAGTGGCTCAATTATAGTAGAGAATTTGCTACCAGGAACATATAAACCAGAGGAACAAGTGTTTAGAGGATATATAGATCAGGAGCCTAATCAAACTATAGAAGTAACAGCAGGAAGTACAGCAACAAACCCATGTGTTATAACAAAAAATAATAAACAATATGTAACCATTACAGGATATGTATGGAATGATGGGGAGCTAGGAAAAGATAGTAGTTTAGATGATTTATCTATAAACAATGGACGAATTGGAGATGTCACTGTAGGATTGTGGAAGAATGATGGAACACAAATGGGAGTGACTAAGACTGATGGAGATGGATACTATACTTTTTCGGATGTACCAGTTAGTGAACTTGGAAGTATTTATGTTGATTTCTATTATGATGGAGTAAAATATACTACAGTACAACAAAAGACTTATAATGAAAAAGGTGAATTTATAGATGTAGGATCAAAAGGAATCGAAAATGCAGGATTAAGAGAAAATCTTAATAATAAATTTGGAAATATAACGAATAATACATTAGGTCAAAATTCTATAAAAATAAATGATGGAGTGACTAATGATACTTTAGGATATAGTAGAGATACTGCAAATCATAAATCAACAGTTAGCTATGCTGGAATCGATACAACCGTATGGGCTAGAGCAGGAGCTTGGAGAGGATTAGAAGGAGCAGATAGTGTATGGCTATCATTGTGTAATGATTTTTCATTAAAAGAGAGACTTGATCAACTAAAAGTTACTAACCCATCAGCAGATAGGATAGATGATGTTAACTTAGGATTAAAAGTAAGAGAAAAACCAAATATGTCTGTGTTAAAAGATATAGAGAGAGTTAAACTTTCAATTAATGGTTATAACCATATATATAACTATGATACAAGATATCAAAAATATGGAAACAATCCAGGTGGATTAAATGTAGGAGTTAAATTTGGAAATGAATATAGAAGTATGGCATATACAAGACCTATTTATAAATCTGACTATACATATGAAAATCCAAAAGATAGATCTAAAGAATTACAAGTATATATTACTTATAAGATAATGATTTACAATAATACAACAACCTTATATGAGCGGAATTAATGAAATAATAGATTATTATGATGTTCAATATAATCCAACATATTCGGATGTAATTGTAAATGAAACAGGAGCTTATGATAAAAATGGAGATCTTATAAGACATCAAGATGAAGCTGTTAGTTATGAAATATCTGCCCAACCACCTGTTAATGGATATAGAAAGATGATTATAAAATCTGGACATACAATAAGTCCAGGAGGAAGATATGGTGTATATGTACAATTTAAACTAAGTAGACAACAAGTTGCAAATATAATAATAGAAAATGAAAATGATGCAGCTGCAAACGAACCTAAAATTTTAGATAATATAGCCGAAATTGGTTCATACTTTGTACAAGAAAATGGTCATAATTATGCTGGAGTGGATGAGAATTCAATGCCTGGTAATGTGACTCCAGGAGATAAAACAACATACGAAAATGATACAGATGCTGCACCAACATTAAAATTACTAGTAAAAGACGCAAGAAGATTAGCAGGTAAAGTATTCTTAGATAGTACACAAGAAGCATTACAAACTGGACAAGAAAGAAAAGGTTCAGGACAATATGAAGAAAACCAAGATAAAAATATAGCTGGAGTTACAGTAACATTAAAACCAAAAAATAATGATGGAAATGAATATCAGGAATATCAAACTAAAACAAATGAAAATGGAGATTTTGAAATTTCAGGATTTATACCAAATGAATATGAATTAGTATATACTTGGGGTGGACAAAAAGTAGATGGAAAAACAATAACAGTACAAGACTATAAAGGAACAGTTATCGATAGATCAAGATGGAATTCTAATTCAGCTACTGAGGCAAGTCACGATTGTACATGGTATAATGAAAATGTGGATACTAGATATTCTGATGCAAAAGATGATTATGTAACAAGAGAAAAAATTGATTCGGAAATTAGTAATATAACTAATTATGGAATAGAAGCTTTTAAAAACAACAAAGGAAGTAATCCAGATACAATGAAATCAACAACACCATTAATGAACTTTAGAATAGAGAATATTGGAACTAATAAAAGAATAACAACATCATCAGATGGTGATGAACTTATATATAAAATTAACAATGTAGACTTTGGTATTGTTGAAAGAGCAAGACAAGAAGTTGAATTAAAGAAAAGAGTAAGTGACTTAAAACTAACATTAGCAAATGGTCAAGTAATTTCAGAGGCAAAATTTGAATATGATCAAAATGGTAAATTAAAAGCTAATGGTGAAACAAAACATATGACATTTATGGGAACAACTAATAAAGCAGAAAAAATGACCAATAACGGTTTCATAAAATTAGAACTTGATAATGAATTAATTCAAGGGGCAGTTTTAGAAGCAAGATATGAAATGGAATTTTACAATAAGAGTGAATTAGATTACAATACACCAGATTACTATTGGTTTGGAGAAATTAATAAGGATGCATTAGTAAAAATTACACCAGCTAGAATAATTGATTATCTAGATAGTTCATGGTCATTTGAAGAAAGTAAAAACCAAGGATGGAAAGTACTAACAGAAGATGACTTGAAAAAACATAAAACAGAAGATCCTATATTATATACTGATTCAAATAATAAGTGTATAAGTGATAATATTGAAAATAGAACTGTACTATGTAAAGAGAGCGAAACAAAAGTAGCACCTACAGAAACAGAAGAGTATGCTTTGGAAGTATCAAAAATATTAACAACTACAGATGACATATCACTAGAAAACGACTTAGGAATTACAAATATTGAGAAAATAGGAGGAAGAACACTTAAATTAGCACCAGGAAGATATGTACCAGAAGAAACATTAGATGATTTATCAGACAAAGCAGAAAGAATAATGGTAACACCAAGTACAGGTGAAGACTTGAACATTGCAATACCAATAACAATAGGAGTAATAGCACTAATCACATTAGGAGCAGGAGTAATATTAATCAAGAAAAAAGTAGTAGACAATAAATAATAAAATAAAAATTGCCAAGAGGGACGGACCTTCTTGGCAATTTTTTGCCATTGGGGACGGTCTTTTAAAAGTTTTTTTATAGTTTTTGATATTGATTCTAGAGTTGTCGTCTATTTAGGTTTTAATTTGCCAGAAGGTCTGTTATTGATAGTAATTTTGCAATTTAGACCTGGAACCAATGGCAAACTTGGTAATTTTTAGGTAATCGCTTGAAAAAATACGAAAAATAGGTTACAATAAGATACATTAGAAAGGGTGCGTGATAATATATGAAAGTAATCCTAAAGCAAGATATAAAAGGTGTAGGGAAAAAAGATCAAATTATAAATGTATCAGATGGATATGTACGTAATTTTTTGTTTCCTAAAAACATGGCAGTTGAAGCTAATAATGAAAATATGAGTAAATTAAGAGCAAAACAAGATTCAAATGCTTTTAAAAAACAACAAGAAAAAGAAGAAGCTCAAAAAATAGCTGATAAAATTTCAAAAATAATTTTAAAAGTTCCAGTAAAAGCTGGTGGAAATGGAAAAATATTTGGAGGAGTTTCTACTAAAGAAATTTCTGATTTATTAGAAAAAAATTATAAGATAAAAGTAGATAAAAAGAAAATTGAATTAAAAGAAACAATAAAAGAATTAGGTGCAAGAAACGTTAATATCAAATTATATGAAGGTGTAATAGCTAACTTAAAAATAGATGTTGTAGCACAATAAATAGGTTTAAAAGAAGAATTAAAAGCGTTCTAGGTAAAAATATAAAATGAAAAATAGTTGTTATAGTGTAATAGAGTTGATAAAATGAATTCTATAGGAAGGAATGAAGTAAAAATGGAATTAGGAAAAGTACCACCACATGATTTAGAAGCAGAACAAGCAATAATAGGAAGTATGCTTACAGATAGAGATGCTGTTATATCAAGTATAGAAGTACTAAAAGAAGAAGATTTTTATAGAGAAGATAATAGAGCAATATATGCTGCTATTTTAAATTTATATAATAGATCAGAACCAATAGACATTATAACAGTTAAAGCAGAGTTAGAATCAATGGGAAAATTCGAGCAAGTTGGTGGATTAGAGTACTTAGCTGAATTACCAGAAAAAGTACCTACAACAGCTAATGCAGAAAAATATATAAAAATAGTTGAAGAAAAATCAATATTAAGAAGATTAATAAAAACTGCTAATGAAATTATAGAATTAGGATATAGCCCAACAGAAGACGTTGAAGATATCATGGAAGGGGCAGAAAAAAAGATTTTTGATATTATGCAACAAAAAAATCAAAAAAGCTATACTCCTATAAAAGATGTATTAGTAGAGAGTTTCACAAAACTAGAAGAACTATACAATAGAAAACAACATATTACAGGAGTACCAACAGGATTTTCAGAATTAGATTATAAAACAGCTGGGTTACATGGATCAGACTTAATACTAATTGCAGCAAGACCTGCAATGGGAAAAACAGCATTTGCGCTAAATATAGCAACAAATGCATCAGTAAGAGCAAAAGTACCAGTTGCAGTATTTAGTTTAGAAATGTCAAAAGATCAATTAGTAAACAGAATTTTATGTAGTGAAGCAATGGTAGATAGCAATAAAGTAAGAACAGGAAAGCTAGAAGAAAATGACTGGACAAAATTAGCAGAAAGTATAGGACCACTATCAGAAGCAGAAATATACATAGACGATACACCAGGAATATCAGTAACAGAAATAAGAGCAAAATGTAGAAAACTAAAACTAGAAAAAAATATAGGAATGGTAGTAATAGACTACTTACAATTAGTACAAGGATCAAATAAGAGAAACGGAAGCCGTGAACAAGAAATATCAGAAATAAGTAGATCACTAAAAATATTAGCAAAAGAACTAAATGTACCAGTAATAGCATTATCACAATTATCAAGAGCAGCAGAACAAAGACCAGACCATAGACCAATGCTATCAGACTTAAGGGAATCAGGAGCAATAGAACAAGATGCGGATATAGTAATGTTCTTATACAGAGACGACTACTATAACGAAGACAGCGAAAAGAAAGACATAGCAGAAGTAATAATCGCAAAACACAGAGGAGGATCAACAGGAACTGTAGAATTGTTATGGCTTGGAAGTTACACAAAATTTGTCAACTTGGAAAAAAGATTTGATGACTAATTGCCATTGGTTCCGGGTTTAAATTGCAAAGTTGCATAAAAATTTGGAATTATAGTGATAAAAATTTATATAAGACATAAAAAGGGGCTATTTATATATAAAAGGGGGAAAATAAAAAAACGAGAGGAGAATTTATGCCAAGAATACCTAAAGAGTATATAAATACGTCTTTTTTTCATATTATGGTTCAAGGAATTAATAAAGAGTATGTATTTAATAACAATAAAGACAAAGAAAAATATTTGAAAATAATGAAAGATACAAAGGAGGAAATAAATGACATTCAAATTGTTTCATATTGTGTAATGGATAATCATGTACATATATTGATTTATATTGAAGATACAAATAATTTAATAAAATTTATGCATAAAGTAAATTTAAAATATGCTAAATATTATAATAAAAAGTATGATAGAGTGGGATATGTATTTAGAGACAGATATAAAACACAGCCAATATTTTACGAAAAACACTTATATCAATGTATAGATTATATACATCAAAATCCAGTTAAAGCACATATGTGTAGGAATTCATCAGAATATCAATATTCGAGTTATAATAATAATTGTTTTGCAGATGATTCATTAATAAGTTCTAATGCTAGAGAGTATATTAATTCTAGAAAATTTAAGGAGAATAAGGAAGAGATTTTTATTTTTATGGAAAATGATGAAAATAAAGAAGAAATATGTAAAGAAATATTAAAGTTTTTCTTGGAGCAAAAACATATTGATATAAATGAGATTAAAAGTAATAAATATTTAATATTAGAATTAGTTAAAAAAATGAGAGATGAATATAAAATATCATATAATACAATTGGAAAACAGATTGGCATAAGTCGAGAGACACTAAGAAAGTTAATAGTATAAAAGAGAATAAAGATAAAAATAGGAATTTTATATATAGATTATGGGGATAGGAGATATAGTTTTGAGTAATATAATAGAAAAAGTTGAAAAAACAATAAATAAATATAATTTAATTATACCTGGAGATAAAGTAGTTTTAGCAGTTTCAGGTGGACCAGATTCAATTTCAATGTTGGATATTTTATTAAGAATAAAAGAAAGGAAATTTGGCAAATCAAACCCGGAACCAATGGCAACTTTGGTTGTTGCTCATGTTAATCATATGATTAGGGTTGAGGCTGATAGCGATGAGGCGTTTGTTAGAGATTATTGTAAAAAAAATAATATTGAATTTTATTCAAAAAGTATAGATGTTAAAAAATTGGCTAATAATAGTAAAATAGGAGTTGAAGAAGCTGGTAGAATTGCTAGATATGATTTTTTTGATGAAGTGATGCAAAAAACAAATGCTAATAAGGTTGCTATTGCGCATAATATGAATGATAGAGCTGAGACTGTTATTATGAATTTATTAAGAGGTTCTGGTGTTTCTGGATTAATTGGCATTGAGGCTAAAAGAGGCATTTATATTAGACCTTTGATCGAGTGTGATAGGCTTGAAATTGA
>QWCN01014287.1_pt1 | contig 10090 bp, 9 predicted proteins | sample 1972711 | NCBI WGS metagenome assembly QWCN01 (sample SAMN09866707, study PRJNA288562) | Human gut metagenome isolate term1_stool, whole genome shotgun sequencing... | isolation source: gut | host: Homo sapiens | place: USA: California | reverse complement strand
AGTATATACAGCATGCTTGTATCATTTGTAAGACAGATCATATTCCTTGTGCCATGTGCTTATATTTTTTCCAGAACAGGGAATGTTAATCTTGTATGGTGGGCATGGCCGATTGCGGAGCTTGCTTCAGTTGCATTAAGTGTGTTCTTCTTTGTGAGAGTCAAGAAGAAAAAGTTTGGCTTTATGGAACAGTAATGAGTAATACGATAAATAATGAAGGATGAGGAATGAGTATGAACAGACATATAGAGAAAGCTAAGGAACTGCGTTCACCGCAGAAATGCTATAATTGTGCCGAAACTATTATGATGGCATATGCTGATGATTTAGGTTTAACTGAGTCACAGGCAGAATGTCTTGGCTGTAATTTTGGCGGCGGTATGAAATGTGGAGGAACATGCGGTGCAATCACCGGGGGACTTATGGTACTCGGCGCACTTGGTGTAAGCAGTCCGGGTGCTGTCGGAGCATTTCAGAGAACAATAAGGGACAATCACAATGGAATGACTAACTGTGCTGACCTTTTAAGAGACAATGCTTTAAAGGGTGGTGAGAAGAAGGCTCATTGTGACAGTATGATTATGGAATCAATAAGGCTTATTGATGAGTTGACAGGTAAAGACAAGTAAAAATGCAGTTTGTTTATTGATAATATTTATCAATAAGATATAGTGAATTATATAGTGAAATGTGATAAAGTAAGCGGGGTTAGGGCATTCTAACCTACGCTTACTTTTTTTGTGCCTGTTGATGATAAATTTTCACCTATTGACACAAAATTAATAAGTGCTAATATAATGAATATATGAACGATTGTTCATATAATGATATGAGAGGGCGTGCCAGAAGGAGGTAAATATGTTTTTAGAGATTAAGGGAATCAAAAAGCATTATGGAGAAGGCGAAAGCCGGGTGGAAGTACTGAATGGAATAGACATAGAGGTTAATAAGGGGGAAATCGTTGTACTGCTTGGTCCATCAGGTTCTGGTAAATCAACACTGCTTAATATTATCGGTGGTATTGATGATGCAGACGAGGGTTACATATCTATAGATGGTGAGAAGACAGCGGATATGAATGAGAAGCGTCTTACACAGTACAGAAGAAAGCATCTTGGATATGTTTTTCAGATGTATAATCTTATACATAACCTTACTGTAAGGGAAAATATTGAGGTTGGTGCTTACTTAAGTGATAAGGCACTTGATACTGACGAGATACTTAACACACTTGGACTTTCAGACCATGCTGATAAGAAGCCTAACCAGTTATCAGGTGGTCAGCAGCAGAGAACTTCAATAGGAAGAGCACTTATCAAGAATCCTGATATCCTGTTGTGTGATGAACCGACAGGAGCGCTTGATTACAACACATCTAAGGATATATTAAAGCTTATTGAGGATGTTAATAAGAAGTACGGTAATACTATAATAATAGTCACACATAATGATGCAATCAAGAACATGGCGGACAGGGTTATCACATTAAGAGATGGCAGAATCCGTAAGAATTATGTCAATGATAACAAGATACCGGCAGCAGACCTTGAATGGTAGGAGGAAATGATTATGAGAAATCCTTTAAATAAGCGTCTGCCAAGAGAATTAAAGCATGATTTTGGTAAATATCTTGTGATATTCTTGTTTATGGTTATGATGGTTTCGTTAGTCAGCGGATTCCTTGTAGCAGACAACAGCGTTAAGCACTCATATGATGAGGGCTTTGAAAAATATAATCTTGAAGATGGACATTTTGCATTAGATAAAGAGCCTGACAGTGCTCTTTTAAAAGATATTGAAAGTAAGACCGACAGTAAGCTTTATGACTTAAGATATTTTGAGGAAGATGAGGCTGACAGCGGTGCAACAATCAGAGTATATAAAGACAGAACAGAGGTTAATCTTGAGTGCGTTATGGAAGGTGAGATGCCTGCCTCTGATAATGAAATAGCACTTGACCGTATGTATGCACAGAATGCGAAGATTAAGGTTGGAGACACAATTAAGCTCGCAGGAAAAGAATTGAAGGTTACAGGCTTTGTTGCAGTTCCTGATTACAGCTGCCTTTTTGAGAATAATTCAGACATGATGTTTGATTCAACTAATTTTTCTATTGCAGTTATGACTGATAAGGGCTTTGAAAAAGTTTCAAGTAATCATGTGAAATATAATTATGCTTGGAAGTATAACAAGGAAGTTTCAGGTGATAAGGCAGAAAAAGAGGCTTCAGACGATTATCTGGAAAATCTTGGTGATGTTATCAAAGAATATGATACAGAGCTTATAATGAGTGGAAATACAGATATTATCAGTGTATCTGATTATCTTCCAAGATACACTAACAAGGCTGTTAATTTCACAGGAGATGATATGGGTTCAGATAAGGCAACTATTATACTTTTTGACTATATTGTAGTGGTTGTAATCGCATTTGTATTCGCTGTTACAACATCTAATACAATCAGTCAGGAGGCTGGTGTTATCGGAACATTAAGAGCGTCAGGCTATAAGAGAGGTGAGATTGTAAGACATTACATGGTCCTTCCTGTTACTGTAACACTGGTTGCTGCTGTTGCCGGGTTGTTCCGATTATTATTATGTTTGTTGTTAATCTTATTGTGCTTGAAAAGAAGCTCCGGCTTTCACCGCTTAAGTTCTTAAGGCATGAGCTTACCAACAGAAAGAAAAAGAAGCTTGTAAAGTTAAGCCACAAGCTTCCATTCATGACAAGATTCAGATTAAGGATAATGTTCCAGAATATACCTAATTATCTGACATTGTTCTTAGGAATACTGATTGCAGGTGCACTTGTTGTATTCAGTATCATGTTTGAACCGCTTATTGATGATTATGCTGATGTTGTTAAGAAGTCACAGATATGTGATTATCAGTATGTGTTAAAGAGTCAGGCAGAGACTGATATTTCCGGTGCAGAAAAGTACTGTGTGACATCGCTTGATACAACTGATGAAAAATACATGACAGATGATATTATGATATATGGTATTCAGGATAACAGCAGGTATGTTGATGTGGATATCAAGGATGATGAGATACTTGTATCTAATGGTGTAATGGTCAAATACGGACTTAAAAAGGGTGATACATTTAAACTGAAAGATCCGTATTCAGATAATGAGTATGAATTCACAATAGCAGACAAGAAGCTCACAGATATTGATGATAAATATGTTGCTTCAATAGTTACATATGAAGACCTTATCAAAGTGTCTAACCAGATGAAGGTTTCAATGGGCGAGATGATGTATATACTGAAGTATTTTGGAATTATAATGTTCGTACTTCTTATGTATCTGTTATCTAAACAGATTATTGAAAAGAATGCACAGTCAATTTCAATGACTAAGATTCTTGGCTTCAAGAATGGAGAGATTGGAGGACTGTATATAGCTGCAACTTCAATTATGGTAGTTATATCACTGGTTGTTTCTGTACCTATAGTAAATGCTATGCTTAAATGGGCATTCTCATCATATCTTTACACTATGATGACAGGATATATTCCATACATGGTTAGAAGAAGCTGCTTTGTTGAGATGGTTATTCTTGGAATTGTATGCTATGCGGTTGTTGCTGTGCTTCAGCTTGTGAAGATTTCTAAGATTCCTAAGACGGATGCATTGAAAAATGTAGAGTAAGGGTTTTATGGTGTATTGCACTTCAGACACGCTCCCGCTCGTGGAAGTGCGCAGCGGTACTAAGTTCACTGCTCCCTTTGGGAGTGCGTTCACTAAGTGCCGGCGCACTTCCAACGGTCTGAAGCTGCAACACACCATAAAACAGGCCTGCCTGAGTGTGGGCTCAAGCTTGTTTCCCTTTGGGAAACATCGCTTCCTTGTTGACCGGAAGGTTTTGTTGTGGGATGGGCTTGTTCCCCTTCGGGGAACATCGCTTCTTTGTTGACCGGAAGGTTTTGTTGTGGGATGGGCTCGTTCCCCTTTGGGGAACATCGCATTTTTGATGTGATACCTATTTGTAGTCGTATTATCGGCGGATTTATAGGTAGAAATAAGGAAAAATCATGTATTATTTTGATAATTATTCTGTAAACACCTATAAGACAGTTCATAGGACTCGTCTTATAGGTGTTTTTTGTTGGAAATTATTGGGATGAGTGAAAAAGTACCTATATGTGCTTATGAAAAATGATATTTATAGGAACGGTAATTCCACATGAATAAATCTATACGAAAATAAAAATCACATAAAAGAATCCACATGAAAATAAAAGTAGCATAAACCAAGAGGTTACAAGGAAATACAAAGATGGTTACATGAAAATGCAAATCGAGCTATATTGAAAGGGAAATAGAGAATTACAAGCAAAATCAAACCGGTTTCACAACGATAAGCAGGAATTTACATAGAAATCATGTTGACGCCACAAGAATATGCATATATAATTACCTATGATAATTAACAAAGGTAATCAATTCTATAATTATATAACTTAAGGAGACGAATGTGTTATGAAACCGGACAAGATTAAGAGAATGCTGGATGCCTGTTATCTGGCTAAGAGGATTAGGGAACTGCTGCCAGAGCTGCCATATGGGGTTGCACCTGCTTATATCCAGTATATTGATGTGATTCATCATCTGTTGGAGACTAATGATTGTGTCAAGGTTTCGGACATCAGTGACTGGCTTAATCTTCCAAGACCGGGTGTTACCCGTACTGTCAAGGAAATGGAAGCTAAGGGATATCTTAAGAAGACTACTTCACAGGAAGATGCAAGGATAACTTATATTACGGTTACAGATAAGGGTGAAGAGTTGTCTAAGAAATATGATGCTGACTATTACAGCCGACTTAGCAAATATCTTACGGATATTAGTGATGAAGAGGCTGATTCTATGTATCGACAGGAAGCCAGGTACTTAATTTAGTTACATTTGTTATAACACAGTTTGCAATGGGTGTTACAGTGCTTATTGCAAGATATATTGGTGAGAAGAAGCCGGAACAGATAGGAGCTTTGATTGGCGGAGCTATTGTTGTGTTTACAATGATTTCAGTGGTGCTTTTCATTGTTATGATTGTCTTTTCAAGACAGATTGCAGTTATAATGCAGGCACCTAAAGAAGCAGTAGGTCTTACATCTGTATATGTAAAAATATGTGGTTCAGGAATATTCTTTATAGTTGCATATAATCTTCTTTCAGCAATATTCAGGGGACTTGGAGACAGCAAATCACCTCTTATATTCGTTGCAGTTGCATGTGTTATTAATATTGTAGGTGACATTGTTCTTGTTGCAGGGTTTAACATGAATGCTGCCGGAGCTGCTATTGCGACAGTCGCAGCACAGGCGGTAAGTGTTGTATTTGCACTTGTATTACTTTTTAAGAGAAAACTTCCGTTTAAGATAACTAAGAAAGATTTCTCAATTAACAGACATTGCAGGAGAGCATTAAAGGTCGGACTTCCACTTGCATTACAGGAATTTCTTACACAGATTTCATTCCTTGCTTTATGCGCATTCGTTAACAGACTGGGATTACAGGCATCGTCAGGATATGGTGTTGCATGTAAAATAGTTAATTTTGCAATGCTCATACCAAGCTCACTTATGCAGTCAATGGCGTCATTTGTTTCACAGAATGTCGGTGCAGGCAATGAAAAGAGAGCAAAGAGGACGATGTTTGCCGGTATTGGTGTTGGACTTGTGATAGGCTGTATAGTATTCCTGTTTGTGATGTTTAAGGGTGACCTTCTTACAGCAATATTTACAACTGACGAGGCTGTTATACAGAATGGATATGATTACCTTAAGGGATTTGCATTAGAGACGATTGTTACTGCGATATTATTCAGTATGATTGGATATTTTAATGGTCATGACAAGACGGTATGGGTAATGATTCAGGGCCTTACACAGACACTGCTTGTCCGTCTGCCATTTGCATATTATATGAGTATACAGCCTGATGCGAGCCTTACTAAGATTGGTCTGGCTGCTCCTGTAGCAACTATTTTTGGAATTGTATTAAATGTGGTATTCTATATCTTGTGTGACAGAAAAGATAAGGCAAAGCATGATGGTTAATGATAAAATATATCAATAAATGAGTTTTGTGATGTGAAATATTGACATGAAAATATAAAGATAATATACTAATAACGATGTTATATAACACTGTTATAGATAGGAGGAGTAAGTGTCTAAGGCGGTTGAAGGTGTTACTGAAAAGATAGAAGAATATGCCCGAAAAGAATTTAAGAGCAAAGGTTATGTTGATGCTTCGTTAAGAACGATTGCGATGGAAGCTGGAACTACAACTGGTTCAATATATTCACGATATGGCGGAAAAGAAGGCCTTTTTTCAGCATTGGTTGAGCCGGCAGCAAGGGAATTTACGGAAATCTTTGAAGATGTCCAGAAGAAATTTCATGCGATGGAGAGTGAGATGCAGACAGAAAGCCTTGATGAATATTCAAGAAATGGGATGATACAGCTTGTTGAGTATATGTATAACCATTTTGAGGAGTTTAATCTTCTGGTGAATTGTTCTCACGGTACGAAGTTTCAGAATTTTGTTGAACATCTAGTTGATATTGAGACAGATTATACATACAAATATATGGAAGCGGTCGGACTTAAGTTCAAGGAGGGCAGACCTTTGACAAAGGATTTCATGCATATTATGAATACCGCACTTTTTGAGAGTTTTTTCGAGGTGGTAAGACATAATATGTCTAAGGAAGAGGCAATGGAGTATATTGATCTGCTTGAAAAGTATCACAGTGCAGGCTGGAGCGTAATATACGATGAATGTAAATAATAATATATGGCTGTCAGTAATGGCAGCCTTTATTTAAAGGCACAGGTTAGCAATATCTTACTCTGAATAGTGTTATATAACGAAGCAGTAAAGCAAGGAGGATAATTATGGCAAAGAAAGAGGAAAAGCCAGATACAATTAAGCAGTTGTTTGAATATGCCGGTAATTACAGGTATCTGACAATTGCGTCATGGGTACTTGCTACGATAAGTGCTTTCGTTGCACTTGTACCATTTTATTTTATATGGAGATTAATTAAAGAGGTGCTTCGTGTTGCACCTGATTATGGCAATGCGCAGAACCTGTCTGTATATGGCTGGAGTGCCGTTGCATTTGCAATAGGAGCAATGCTTATTTACATAGGTGCATTGATGTGTTCGCATCTGTCAGCATTCAGGATTCAGGCCAATATGCGCTCTAAGCTTATGAGACATATACTTACACTTCCGCTTGGATTCATGGACGAAGAGGGAAGCGGTAAGGTAAGAAAGATTGTCAATGAATCAAGCGCTGCGACAGAAACCTATATTGCACACCAGCTTCCTGACAAATGTGTTGCAACAGCCACACCAGTCGGGCTTGTGCTTCTTCTTTTAGTGTTTGACTGGCGACTTGGACTTCTGTGCCTTATTCCGGTTGTAATCGCATTTGTAGTAATGAGCTGCATGATGGGCGACAACATGAAAAAGAAAATGGCAGAGTACCAGAATGCATTGGAGGAAATGTCGAGCGAGGCGGTTGAGTATGTGAGAGGAATTCCTGTTGTCAAGACATTTGGACAGTCAGTATTTTCGTTCAAGAGATTCAGGGATTCTATCAAGAAATATGAGAAGTGGACTGTATCTTACACAAAGGATTTAAGAATCCCGATGATGGGTTATACTGCAGCCATTAATGCAGTATTTGCAATACTTATTGCGGGAACATTCCTTTTCGGCGGAGTTAAGAGCGGCACGGTAAACAACACATTTTTACTGAATCTGATGTTTTATATAATTATTACGCCTATTATTACAGTCACACTTACAAAGATGATGTATGCAGGCGAGAATACAATGGTTGTTGAGGACGCACTTTCGCGAATTAACAGTATTATAGAAAGAAAGCCGTTAGAGCAGACCGCTGATAAGAAGCACCCTGCAGATACATCTATCACATTTGAAAATGTTTCATTCAGATATCCGGGTGCGGTAAATGATGCACTGCATGATGTCAGTCTTAAGATAAATGCGGGTGAGCAGGTCGCATTTATCGGACCTTCCGGTGGTGGAAAGACAACGCTTGCAAGGCTTATCGCAAGATTTGCAGATGTCACAGAGGGCAATATATTAATCGGCGGTGTAAATGTTAAGAACATTGATGAGAAAGAGCTTATGGATACAGTATCTTTCGTATTTCAGGACAGCCACCTGCTTAAGATGTCTATACTGGATAATGTCCGTATGGGTAATAAAAATGCTACAAGACAGGAGGTTATGGAAGCGTTAAAGAATGCACAGTGCGATGATATTATCGAGAAGCTTCCGGACGGAATAGACACTGTAATCGGTTCTAAAGGAACTTACCTGTCAGGCGGCGAAGCCCAGAGAATTGCTATTGCAAGGGCAATGTTAAAGAATTCTCCTATGCTTATACTTGATGAAGCAACTGCATTTGCTGACCCTGATAACGAGGCAAAGGTTCAGGCAGCATTTGAAAGGCTTTCACAGGGAAAGACAGTTATTATGATTGCCCACAGATTGTCGTCAGTTACTGGAGTTGATCGTGTATATGTATTAAAGAATGGTCAGATTAACCAGAGTGGAAAGCATAATGAACTGGCAGAGTCAGGCGGATTGTATGCACATATGTGGGAGGAATATAATAAATCAGTAAACTGGAAAGTGGGTGTGTAATATGAAAGAAAAGCTTATGCATAAATATGCCCTTTCAAGTCAGGGCGCTAAGGATATGATTAAGGCATTCATATCAGTTACAATATCTGATTTGATACTGATGATACCTGTGTCTTTATTGTATTTTCTTGTTAAAGATTATATGGAAGGGAATCTGGCAGGAAGAGGCGGATTCTATATTGCCGGAGTTATTATTACACTTGTATTGATTGCGATATCAACATATATCCAGTATAATGCAACATTTTTATCAACATATGTAGAGAGTGGTGTAAGACGAATTACACTGGCTGAGAAGTTAAGAAAGATTCCGCTTTCATTCTTTGGAAAGAAGGATTTGTCTGACCTTACAAGTACTATAATGGCTGATTGCGCACAGATGGAGACTGCATCATCACATTTTATACCGGAGCTTGTCGGAGCGTGCATATCTACAGCATTTGTAGCAATAGGACTATTCTTCTTTGACTGGAGAATGGCAATAGCAGCACTGTGGGTACTACCGATATCATTCATTATAGTCAGCTGCTCTGGAAAAGTTCAGAGAAAGCTTAACGAAAAGCAGGTGGCACTGAAAATGACGTGTGCAGATGGTATTCAGGAGTGCCTTGAAAGTGTCAGAGATATTCGGGCATATAATACTCAGGAAGAGTATATGAAGGGACTTGATGAGAAGATTAAGGCAGTTGAGAAGCATGCTGTAGCTACAGAACTTGGAACTGCTGTGTTTGTTGGAAGTGCACAGATGATTCTCAAGCTTGGTATTGCAACAGTTGCTTTGGTAGGCGGAGCATTATTAGCCAGTGGAAAGCTGGATGTCATCACATTTTTTATGTTCCTAATGGTTGTATCAAGAATATATGATCCAATGCAGGTATCTTTACAGAATCTTGCGGCAATTATCGCATCAGATGTACAGAGTGCAAGATTAGACGAGATACTTTCACATGATGTGCAGGAAGGTTCGGAGAAGCTTGATAACAAGGGGTATGACATAGAGTTTTCTAATGTAGGATTCTCATATGATACAGGTGATGTTGTATTAAATGATGTATCTTTTACTGCAAAGCAGGGGGAGGTAACAGCTCTTATCGGTCCGTCAGGCGGAGGAAAGACAACAGTTTCACGACTTGCAGCCCGTTTCTGGGACGCTGATAAGGGAAAGATAACAGTTGGTGGAATGGACATATCAATGATTGACCCAGAGACACTAATGTCGCTTTACTCTATAGTATTTCAGGATGTTACACTGTTTAATAATACAGTTATCGAGAACATCAGGATAGGAAAAATGGATGCAACGGACGAAGAAGTTATCGCAGCAGCAAAACTTGCACATTGTGATGAATTTGCTGAAAAATTATCAGACGGCTGGAACACAATGATTGG
>QWCN01012331.1_pt1 | contig 10090 bp, 15 predicted proteins | sample 1972711 | NCBI WGS metagenome assembly QWCN01 (sample SAMN09866707, study PRJNA288562) | Human gut metagenome isolate term1_stool, whole genome shotgun sequencing... | isolation source: gut | host: Homo sapiens | place: USA: California | reverse complement strand
TACAATTCTTAAAGAGACTATATGACTTTGATGAGAATGATGATATTAATAAGTTTGTAGCTAAGCTTACTGGTTCTAATAAAGGCAAGAGAAGATATGCAGAAGCTACTAATTATGCTAAAGTACTTACTGGAGTATATAATGGTATTCCTAAAGGTGAGAATGGTATGATTATTAAATATCAAAATCCACCACATGGTATAGCTAGAAGAGATGCAATTAGAGACTACAGACCTAATATTCCGAATAGAATTAGAAAGGCTACTCCAGCTGAACATATTCAGTCCATGATAAACATATATGGGCAATCCGAACAGCCTACAGTAACCTCTGATGCTAAAAGTCCTTGGCAGCATCAACAAGCACATGAAGCAGCTAGTAAAGGATATGATGATTATATGCAAGCTAAGAAGTATGAAGAAGGTTTGCATAATTTAAATGGAATCCTTACCTTTACAGACTATGCTACACTAGCAACAGGATTAGGTAGTTTACTTAGTAAAGGTGTATCTATGGCAGGTAGATATGCAGGTAAGCAAATGGCTAAACGTGCAGTTGGTAAGGAGTTTAAAAGGCAATCTAAGCATTTAGCTACTCCTAATAATATGCTACCTAACAACGTAGGTTGGGGACCTAGACAATCCATACATGTAGTACATGATAAGAATAGTGCTGGATTCCCAAAATTATACTTCCCAGAGAGATGGGATGCAGTTAATGAAGGCGCTCCTGAAGTTGGTATATGGTATCAAGGTAAATTTGGCAATCCAAGAACAGCAGCTAATCACTCTATACCAGGTAAGGCAGAGAAAGCAGCTAAGGCTAGAGAGAGATTTGCCAAGAGACCTTACAGAGTAGAAGGTGATTTAGAGTTAGAGAGACCAATAGTTACTGTAGGTGACGTACCTAACAGAGCAGCATTAGAACGAGCAGCTGATAAGATGAGTGCTGACGGGGTAATCTTTAATAATGTATATGATAATGGATATTCTAATAATCAAGTAATCTTTAGTCTTAGGGATGACTTGAAGAATGGTAGACTTTATAATAAGTCAAAAGAGCTTCCACCTATACTCAGCAACTCTAAATCCGGTGTAGCTAGTCCGAGAACATCGTTAGCATTTTACATAAGACCTTCCAAATTAACTAAAGCAGAGAAGGTTGGAATACCCAAAGGAGAAAGGTTAGAAGTTCTACCATACTATAGTGCTATGAGTAAAGCACAGTATGAACTATTTAAAAATCTTCCAAATAATGGGTATAATAGAATGGTTTGGGGATATCTAAATAGAAATCATGCAATTAGACATTCAAGAAAGTATGGTCCAAATGCAGTTGTAGTTAAATTTACACATGCAAAAGATGCTAAGATGGCCCCAGAAATAGATGCTAATGGTAATATTTGGTTTGGAATACCAAACAAAGATAACAAAGCTAAACTTACTGACCATGTAGTATTAGATAATATAAACAGTGGGTATGATGTCACTACTATTAATAATGTTAACGAAGTAGGAGTGCCATCCGATATAATTGCTGTACATCCATATGTGCCCGTAAAAGGCGAAAGAATTAAATTTAAGAGGAAATAAATATGAATAGAATAGTAACAGAAAGTAAATTAAACGAGATGACTGGAATGTCATACGACCATAGCGGGGCAAATCATTGTCCAGACTATCAGACTATAGTAGAACTATGGGGTGGGGGTAATGCAAGCATAATAAAGCAGCCTAATAGTTACCAACCGAATCAACTAGTAAAAGAAGAAGATATAATTACCAAACAGTGCTTTATGGTAGGTGTGGCTGAAACTGTGAATAATGGATTCTATAATTTTATAGAGTTCTATACTGATAATTCAATTAAGATAGTACCAGCTCCAAGTGGGGCAATAGTGAACGTTGCTCCTGGTTGTGCAGACCCAATTACTGGAGTAGCAGTGTTTCCAGATACTAATGCTGTAATTGTCAGAAGTTCTAATGGTATTTATGAACGTAAACCTATAGGATTCGATAGCTGTGGTGTATATAATATTCCGGGTAAGGCATTCTATGCCGTAGCTGGAGGAACTGGTAAAATAGCAGAGATGCAGTACAATGATGACAAAACTTCATTAGGTAACATAAGCTTACTGTCTACTGACTACCTAGGAGCAGGTCCATTTGAAGTATCAGACCAATACTTTCACACAGTAACAACTTCATCAGTAAATGTATATGAGAAGGTAAAACAAACCAGCCTACTTGGGGATTCGGACTATTCACCTACATTGACAAATGGATTAGTTTCAAGTGGAACACCACAGTTCATGAATGTGGTAATGACTCCAGAGAAGGATAAGTTGATATTAGTTAATATTTATAGAGTTACAACAGATGAGTATGATGCAGTAGTAGTGCCTATATCAGCAGGAGAACCAATGACTGGTCAAAAGCTTAACTTTGATATTACTAGAGGTTCAGCCCTGTATTTATTCGCCAGACTGGCAGACCACTATGTCGTAATTCCAGCTTATGCTAGAACTTCGACCTCAACTCCATGGCCAGCTTCTTATTTAGTGTATCATAATAATGCGTTCAGAACAATCAAGTATGGAGGGGCAAATCCAACTCCTTTCTTAGATGTTGTATATAGTCCCACTATGAAACTATATTATGGAGTTGCATGTTCTACATTGATGCAAGTAATTCATGAACAGACTTTTAATGGCGTAGGATTATTAATGTCAGGTGCTGTTCCTATGGAAGCATCTTGGACAGGTTCTAATATAGATTTCCCAAAGACCTTCTGGTCAGATTATAGAATGGGATTCTTAACAGTATTAAAATAATAAATTTATGACAAATTCAATTTCAACTTTAGGGGGGGGGCATAGCTCTCCAAGCAGCTAATAATAGATTAGCAACAGTTAATGATGCAGTAGCAGCTACAGGTAAGACATCAACACTACCTGGTAATAAATGCATTACAGTAGATGAGATGAACGCTATGATAGGTAGTGGTGGAGGAGATAGAGAGGTTCCTATAGACCCTTTATATGATTTAATGGAGAGTGGTGATATAGCACTTAGATACATAGGAATTGATAAGCAAGGAAGTGGTAACTACTGGGAAGTAGAATCTTATATAACAGATGCTTCTGGTGGCGCAGATATAACTATGGATAATACATACTTTAAAATACTTGCAATAGCAGAGAGGTCTAGTTAAAATAAAAGCCCGAGCCTAGTAATTAAACTAAGTTCGGGCTTTGTTGTTTATAATAAGATTCCGTCTCGGTAAGTGGGAATACGTCAGAGCGCACTGGCGTAGACCACCAAGACGAAGATGTAAAAACTATCTTAGGCTTTGTGCCTAGCATCTACTGGCTGGTATCAATTTTATTATATAGCTGTAGTGTCTATAGAGAATGTCACGTACCACCAATATAAATCATCTGCATTATCTATCCCAACTTCCAGTAGCTGTGACCAAGTTACTCCTTTGCATTTCCGTAAGTCCTTAAGTACATTCAGCACATCTTCCATGGGATTAATGATACATCCTTCAGCCCCATTTGTTCCATTGCTAATTGTCATATAAACTTGTAATTTAGATTCACCTCTAGGAATAACAGCAAATGTTTCATAACGGTCTTTTATATTCAAAATAATATCTTCTATATGTTCTAGAACATTGGCTTGTAAGGGTTCGCCAGTCAGGTTACACATTCTTAAGCCTTTGGGGGTTCTTTCATAATATAAATGCTTTAAGGACCCAAGTGTATCATACCAAGTTCCAGAGTTAAACAGTTTAACTACTTGTTTACGTTCCTCCTCATTATAAGGACTCCACCTATTCCCAAATCCTCTACTGGTTCTATCATTGTATGTTTCTGTTCCTGATTGTACTATATAGTCAATAATAGTGTCCAAATTAGATTCTACTATTTCGTTAGCGTAGTCTAAGGGATACTTTCCGTCAACTACTTTAGTAGTATCAGCCTCAAGAATGAGATATTCTTCATGCGAGAACAATAGCTCTCTGGTTTCGGAAGTAGAGAATATGCAGGCATTTGTGTCAAATAGAAAGCTGTCAGCCTGATGTTTTACTCCTGTTAGACAGTCAATACAGAATTGTTTTATCTTATCTCTTTGTGCCTTTAATGATGATGCTATATCATTACAATTGAACTGTAAATTTATAGATTGCATATCAAAGTAAAGGATTAGCCATTTATTATACTCCTCATTTGTCATAGTTCATTGATTGAAACTTCCATAGCTAGCTACTAAGCTCATTGGTATTTGTACTGTATCTTTTACTCTACGAGTACCGTCCTCATTACAATGATTCTCAATACCTCTTCCCAATATTATTGATTTATCATCCATATATGCCAAGTAGCCCACTGTGGTTATCAAATTCTCATCCGGACATTCTCCTAGTATATGTCCTCCACGCCATACGTATCTATCGTCCCAATGAACCCACATAGGTTCTCCTACTTCATAATTAACAACATTCATACTAACTCCCTACAAACAATTTAACATTACCAGTTTCTATATCAAGTATCATCCTTTCCAGCCATAAATCTTCTATACGGTGTCCCCATATTCCATACTTACCTGGATTCTCCTTCTCTTCTTCGTAAATCCTTCTATATGCAAGGGTTATTTCATTTATTAAATCATTCAAATTGCGGCATTTAGCAGTGAATGTATACGGATTCTTTAATGGATAACTAATAGTTATATTTACTGTATGGTCTTTAAAGTAGTCAGCAGCGGTGCTAAATAGACTTACTGCACAGTTAATAGAGTATTTATGAATCTTTATATTTACTCCTTTAGGAAGCAACTCTTGTTCTTTCTCTATTGTGAATTTAGATGGAAGTCTGTTTATCACTTCCTGTACATCGAAGTCCTTGTCCCTATACACACTTATCCCAGATTCTTTATGTTCCACATATATACAATACACTAGTCTATACTGATTATCTCCCACGCAAACATTCAGCTTATGCATACTAATATCATAATCTGGATTTAATTCCCTAATTTCATTTAGCCTATCGTTATCATTAAAGATTGCACAGATGATTTGGTCCGCTTGTTCCTCCGTTATCAAATTGTTCTCTAGTAATTTGCCTACTAGGACAGGTACTATCTCCTCCACTTCATCAACATTAATTAATCGCTTTCCCATTCTTCTTCTAATGTATTATATAATTTAATAAAATCTTCTCCTTTATATTCACATACACATTCATTATCCTTATTAAAGATAGTAAGCATGTGCATATCCTTAGATTGTCCATTGTCTACATAAGAATACATCCCGTGTACCAATACGTATTCGGGATGTTTCTCATTCCAGTTATTTACAAGTTCCTTCATCACTAAGTGTTATTCCATTACTAGCATAAGATATAAATGTACCTGTGTCATATGGTCTCCAGCCACTATTATCTCTACGTATAGTAGTTGTCTGTCCTACGTTAAATTGTGGAATCTCTACTATGTTATCAAGAACTCTAAATAAGTCCTCTATTGATAAGTTTGGAAGTATCTGATGTAAATTCTCTAATGTCTTTCTAACGTCAATCATAATAGTATATTTTAGCAAATTGTACATCACCTATACTAATATTAGGCAGTAATACTTTATATAGTTCTGTAGATTCAAATGTATCTTTATATTCCCTAGGAACTAACAGAGTATCAACATGATGTCCTCTAGATATTCTAGCTAGATAGGAAATTTTACTGTCATCAAAGTCTGTAAGTTCCAACATAATGGCATTATGATGCCTAGGACAATTTCCACTAAGTATTATCATAATTACTTCTCCTGTAGTAAGATTCTCATCTCTTCCTTCCAGTTCTTATACTTAGTTTTAACATAAAGTTGGCAATGGCAAGTCCCTTCTTCCATTTCCCTAAACTCTTTACACATACATACTGTATTTTCATCTCTTACTAAGGAGCATGGGCAGTACTTCTTACCATACTTCTCTTTATTCCTTTTAAGTCCTGCTAAGACTGTCTCTTTTATTTCTTTATTATCAGTTACTTTAATCATTGCGCTGACGCTGTATACAGTTCTATGTTTAGGTCTATTTCCCCACCAGTAAATCTAAATACTCTACCAGAATTATTCATTTTGACCCACCTTCCAGATGAAGGGAATGTTACTCCTTCTGCCCAATTCTCAGATTGAGAATCTACTGCTAATGTAATTTGAGACACTTGCCTAAGCATCACGTATCCCTCAAAACGTATCCAAACAGGTGTATTATATGGGTCTTGGTTAGGAAGTGCTAATTTCTCTAAGTAATATTTAAGAGGATTTGCTAAAGTCTTAGTGTACGTTCGTTCTCCTTGCTCTAATCTTGGAGTAATTGTAAAGTGCATAGTATTGTCAGAATACTTAAACGGCTCTCCATTCACTGAACTCTCATTAACAAATGAGAAACGTACTCTAAATTGCTGTATATTATTAATTGGCATATCCTGCCAACCATAATGAAGGATTACATTTGGAGCAGTTATAGCTGCCTCTATACCTTCTAACTCCACTAACTGATTATCAGTATAACTAAATCCACTTTTAATCTGACATCCTAATTCAAGTGCTCTAGCTTTAGTACAGCACTTATTATCAATTACCGAGAGAGTCCCCCCCTATAGTCTTAGCTTCTAATTCTGTTGCTATTTTACTCATGGTTCTTGTATCGTTCTGTAATATTAATTAAATCCTTGTTGTCATGCAGTAACTCTAGGAAAGCCTTGTCTACTGCTATATCAAATGCAGCATTAGTAATGATTGGTTCTTTATGCACTCTCTCAATCTCTTCTCTAATCATTTGTTCAGACAATTGAGTGTATAATCGTCTGGTATAATCATTATACCAAGGCTCTTTAAATGTTACTATAATTTCTTCTCCTGTCATAAATATATTGTCTTTAGTAATCCAGGTAGGCAATACTTCCAGCCTGGATATATGTATGCATTCCTATACAATGCTTCTTCTACTAATTCTACTTCTTGTGTTATCATTGATTAGCCTTTGCTCTTGCTAAATAGTCTCTAGTTTGCCATCATATTCCATATCCCATGGAGCTACCTTATTTAGTATTTGCAATAGCTCCTCACCACTTATAGAGTCTCTATGTTTGAGTATATGAAGTATTTCATCCTTAAGGTTTCTAATATAGAAGTCTCTCATATGTATGTTAGCATATAATTCCTTTATATAGTCCCTCATATACTCTGCTAATTCATAGTCATTAGTCTCTAATAATTCTAGAGCTCTCTGGTCTACATTATCATAATCACCTGGTATCTGTTCTAGTTTCATTGAAGTTTCTCTAAGTTCTTTACTATTGTGAATAGCTCATCTGGTTCGAATGATGTGATATCATTAATAACATCAACCATATACTCTTTAACTTCATCTAGAGTCATTATTTTAAATTCGTCCTTAGATAGGCCTTTAGTTTTAATGAATTTACTAAATATGTCTACAATCTGGGCTAAGTTGTGCTTATCTTGTAAATAGAACTCACCCCTCTCGGGATGAGATGCTAATTTAAATATATCTGCATTATCTGTAATTACTTGTTCATATTCCTCATCACTAAGAAGATTCATTAACGCTACAGCCTTATCATATAGCAATTTAACTTCCTTCTCTTCATACTGCTTATTAATTCTATCAATATGTCTCATTATTAGCGAATGTTATTATAAATGCAAGATAGTTGCATTAAATATTCAATACCAGCTCCATTAGCTAGTCCGTCTTGCAATTTATTTAATAATTCTAATTTTACATCTGTTGTTTTATTGTCTAACTTCACCCAGTTAGTTGCCTTTGATTCATTACATTCTAAATCAGTATTTACTGGACATTCTGACAAACTAGTCTTTAATATTTTTACTTCATCTACTTCTTTACTTGTTAAGTCTTTAACTTCTTTAGCCATTGGTATAAATTTTAGTTATTGTTAATAATTCTGATTTAAGTTCGCAAATATATTATTATTTAATTTGACAATACAAAATTAGTTATATATTTCAATATTACCAAATGGTAATATAATTATTAATATATATTATATATTGCCAACTCAAATTCACAGTTAATATTAAGTATATTGCCAACTCGGAACTTCATGACGCGCTGTGGCAATCTGCGCCCCTGCGGGGCTTGCTTGCAATTAGTAAGATGAATAGAAATTAATATATATTGCCAACTCACAAGTACGGGTGCTCAAAATCACACCCCTCCCACTCCCGGGGTGGGTTGTCATATTATATATTGCCAACTCGGATGCTAGGTGAATATTGCAAGATTTGTGTATATTGCGGATACGACAGTCGTGTTACCCTTCACACCCCTCACCCATGTTTGGAGAAAATCAAAAAGTTTATATCATTTGATTTTGCTTTATAATATTCATTTTAAAATTATTAGCTTATGTACACTATTTTATCAAACGGTTTAGTTCGTGTTAATCTTACAGGTTGTTATATCACAATGTCAGAATATAAAGAACTAATTGCAAGCGTATAAAATTAAATTAAGAACGGGTAAATAAGCCCGTTCTATATTGTTTCACTAATAAATTATTAAACTATGAATTTAGCAGAATTACAAGAAGTTAACAAGAAGTTACCGAAAGCAAGCAAGAACGAAATTGCGGCAGCTTTAAACCGTTTGGGTGTGAATCCTGATTCTATCAAGGTAGGCGACAAATTGAAGTTTCCCGCTGAGATTAACGAATTTAACGGAACAATCACAAAGGGAGTTGTAAACGGTAATACATTCTTTCAAGTTGCCGTAGAGGTTAACGGAGCGGCAAGAAACGTATCTATAAACTCTTTGTTCCGGTCTTTCAATGATAGGGAGAACGGCAAGCGAATTACACCGGTTGACATTCTTCCAGAGGCGGACAAAGACAAATGTATTTTCAATATGTTTGAAAGTAAAACTATTGCCGAATGTCTTGCAGATTTACAAGGTACGGAAGTAACCGCAAAGGCGATAGAAACGTTTGAAAGCGTCGCAAGAGACGGCAGCCAAATGAACGTAAATGTCATTGCATATTGCAAGGAATAACAAAGTACTTCTTATTGAAAGACACATTTAGAAAGTCTATTTGTGTCTTTCTTTTTATCATGCTTATTCAGATATATTTGTTAGTATGTAGTTAGCTGAATAGTGAAATGAAAGCGAAGAAATCAAAACTAAGAACTGTATTTGGACGTAATCGGAACGATGCAATTCATGCAAATAATGGTATAATGTATAAACTGACAAATCCTCTGTTTGAGGAAGCAGTAGGCTATTATTTGCTTGAACAAATCTCCACTTGGAGTGGGACAAGATATAAAGTACTAAAGTACGTAGTTCAGACTGTTTGAGTGCTACCATGTATCAAGTGATTGAAGGTTTTAAGAAGGTAGTAGAGTATTGGGGAGATGACTATCTCGTAGGTCGCAGAGACTTTTACAAAGAGATTATAGACATCTATTCCTCACACCGATAACATCACAGGGTTTAGCTCTTCTAAGTAGTTGCAAATGCTTGGAATCCTTTACGTGCAAAATGGACATAATGCATGTATTGCCCAAATTAAGACGTTCCTGCTTCACGCGTTAAAGCAGGAGTCCATTATGGTTGTTAAGTTTTAAACAGCGTCCTACATTGTTTGTGGGTTTTGGTATGGCTCCTCTGCCAAGTAATGCGTATAAGAGCTATGATAGACTCACAAAGAAAATGTATTTGTGAGTAAACAATGGTGAAACCACATTGCTTTAAGTAGTAATGTGGGGACCATTCCGCCCTATTTGCAATTATGAACTGCACAGTGACAGAGACCTAAGAGAGGGAAGCAAATGAGCGTCGACTATCGTAGCGAAAGCTACGTTCCACCATTGTACGTAGGGGTGTGTGGGTAATCGGCTAAAGGAACGTTCTGCAACTTGTGCCTCACAAGCATGAGTTGTACGTAGAGTACGTGTGACAGCCTGGAAAGACAGGCATTTTACTAACTTTCAACCTCACACTGATTAGGTAAAGTGTAAAGATTATGAA
>QWCN01008883.1_pt1 | contig 10102 bp, 4 predicted proteins | sample 1972711 | NCBI WGS metagenome assembly QWCN01 (sample SAMN09866707, study PRJNA288562) | Human gut metagenome isolate term1_stool, whole genome shotgun sequencing... | isolation source: gut | host: Homo sapiens | place: USA: California | reverse complement strand
GCAGGTGGTCGGTTTCCCGGAAAAGACCGCTGACATCCGTATGGCGCAGTATGAATCCGGCAGCAGAACGCCCAAGGCGGAGCTGACGGAGAGCCTTGCCGGTGCGCTGGGCGTCTCGCCGCTGGCGCTGTCCGTGCCGGACATTGACAGCTATCTCGGCCTGATGCACACCCTGTTTACCTTGGAGGATCGCTACGGCCTGACGGTAGAAACCGGCGAGAACGGCGTTTCCCTGCGTGTTGATCCCCGGAAGGGGAAGGACGCCGCTGAGCTTTCCGAAATGCTCACTGCGTGGGCGCAGCAAGCGGAAAAGCTTCGTAACAGCGAAATCAACCGGGAGGACTACGACAAGTGGCGTTATAACTTTCCAAAATACGATGAGACCTCCGGCTATGTGCAAGTCCCGTCCCAGCAGCTCAGCGACGCCATGGTGGAGGCTTTCAAGGACCGGCTGAAGAACGATTAAATTCAGACAAAACAAAAAGAGCTATCTGACTTCTCTAACAGAAATCAGATAGCTCTTTATTCTTGGATATAATTATATATGGAGGTGAACGCACAGTGCAGAAACAACCTGAAACGCCAAGTGAGATCATCAAACCGGCGCGGGACAAGTCCGATTTGACCGTCGAGGAACTGACCGACCGCGTTGGTATCACGGAGCGATACTTATACCGCATCGAGAATGAGGGCAAAGTACCAAAGGTTGATGTCCTCAAAAAAACTCGTCCGGGAGTTAGCCATTGACGGGAACTTGATCTTCTACCCCGAGAAGCCGTCCAAAGATTCCGAGATAGATGATCTTGTCCGTATGCTTTACAACTGCGATGACCGTTCTCTGAAAATCATCAGGGCAACTGTGAAAACCGCATTGGAGGGCCAGCAAAGCAAATAATATATGAGAAAGTGGCCGAAAGGCTGCTTTTCTTTTTTAGGTAGACTTTTTGAAAAACGGGCGGTGACGGAAGACTCCGTCACCGCCCGTCTGCTATGGGTCGCTTGAGTTTAATCTTATTCAGCAGAGTGTTTCTTCTTTTTGCTCACAACCGTAGTGCCAACAACAGCACCACCGCTGATGAACAGCAGTGTGAACCACAAAGCAAGGTTGCTGTTGTCGCCGGTCTGGGGAGTCTGCGGCAGCTTCGCCGTTACGGTGTCGGATTTTTGGATTTCCTTGGTGCCGTCCTTGTCGCTGAAATACTGATTACAGCCTTCGCAGTACCAATACTCGATATTGCCCTCGGCGGTCTTGGTCGCCGCCTTGGCGGGGAAATGCTTTAAGTCGGTATGGTTCTTCGGATCAAGCTCTCCGTAAGGCTTTCCGCAGACCTCGCAAACCGCTTTTTCGGTGCAGGTCGCTGTACCTCCGGTATGCCCGTCGTTGACCGTTACGGTCATTTCTGCGGTGTTGCCCGCCCTGTCGGTGACAACGATTCTCTGCTCGCCGTCCGCCGGAGAGAGGACAAAGCTGCCTGTTTCGTCGAGCGTGACCGCCGTGCCGTTTACGGTAACGGTATCCACATACTTCTCGGTAATTGTAACCGTCTGCGTCTCGCAGTAGGTCTTCCCGTCCTCAATGCCGGTAATAACGGGCCGAACATTGTCAAGCGTTATACGGTCAGAGCGGAGGTATGTTATGTTCAGGCTCTCGTCAACAAGCATTGCATAAACAATATATTCTCCGTTAGGCTCTATTAAAAACGGCTCGTCATACGCACGGTATACAAGAGAGCCGAGCTCCGCCTCGGAGAGATCCCGATCGGTCACCAGATAAGAAACGAATACGGTTCCGCTGTTATCGGAAGCGTTTATCGTCACCGTCTGCGTGTCCTTAAAGAACAGACCGAAGGTGAGCGTGTTCAAGAATTCCCGCCATTTATTTGTACCTATGATAATTTCGCCCGTGGGCTTTTCAATGTCCTTCCATTTCGCTTTAAGCGTTATATTCTCGGCAGGCATGGTCGTGGGAATTTCCTTATCCCAGCCGATAAAGGTGTAGCCCTCTCTCGTCGGGTCGGTCGCTGCCGCCTGCGGTGTCAAAGGTGATGGTGTAGCGGTTTGGTGTCCAGACCGGGTAGAGCGTGATTCCCGCATTTTCCGTGTATGTTCCGCCGAGCGGGTAGGTCTTGGTGCCGTCAGCGTTCCTCCAGCCGGTCTGCGTGTACCCGGTGCGGGTAAAGAGCGCGCCGGGAAGGGTCACGGTGGTGTCGTAGTCCTTGATGATCGTTGTGGAACTGCCCGTTCCATCGTTGCCGGGGGCAAAGATGACGCGATAGGTCCGCGCTTCAAAGCGGAGATATGTCTTGTCTTTATAGGTTTCATCGCTGATCTCCGTAGCATCGGAGCCGTCCGCGGCATTGCCCGCGAGCATCCGCATACCGGGGATCAGGTCGGCAATGACGGTATGTGCGCCGTTCCGATACAGCGCGGAGGGATCGCCGATCAGCGTGAGCGTGCCGCCCTTCACGACCAGTCTGTTATCGTAAGTTCCCAAAGCGCCGGAAGCCGTTCCCCGGCTGTCAAGCACAATGTCGCCGCTCTCAATGATAATATCGTTTTTGTTTTCGATCCACCCGGCGCGCAGTGCCCCGGTCCCTTTGATGAGAAGGTCGCCACCCGTGTGGCTGATCCCGCGCTTGTCGTTTTCAAAAACGTTGTTTCCGATGAGTACCACGGTCAGGGTGTCGGGGAGGTCCGTTGCGCCGAGCATCTGCTGCCCGGTCAGCGTCACGCCGTTCAGCGTCAGTGTCTTGGCAGCGTCGTCATAGGATACTGTACCGTCGCCGTATACGTCACCTGCGTTTTCATTGTTTATGTAAAGGAGAATGCCGCTTGCCGAGTAATAGTATACGCGGTATTCGTAAACGATCCTGCCGTTCCCCTCAAACCGGAGACCGCTGAAGGTTCCCGCGTTGAACGCATGGTAGACCACATCGGTGAAGATAGTTCCGGTAGCGGAGCCGGTGATTTTTGTGCCGTCCGCCGTACAGACGGTGCCTTCGATCCTGCCGCCAAGCGCCCGGAAGTCTATGTTGTCGCCGAGGTAGAGAGCATTGCATCTCGGGTCGGTGCTACGGCATCCGGTGATCTTTCCGCCGGTCATCACGGCTTGCGCCGAGGAGGACAGCGAACGGACCCCGCCGCCCTGCCATGCTTCACAATCGCTGATAACAGTTCCGCCCAGTTCAAAGGCGGTAAAGTCGAACGTCGCAATGCCGCCGCCCGCTGTGATTGCCGAGCACTCCGAAATCGTACCGCCCGCCAGTGTCAGCGTGCCGCCGTCCGCGCAGATACCGCCGCCGTTCCATGCAGAGCAGTCCTTGATGCTGCCGCCCTTCATGAGGAAGGCGCCGCCGGTACTTACCAGAACGCCGCCGCCGTTTCCGATCACGTGGCAGTCGCGGATGGTCCCGCCGTACATGGTGAATGCGCCTTCCGCACCGACGCCGTGTCCGAATTTTTCAATAACGCCGCCGTACATGAGAAATTCCGCGCCGTTCATGACCCGGATGCCGGTCCGGTCGGAATCTCCGTTGGCGCTGCCCCGGATCGTGCCTCCGAAGAACGTGAGCTTGCCGGCCTGATATTTTTTTTCGACCGCGATGCCGTCCTTCGGGAAGACGATCTTGCCCTGTCCCGTGCAGTCGGTGATTATCAGCTCGCCCTTGGTGATCTTTATGCAGGCGTTTTCCGTCAGCGTGATCGTTTTGCCGTGCAGGCAAAGGCGCATGCAGTCCGAGAAAGAGCCGTTGTACTCCCTGTCAAGCGTTACATCGTCCGTCAGGTACCAGTAACCGTCCTTGATTGTGGAGTAGATGACGCTGTTGTAGTTACAGGGAAGGTCGTCGGTCCCGGCCCACGGTGCCCAGCCCATGTCGATGTGCGACGTGTGGTCGCCGACAGCGGTATTCCCGCCGCAGACGCAGTGGTAGTGGTCAAGTCGCATGACGATCCCGGAGGTTTCTTCGTCATAGGCAAAGATATAACCCTCCCATGCGTTCCGCGTAGTGATAAAATGCGTCAGGTCGGCGGCTGTCAGTGTGTAGTTTTCGCCCCCGATGAGCCGGACGGGATTGGTTTTGATTCTGGTCGCCATGGCTTCCTGCAAATTCCATCCCACATTGAACGAGATATGCAAGTCCTTGTCAAGGGTCCCGTTTATCCGGACGGGCGGGTACTCATATTTCCTCGGGTTGCTTACAAAAGACCAGATGGCACCGTAATCAATCAGAATGTCATCTCCCCATGTTTCCCCGGTATCCGGGTTCTGATAGCGGTTGCCGGAGAACCGGATGTTGCCGGAAAGGAAGAGCGTCGATCCCGAATTGATGTGGATTCCCGCGCCGGAACCGCTCGCGGAGGAAACGCAGTCCGTCACTGCGGCGTTCCCGGAAAGGTAGACCTGCGTGCCTCTTCCATATGCGCCGTGCAGGGAAATGCCGGATTCCCGGCAGGCGGTGATGTGCGCATTGCCGGTCATACGGAAGGTTCCGCTGACCCCGACGCCGCACAGGAAGTCCCGGATGGTTCCCCCGTACATAGTGAGGGTCGCGTCCTGTGTGACGGAGATACCTTTTGTATCCGCACCCACGATGGTGCCGTTCCCTCCGCAATCGGTAATGGTCAGTGCGTTGCTTCCCTTCACGGTGAGCATATACCGGTTTTCCGGAATACTGCTGCCCGCCCGGATCTTCTTTCCGTTCAGACAGATGTTCACACTTTCATTGATTTCGAACTGCCCGTCGATGAGAATGTCGTTTTTGAGATAGTAGTTGCCCGCCGTCGTGGGGAGCGAGTCGGTTTTGTCCCATGCCGTCCATTCCACCGCTGTATGCGAGGTATGCCCGTCAAAGTCCGCGTCCCCACCGCAGACGCAGTGGCCGTGCTCTACCCAGAGCGCCGTAAGCGAGTTCACCTCGTTCGGAACCGCGTCGCCGGGAGCGTAAAGTTCTCCGTTGTCTCCGCGCCACATGAAATAGGTGCCGGTGTTGCCGTCGGGACGGGTCAGTCCCTCCTTTGTCGGTGCGAGAAAGGTAACGGCAGGGTAAGAGGGGTCCAGCACCTCGATGTTTTTGACGACGATGCTGATGTCACCGGTATTCCCGCCGACACTGCCGCCGTTCAGGTTCAGGGTAACGGCTTTCATGTAGTTCTGCGGGTACTCCATTCCGTAGGCAAGCGCGATTTCCAGAACCGGACGGTATGCTGTCATCCTGGTCGCTCTGTCCGGAGGGTACGAATAGAAACCGGAGCCGCCTCCTGAACGTACGACGCGGAACTCCCTGGTAGCATTCGGATTCGTATCCTGGCACCATGAGTCCTGTGTGCTGACGATGCCGTCTGCCTCGACCATGTCATAACTGTTTTTGATAAACCCGGAATTCTTTTCGAAGATGCGCTGCCACTCGTTGTTGAAGGGGCCGGTGTCGTAACGCGCTCCGCCCGAGGGGGCGTGGATGTAATACGGCACCCCGTTATACTCTGTGAGATTTCGGAAAATCAGGTCCTTCTTATTCAGCTCATTCCACGACACGGTGTGCGTGATGTTGTATTCGGAAATAAACAACGAATGTTCGTATTCCATTTCCGATTCCGTCGGTATCGCCGCCTGCAAAAGCGTGTAGGCGCTGACGGTGCCCGCGTAGGTGAAGGGCACATAGTGCAGCGTTTGGTCGGGCAGCTTGTCGTTCACGGTTCCGGGAATCCCGCTTTCCGACAGGTCAAACCAGTAGGTCCTGCCCAGCTCCAGGTCAAACTGCTCCACCGGTGTGTTTGCCGCCCAAATAGCAAAGGGCAGGGCGAGGAGCAGGACAACCGCCAGGGCAACCAGGATGAGCGGCAGTCGTTTTTTCATTTCTCATTACCTCCGTTCAAGTATTGTGAGCGGTATTTATCTGCAAACAGGGCAACCCCCTGCTTTAAGACCTCCATCTGGGATTTCAGGTAATATTCGTCCTCGAACATCGCATAATGCACACAGGCGCGGACGAATATAAAAATCAGCGGTGTGATGACCGTATAGGGGATACCTATTTTCGGCTCCAGCCGCTTGGCATACTCGGTATAGCGCTCGTTGACACCCTCAAAGAATTTCTTGCCGTGCTCGATATACTTCGGGTGTGTATAGATCTGATACATCAACCGGTACTTTTTGCCGTGCTTTTTTGCCGTCCAGTAGGGAACCTCCTTCACAAACCGGACAACATCCTTGGGGTCGGTGGGCGCCATCTCCATAAAATCGTCCTCGACCTTTGCCATACAATAGGCGGTAGATTCAAGAATCAGTTCGTCCACACTGTTAAAGTACGAGTACAGATTTCCCGTTGTGCAGCCGCACGCCGCTGCCAAAGCCTTAATGCCCGTGCCCGTCAAGCCGTTTTCGGCATAGCATTCAAAGCATTTTTCCATCATTTCCCGCTTGCGTTCGTTGTGCTGTTCCTCTGTCGCCCGCATATACGCCACTTCCTTCTTGATAACTAACTAATCAGTTAATTATAGTATAGCATAGAATCGTGACAAATTCAAGAACTGTTCGAGAAAAGATGTGAAAAAAGCGGGACAGCCGCAAATAATTGACTGTCCCGCCGTCCGTTATTTCACGGAGCGCTTTTTCTTTTTGCTTACAACCGTAGTACCGGTCACAATACCGCCGCTGATGAAGAGCAAAGCGATCCAAAGAGCCGGATTACTTGTGTCTCCGGTCTTGGGAGAGTCGGCCTCTTCCGCAAGTTTCTTGATCTTCTCAGCTAAAGCGTCAACCTTGCCCAGAGCGTCCTTGCCGAGCATGGCTTTTTCGTTTTCGGTAAGCCCGTCAAGGAGCTTCTTCACTTGGTCGAGCGCACTCTTATCGCTAAGCTTGGCGTCCTCCGCAGAGGGCAGCTTGCCGATCTCCTCAGCCACCTTTTCGGCATTGCCGATGGCGGACAGTGCCGCTTTTACGGTTTCAAGCTTGGTTTCAAGATCCTTATTCTCTTCTTCGGTGTAGTTGCCGTCGAAGTCACGCAGAGCGCCCTCCAAAGCTTTTTCCGCTTCTTCAAGGGCTTCCTTGTCTTCAAGCTTCACATTGTCCTTGGTGATGCCGTCAACCGCCTTGATCTCATCGGCCTCGGCAGCGTCCTTCGCCGCAGCAATGCGGTCAAGGAGCGCACGTGCCGTGCCCTTCAGAGCTTCAAGAGCGGCTCTCTCTGATTCCGTCAGGTTGTCGCCGTCAAGCAGCGTGTCAATGTCGGAGATCAGCTTCTCGACATCCGCCTTGTCGGCGCTCGTCACCTTGTCGATGTCGTAGCCGTTCACGGCATCGGTCAGACGGGAGATTTCGTCTGCAACCTCTGCGATACGCTTATTCAGGTCCTTGCATTTTGCGGCCGCCTCGGTCAGCTTGTTCCACTCATCGTCGGTGGATTCGCCGTCGTCAAACGCCTCGGCGATGTCGAGGATTTGTCTTTCGACAGAGGATATTGTCTCTGCGTCGCTTGACTTGACATTATCTGCCGTGATGGCGGAGATAGCATCGGTGATGGACGAGATCGGCTTCATGTAGACCGTGTATTCGGTCACATTGCCCGCCTTATCCTCTGTGCGGATAACATAGGTAGCATCCTTGTCGCCGACAAGAGTGAATACATCTTCGACGGTCTCACCGTTCAGCGTGACCGATGCAAGGTTTTCGTCGTCGATCGCGACCTTTTTGGTCACATAGTAGGTCTTGCCATTCTCGACACCGACGATCTCGGGTGCAGTGGTATCAAAGGTCGCACCGTCCGAGCCGATGAGGGTGACATTTCCGGCGTTGTCCTCGATGCGGACATAGATAACGAACTTATCCATATCCTTTGCCTCAATGTCAAAGTCGCTGTTATTCGTCCAGTCGGTGATTGCGCGAACCTCTTCATCCGTGAGGATTCTGTCGGATTTGAAGTACAGCACGGACTTCACACCGGAGGCTTCGTCCTTCGCCGTCAGCTTGACATGGACATCATCCTTGAAGAACAAGCCGAAGGTAATCGTATTGATAAACTTCTGGAACGCCGTGCGCTCGTTCAGCTTGACCTCACCGGTCGGCGCGGTCTTGTCGATCTTGTAGTTCTCGGTCACTGCCGCAGAAATGACGCCGGTTTCGGTATTCTTCACGAAGAAGGTCAATTTGCCGTTTCCGGTTTCATCCGATGCGGTAAGGGAATCTACCCACTCGCCGTTTGCCGTATCGGTCAGGCTGAGCTTGTAGCCCTCCTTTGCCGTGATGACAAAGTCGGTATTGATCCAATCGTTGGAGTTTACGCTGTACTCGCTGCCGTCTGCCACATACTCGACGATGTTCGCCGTAATGCCGCTCGGCTGCGTGAGCGTGTAGTTGGCAACGGTCACGCTGTCGCCGGAAAGGGTAAATGCGGTGAAGCTGATAGCAATGTTTTTACCGATCTTCACACTGTCAAAGGTCGGAACACCGTTTACAAGCGTCAGCACATCACCGTCGACCACGCCCACAAGCGTAGGCGTTCCGTCGATTGCGGCGGTGTTTTTGCCGTCGTACTGCTTATCCTTGACCTTGAGGTCGGAAATCGTCAGTTCCTTGGCAGAGATACTTGCCGTAGTGTTTGCAGGCTGAGCCGCCAGCACATAGTTTGCCGCATCGTCTCCCGAAAGGGCAAAGTCAGAGAACGCGACCGTCTTCCCGTTGCCGACATTCTTGTCGTCATAGGCAGCCTTACCAGTGACGATATCAACCTTGTCGCCGTTGATCAGTCCGTCGAATGTGCCCTTTTCCGTAATCTTGGCATCGGTGCTGCCGTCATAGATCTTGGAGGTCTCGACTGCCGTATCCACGATCTTGATTTCCTTGACCGTGATATCCGCAGTTACAGCCTCGGGCTGTGCAGTCAGCTTATAGTTTGCCGCCGCATCGCCTGACAGCGTAAAGCCGGTGAATGTTACCGTCTTACCCTTGCCGACATTCTTATTGTCGTAGGCAGCTTTACCGGCTGCCACCTTGAGGTTTTCGCCGTCATAGTTTACAGACGGTGTACCTGCGTTCGTGATCTTTGCGTCGGTCGTGCCGTCGTAGATCCTGCTCGCCTCAACCGCTGCTCCGTTAATGGCGATTTCCTTGGCGGTAATATCAGCGGTCGTATCTGTAGGCTGTGCAATCAACTTGTAGTTTGCTGCTGCGTCGCCTGCCAGAGCAAATCCGGTAAAGGCTACCGTTTTGCCCGTGCCGACATTTTTGTTGTCGTAGGCTGCGGAACCGGTTACGATCGTAAGGTTTTCGCCGTCGTAGTTGTCGGACAGCGTTCCTGCATTTGTGATCTTTGCTTCGGACGTGCCGTCATAAACCTTGGAGCCTTCCACGGTCGCACCGTTGATTGTAATTTCCTTCACGGTGATATCGGCAGTCGTGCTTGCCGGCTGTGTGATCAGCTTGTAGTTGCCTGCTGCCGAGCCGGAAAGCTCAAATCCGGTAAAGGATACCGCCTTATCGGCGCCGACATTCTTGTTGTCGTAGGCTGCCTTTCCGATTACGATTGCGAGGTTATCTCCGTCATAGTTTACCGACAGTGTTCCTGCATTTGTAATGGTCGCATTCGTCGTACCGTCATAGGTCTTATCAGCAACCTTGACATCCGAGATCGTAACCTCTCTGGGCTGAATCTCAAATTCCATCGTTGAGGAAGCCGCCTTGAAGGTATCTGTCTCGGCTGTGGTGATACGGATCGTATACTTTCCGACATTCTTCGGCGCTTCGGCGGTATATGCTGTATCGTCCTCATCCGTTCTCTTGTACTCAAAAGTCCGGGCTCCGTCGGAATCGGTATCAAAGGTCGGCATGCCGATCGCTTTTCCGTCGTAGATCTTTTCGTCGCTTTCCTTATGGCCGATGGATGGAGTCTTCTTTTCGACGGTCAGCTTCAAAACAACATCTGCAGGAGCATCATTGCCGGAGTTGTCCGCATAATTTTCACCCATCGGCTTGATTGTCAGGCGGATCGTATATTCGCCTGCTGCCAATGTGCGAAGATAGCTGTTTTTCAGCATAAGCATGCCGCTGGCAAATAAGGCATAGTCTGAGCCGGCACCGATTTCCTCTGTACCGTTATAAACCTTAGCA
>QWCN01008398.1_pt1 | contig 10109 bp, 14 predicted proteins | sample 1972711 | NCBI WGS metagenome assembly QWCN01 (sample SAMN09866707, study PRJNA288562) | Human gut metagenome isolate term1_stool, whole genome shotgun sequencing... | isolation source: gut | host: Homo sapiens | place: USA: California | reverse complement strand
TATCGGTAACTCCTATTCCCTCCATAAGCTCGCCATATATACGCTCCGTATATGTCATCGCATTGAGCTTTGCATTTGTCCTGTTCTGCTGTTCCTGACCCTCACCGACTACATATATCGTACCGATTAACGCACACATGCCCAATATAAATACCACTACCGGAACAATGAATCTCTTTTTTAGCTTTTTCATTTGTATCACCTCCTAAAATCAATGTCTATCTGTTCCACATAATTTTAATATTATAGCTTTAAGATAAGAAAATGTCTATAAATTTACATGAATTTCCAACACTTCAAACTCATAAGCAAAACGAAAAGAAGCCTCACCCATTATTAAATGAAGCCTCTACTTTTATCATATACTGCAAATCTACTTAGTTCGTATCAATATTTTTCAGTTGTTCAATATACTGAAATACTTTTTTTGTCACTCTTTGATTTTTTATACCCATTGCTCTTTCTTTATCCATAGATTGTACCATCTTCGAATTCTTCTTTAATAATGTATCAAGAGAAATATCAAATTGATTACTCATGCTTACAAGAATTTGCAAATCAGGATAACTTTTTGCGACATTAACGTATCAGTCTTGAAAATAATGCTTTAAATGATAATTATAATATGCTTGTAGATAACAAATGGCTAATGTTGAATATTTGTGCTATTATTTTCAGATATAAAATTGATATCTCAGTCACTACGATGCGCTCGTCACGTTACTTAATGTCTCTGAAATACGAGACATAATAAGCAATCGGTGGTTCATTCAATACTTCCGGTATGGGAAATTTGAGTCAATAATTTTTCAAAAGACTCTTCAAACATCTTATCATCTTCCGCTGTACGTTTTTTTGGTCCTTTCACATGATTTTTATGAGAGGCACGTCGCGCCTTCTTGTTGAGATGTCTGGTCATTAACATCTGATCGATATTATTGTTCGTATACCATTTTCCAGACTGATGAATCGCTGCCGCTCCTTTCCCCAGTGCCATCGCTGCGACCCCATAATCCTGCGTAATTACCACATCATCTTTCGTGCACAGACTGATCAATTTATAATCGACAGCATCTGCTCCCGCATCAACCACGATCACATCACTATAGTCTGACTGCAAAATATGATTCGTGTCGCACAAAAGAGTCACCGGGATTTGAAACTTAGCTGCAACTTTTTCCGCAATAGAGACAACCGGACATGCGTCCGCATCAATATATATTTTCATATCTTATTTTCACCTCGATCACATTAATAAATACTACTCTAACACAGTCTGTGCGATGTTTGAGATCTATAACTTACTCAAACTTCCCCTACTTCAAATCCTCCACAACCACATATTACTTATTATGTCAATGACTATATAGCATTTTGCAACCACCAAAGAGCGATTTCTGCCATCTGAGAACTATAGTAATTGCCTTGCCGCATTTTCGTTTTTGGTTGATAGAAAATTGCTGTTATGTAGCGTGATATCGCCAAGAATTGCTTTAGCAATTCTTGTAGAGTAAAACGCTGGTTTTGCTCTTTTTTTCGTGATTTCTAGATTTTGTTATCTCTGATGATTGATTTACATGCCTTCGGGACATCTCAGACACTCCTTCAGGCATGTATTCATCAGAGATGTAACAAAATAAGAAATCACGCAAAAACTCTGCGTTCTGCGGCAATTATCTTAGTTCTCGGATGGCAGAACAATTTAGTTTGTTGGCTGCAAAATAGTTTATTTATTGCAGACATAATAAGTAATATGTGGTTGTGCAATAACTTCCGGTAGGGGAAGTTTGAGTAACTTATAATTGTATCAATACAGCATCGACATCATCCCACAACTGCTGCCACTGACTTGCACTCAGCCAAATAAAAAACTTCATAAAACACTTCCAATACGGATAGTCTTTATCACCTTGCAGCATTTCCACCATCTGCATCATTTCATCATAACGCGTAGCAAACTCTGTTGCATTTCCGGTTCGACGTTTCCACATCGTATAGTGAAACCGCAACGAACATAATGCTGACAAAGAACGACCTTTCTCCTGTCCGATCAATTCTGCATCATCACGCCATGCATCATTCTGTCCCAAAAAGCGTACACACTCCTCAAACCAAGCATCCAACATTGTTGTCATTTCATCTTCTCCATCTTCAAACACTATAACTGCTTATATCCAGTTATAATCTCCACCTGTCAACGCAAGGCTCAATAACTGATCATACTTTTCAATCTCTTCCTCGCCCTCCAGCATTTTGACTAGCTTGGCATCTTCTGAAATCACTGGCATTTCCTCATCCGGTCCAATTTCCATATCCGGCTCTTCCCCACAATACGGGCATACAAGACTTGGACCTACCTTAATATCCAAAAATCGGCTACCACATTTTTCACAAGTATATAATCCACAACGGTGTGTTCCATCCGGTACATAAAACATTTCTGTCACTCCTGTCTATAATCTTATCATTGCAATCTTCCCAATGATCACCTCACTTATAGGTTGATTGTTACTGTTAATGATAAACCGAAGTAGTGTAAAATGCAAATATACATATCTTGTGTTTGATTCATGTATTTGTGAATTATATATGTTCATATGCAGATCGCCACTATTTTGGTGTGGATGTTTCTTGCAAAATGGGTTGATAATTATAAAAAGATTACGTAGAGTAATCAAAAAGTAATTTGAAATATACCACAAGGTTTTATATCATAAATACAGTGCAAAGGAGTGAAATAAAAATGGGAATGAGCTTAGGTCAATTCATTTCAATTCGTCGAAAAAGGATGTTGATGACGCAAGAAGAATTGGCAAAGAAAACTAATGTCTCCAAGTCAGCAATTGCCAAATGGGAAACAGACGGGGGGATTCCAGATCGTGACAATCTGTATAAACTTGCTAATATACTGGGAGTAACTGTCAATGACATGCATCAAATTATACGAAGCATGAAATATAAAGATATTGATCTTACGGTAAATATCACCCCGGATATTATTGAAATTCTCGAATCATATGGATATAAAGTAATTCGTCCAAACGAGCGAGAAGAGTGATTATTCCATTGTCATTCTAATGACATTATACAGCAACAATATATATGTAACACAATACACGGAGGCATGAAATGCAAGAAACACAATTACAACAAAAAGAGATACTAGCAGAAAAAAAGGAGAACATTTCGAAAAAAAGTATGCACAAAAAAATAATATTGATATCCTTCATTTCAATCCTAGGCATTTTCTTGCTAATCGTCGGGTTCTATGTTGGAAGTAAATACAGTCTTCGAGACAGTTCCGATCCTGTCAAGCTATCCTTCGAAAACATTGGAAAATTAGCAACGCAATCTGCCCATGAAACCATGATTAATGAAATCAATGATTCCCGTAAATTTTGGGGCACCAATATACAGATACCATTCACACAAAATAAATACATCTATACATATAATGTCACTGTAGATGCCGGCTATGATTTTAGAAAAATTAAAGCTCCGAAGTATGTAGGTGAAAAAATAATTATAGAACTACCTAAAGCGGAAATATTAAATGCCAAAGTCGACCATTCTTCATTAAAAGTATATGAAGAAGACAAAAATTGTTTTACACCTCTTACTTTGGACAAAATAAATGCACAAGAGAAAAAAATGCAAGAAAATGCCAAACAAAATGCTATTGATAATGGTATATATGATCTTGCATATGCTAATGCCAAAAAAGTAATCACTAATTTTGTACATTCTTTTAAGGAATATAAAGATTGTAATATTGAAGTAAGGGAGGCGAACTGATGTTTGATAATATCAAAACAGTTATTAGAATTGTACTTGGGATCATTATTATTGCTGTTATTCTTTTCTACCTTGGTCTCTTTGTTACTGCCTGACAGGACACTCTGATGTTATCGTACTTACAGAGTATGGTGTATTCCGTTACTTAAAACTGAATGCACCAATTGCCAGCTATTGAATCAACCATCCGCAGACAATTTAAGCAGCCCATTTTTTACAAGCATATCATCAATATCACCTAGGTCATATTTGCGATTATTAATTGCCACAATAATGCATGCATCCCGTTTATCCTTGGCATATAACGGTTTCATCCCATACAATTTAAGTGCAGTATTTATTTCATTCAATTGAAATCGTCCCGCCACACAAAATCGAATAATCAAATCTCGATTTTTCGTATGCTTCTCCATATTGAGTATTTTTTCTCCATACGACTCTGACACTCCTGCGAAGGAATAAATATCCTTATAATATAATTTGGAATGACAAAATGCGAGATTTTTCTTATCAATAACATCTTTCATATAATATGTAAACGCCTTCGAAGTTTCTGCAATATAATATCGATTTTCTTTATAATATTTATCCATGCAATCTGGCGTGGTATTTCTTAGCTGAGCATCCAGTTCGTCCGTCGACTTTTCCTGCATAACAGTTTCACACTCCTTTTTCCAAATATGTATTAAGCACACTCAATAATTCTTCATCGCTATATCGTTCTTCCGGATCCAGCTTGATGCATCGATCAACGATCACCCAAACCTCCCCTTTCGCTTTTTCTTCTTTGGGTAATTTACCGGTAATTAAAACATTTAATAATACGCCGAGCGCATATATATCTGTTTTAGGCGTCGACGCTCCATGTCCAAAGCCAACCTGCTCCGGAGCTGCATAATATAATGTCCCCAATAATTTTGTATCTTCAAGTTGATCAGGTGCATATTTTTTGGCTACATTGACATCCAACAAAAACACCTCGTCATTATTACCAAGCATTACGTTAGATGGTTTAATATCTCTATGAATAATAGGTACATCCCGTGTATGCAGGTCAATTAATATCCTAAGTAAATCCCTCGCGATCCGCACTGCCGTATATACTGACATTCTTTCCTGTTGCAGACAGTCAGCAAGAGTCATTCCTTCGATATACTCTTCGACAACAACCAAATATCTTGACCCCTGATATATCCCATAGATTTGTGGCATATGTGCTATTGGATGTTCCCGTAAACTCTCATATACCTTTGCATCAAATATCGTGAGCTGTTTTTTTATATACATCTTACCCGTTCGATCACATATCAAAATAACATCTTGATTCCCACCAACAGATTCTATTTCTTCATAGCAAAGCAGTGATAATACATCCTCGTCCTTCATCCCCTTATATGGATTCTGCAGAGACATCCGATATTCATCTTCTGATAAATATATGGTCCGCTCTTCTAGTGCGTTAGCAAAGCCACACTTTGTGCACTCCCATTCTCCGCAATCTTCCTGAAATCCTTTCTGCACATTTAGCATTGCACCACACTCATCACAAAGCCATACAATATTTGTCTCTGTATCAATATTTGGATTGATCAACATCTCGCCACAGCCCTTGCACTCCCAATAGGGAAGGTCATTTCGGTATCCCCTCTGCAATGTCAGATTCGCATCACAACGCGGGCAAAACTCGACAGCATATTCACATTGACTGCGGCGAAAAAGAAAACTCAGCAATTTATTCATACTAATCACTTATCCCTAGCTACTACAATATATTTATGGTTAATATCCCTTACAGCCAGTAAGGAATTTTCCATCTTGTTGCTAATTTACTATTTTTCTTCCACGACCGCCATCTTAGTACCCTTTTTTCCCGGCTTCGTAAATTTGCTGACATCAATATTTATCCCTAAGAACACTTTCATCAGCCAAAAGAAAAACAGCACAACCAACAATGGGAAAATGCAGGATGTGATGACCATTACAGCGGTCGCTTCAATAAAATTATTTAGCGTTTTTTCCGCTTTGTTCGTCAATTCCTCAATTTTCTTAGAACCAAACGACGTGATATCCGAAACAATATCCTGCGCCGATTGTTTCGTGTCATCAAGCACTTCTTTTCCACCATTTACGATTGAATTCCAAATAGATTGATTCTTCTGCTCACTGTTCTCCTGTGTTTGTCCATCTTTGTTATTCTGATCATCTGCAGCTTTCTTGGAATCGTCTGTTTGCGTTTCTTGTTTAATCGTTTCATTTGTCTGCTCAGCATCTTTCATTGTGGCATCCAATGTAACCTGATATGTTTTTTCGATCAAATCAGATACAAATACACTTGCCGGCACAGTTGCAAACAAGAACAATCCAAACAGTCCTAATTTAAGTGCCAATTTAACCAAAATATCTTTTGGCCAATAAATTCTTATTATCACAAGCAATAGTGCTATCGGTATCAGGATTTTAAATGCTGCATAGCCTGTTATCGTTAGCAAATATTTTTCCAAAAAAATCGTGCATAAGATCAGCAAAAACCATGAAGTAAGATCCGCCAGCTTCGTCGCGATAGGCGTTGCCGTATCTCCCGGTATCATAGTGATCGCTGTCGATGACGCCGTCGACAACGCAGTTAATTTCAAAACATTTGCTTTCTTCTGGTCCAGATATTTGATCGCCTTTTGATGATTCTGGGGATTCGATGCTATATTTCCCACAACAAAAAACGAGCATAGTATCATGCAGACCAGTGTTATCGTAATAATTATTTTTTTCTTCATAGTATGTCCTTTCATAGGGTGTAAGATTATATCACGCAATTAATATAATTCGATATATAGTAGGAAATCGTAAACATCTAATTGCATGATACAGATAATGTTCGTTTAATCTTTTCAATTAATGAAATATCCGCTGGCAACCACTCCACAGAATACAGTTCCTCTTCTGTCAGCCATCTCGCAGCCTCATGCTCCTTCAGCACAAGATCTCCTTTTATAATTTTTGCAAAGAAACACTCCATAGAAAGATGAAAAGTAGGATAGTCATATTCTATTGTATCGATGTATTCTAAAACTTCAATTTCAGTTTCTAGCTCCTCTATAATTTCTCTTTTCAACGCTTCTTCCGGTGTTTCTCCCTTTTCGATTTTGCCTCCAGGAAACTCCCAACCATCTTTCATCTCCCCGTATCCTCTCTGGGTAGCAAAGATCATAGGTTTTCCTTCGGCATTTTCTGCCTGTATTACAGCAGCTACAACCCGAATTGTTTTCATAGCAACCTCGTTTCTGTGTTTACGTACATACAAAATATTGATAAATATCTTCTCTTACACTATGCTCCAGTTTCAACCGAAAGTTCATAATTGGAAGAGCAATACCCTTATCATTATATATTTCTTTTTATTTTATTATAGCAGTTTCATGGAAATTTTGCTCCCTGAAATTCTAAAAAATCAGGTGATTTTAAGGTGAGGTGGAATTTACCCCTGCACTGGAATTTACTTTTTCAAGTTAGCAGAAATATTTCTGCTGTTCTTCAAAATCAGCTGGGTTGTATCTTGGGCCAATCCGCACGGCATCCAGTCCATTTTTTTGTGATGTTCATGGCAGCCAGATAAATCATTTTTTTAATCTATCATAAGTTTTGTCAAATCTCTACAGAATACATAATTCGCTGTATTCAGGATTTTATAAATAATACACTATCAATCTCTGTTTTTGGATAAGCGGCTTTAAATGTTCGCGAAAATCCGTTCTGTCCATTCACACAGGCAAATAGGATATTCTATACCCCTCATTTTCTCTATTCGTTAGTAATAGACACCTAAAATTTTTCACCTTCATTTCTCCGACATACATGCCGATTACATCCTTTTTCCATCCATATGTCTCTCGTGGTCATTTCTTGCTTCGGGAAACCTTAATTCTGGAAATGTGGAAACCAGTGTTCCAAAACACGGAAACCGTCTTGATTGTCTTAATGGATATTTATCGGGTACAACTCATTTGTCAAGCCCAAAGCCGCTTTGCGGTGCGAAGCAGGCTTTACGATTGAGTTAAAACCGACAAACTAGTATTGCTCCAATCACACACTTTTCTTGGTTTCCTTATACCAGACAGCAGGAACATGGTGACCGTAATATTCAGGATTGCAACATCCATATCCCATAACTGGTACACATCATCTCCCTAGAATATCCATTCAGGCTATTATCCTTGAGAGATCTTTGCAGCATTTTACGAACTGCTGTTTTCAATGGTAAATCACCTTTTCTTCCTGCCATAACAAAATCTCCAAACTGATTATTATTAGCTTATGTCAATTCGAGGATTTATACGAACTTGGGACACTCCCCGAAACCGTCTCTCCTTTATTGTTAAATATATTCAAAGTTTTTTTCAATTCTTTTACATTATGTATTTCATTCTTTATATACTCTATTACTTGATTTTTTCTTTCAACAAGCAATCCTTCAGAATCTTCTTCTGTATTAAATACATGTATAAAGTTCTCATCTTCTGAAATCGTATAAAACAGACAATTTTTAAACCTTTCGTTATCTTTTTGCTTTACTAATTCAGGATTTCCATCAAAAACCTCATAACATTTATTATGCTTATTTATAAGTTCAAGCCTTATGCTATTCAAAAATTTTTTATAGATTTTATAAGCAGAGCAAACATAGCTACTAACTGTCGGTGGTATGGAAATTTTTAAATTTTCATTACATTTTTCCGTAACTTCCTCTATAAAACCACTAATCTCTTTTTTTAGTGTTTTGTTAAAACAATAGTGAGGTGTATTATATATTTGCATTAAATCAAAGCAAATACTATTATCATGATGACTAATTGGAATATGATTATGTTGTGTGTAATTTCTTAATCTAATCATAAATCTATATGAAAAACATTTATCATATTCCTCTGAAATAGATTCTCTTTTAAATACTTTGTACTCTTCTTCTGTACAATTGTACCGAATACACCCCTCGATAGAATCTATCAAATTTTTTCCTGAGCTTAATAAACTTATCATATTTGAATTTATGGCTATTTTTTCTTTCTTGTTCATTGATTCCCTTAAACAATGTAAATCATAGTTAAAAATGTCAAACCATTCATATATTTCTTGAAGATATCGAGTTAATTCAATATAATCAATAATGTCGCTCAACTCTTCCACCGAACCATCAATATAATTTACATTTTCAAAATCTTTCATTGTTTCTTCATTTACTAAAACATATTTTTCCGTATCCATTATTCCTCCATTACACTTATACCAAAACAATATTTTTCTGATTTAGAATCGCATTAATATTAAAACATCTCACAGTGCCTATAAATAAAGGCATTGTAAGATTGTATTGTCTATTCAAACTCGGCAAAGCCACTGTTTTTCTTAAACTATTTTGTTTAAGTTTTATTGTGAAATTGCCTATAAATTACTTATAGTACATATTTTATTTTGGTTTACTGATTAACTGTTGCCAAATCGTTACCACTCTATTATAGCGAATACAATCAATGGATGCAATTAATATTTCATATTTATCGTCCTCCGTTCTAACCTTACTTACATTTAATTCACCACGGTATCCAAAATATTCAATATATCTTTCGCTGCATCAAAATAACTAATAACAGTATCTATAGACACTGTTATATTATCACCATGAGCAAAATCATTTCTTAATTGAACCAATGAATTAATCTTTGATTTTTTCCCAGCCTCTTTGACCAGAGCATCAAATTGTTCTTTCCACTCGGATGAAATGTTTTGCAACAGATTACTCATATTACCAGTATTCGGATTGCAAGAACTATCAAGAATCATCTTTTCGATATATGTAGCCGTTTTTTCTCCAGCTTCCCTTGTTAGATAATCGTATATTATTTATATCAGACAAAATAACCTGTCCTTTTTCCGGTAATAAATCTACCCCTACTGTAACGCACATCGTGGCATAGCATGTCCGAAATTCACATTATAAACAATTGGAAGTTTCTCATTTTCTATCACTCTAATAAGAATATCTTTATACTCCTGATAATAAGCTTCATCCTGTGGTTTTCCAACTAATACACCATTTACCACGTCGAATACTCCCTTTTCCATAGATAAAACACTATTACTATTTATCTGCACGCTACTTACCCTTAAATTCCTTCTCTATATAACAATGTTCCTGTTTGGCAATCAACTTAAAACTGTAAATCGGACATTCAGATTCCATTTCGTTACAGCTGCTTTCAAAGTCCAGTTCGATAATATATGGCATCCAATCTATAATTCGCAGAAAATCTTCACAGCCAAAA
>QWCN01008309.1_pt1 | contig 10124 bp, 14 predicted proteins | sample 1972711 | NCBI WGS metagenome assembly QWCN01 (sample SAMN09866707, study PRJNA288562) | Human gut metagenome isolate term1_stool, whole genome shotgun sequencing... | isolation source: gut | host: Homo sapiens | place: USA: California | reverse complement strand
AGCAGTTGCTTTTTCTTTTTCATGGTCATAAGGCATCACTCTCCTTTCTTGGGAAAGTGTCCCTTTTTGTCATACTCGTAATCCTTATAAGATTGAATGACAATAATTGTTTCTAACCGACTAAAGCCCATTCCTCGAGCCCGCCTTTTTCGTAGGGCTGTCATAGGTTCGAGCTTCGCTTTTCAGCACAGATTAAGCGGCTTATATGATTCGTCCGCAGATTGCTTATGAGCAACTCTGTACCTTTCCACGTTCCGATAATTCTATCTGTGCATATATCCTTAGGTGTCCGCTATAGTCCTGTCAGCTTGATTGTGCCTGTAACACAATACGGAGTTTCATATTTTCGATTCTTACTACACCGCACTGACCCACAATTAAGTGTCCATACATTTCTATATGGTAAACATCTAGACCCGTACATTCGCGGTTTTCGTCAGTCCGTCGTGGACATTCTCACCATAGATATTTTATAGACTCCCGACGTGTCATCTGCATACAGTACCTCTACCGCACTTTCGACAGCTGTATTTCTACACTGTTTCGGCAGACTTCCGCCGACTTTATCGAGCTCCAGACCCCAACCATTACAGTCGGAGCCGGTCGAAGTATCAGAGAAGGCATTTCAAGGCGTTACCCCATCATTCTACCTTTCGAATTATCAGTTGTTACTTACCTCGTAAGAAGGTAAGTCCGACGATTTTAGCATCGCATGGCCATAAGTCCATGAAGTTTTACCCTCATAGAGCGATGTTTGTGCGTCAACGTGTCGCACCGAAAATGTTTTGATTTTCGTGCCTATGGGTATCTATCTTCAGATGCTGATGCCAAAAGTAAAACTATATGTGAAGATAATAATGATTGCAGGAACAAGTTTTTTATTGGAAACCATGCAATATGTTTTAGCAATTGGACGTTCTGATATTACCGATGTACTTACCAATACGGTAGGCGGCCTTTTGGGGCTTGCTGTATATTCAATGGTGGTTCGGTTGATTGGAAATAGAGAGAAAGCCAACAGGATGTTTTCTGTTCTGGCGGGCATAGTAAGTGTCGCTGTAATCGGACTACTTGGCTTTATCCTGTATGCCAATCAGTAGGAGGTGCAGTTCTGTCGAACAAAGAAATAGTAACAGAAAAGCTGACGAGTGGATTCAACAATCATCAGAAGCATTTCAATCAGTTCACCATGACGTTCTTATTTTGTGTTATAATGTGTTATCAGATTTTTTTACCTTCGCTGCCGCTTCAGTCGGCACAGAGCAGATGTCCTGCACCCTTGTATTTTCCCTTAACAAAGTTTATAAACACTGGAGGGATATAACACAAGGGAAGTTCACCTGCGACAAATCCAATGTTTTCAAGGGCTTACAGAGAATTTATTATAAAATATAATAGTTGTTAAATCTCTTAAGACAAATGAAATCTCAATCGTAATTTAAGGAGGTCATATGAGTTTTACGATGTTATTGCTTCTCGCATACATAGTAATGGGTGTGGGAAGTTTTATCGCTTTTAACGAAAGCACAAAGCAATTGGTATAGCATTGCTGCTTGTAATAGTGCTTAGTGTCTTGATTTTGGGATACATGTGGATTCATTCGCCAATGTAACAATCGTTGTTTGGCGATTTGGTAAATTCTGATAAATTAATTTTATAGGGAACAGAAACTTTGAAGTTGGCGGAGATTAGGTATGAGCAAGATAAATGATGCATCAGTAGTGAAACAACAATATGCTACGCAAACTTTCAGTCTCACAGCGAGATTGAAAGCGCGCGGTTATTTGAAGTTGGAGGTGAGATGCTATGGATATAGAATTTAGAAAATTTACCGATTTTAATAGAGGTATTATGTATGATATTTTAAAGGATGCATACTCGTTTGATGAAAGGTGTGCCATCTGTTGGGATGCAAACTGGAAGCAGTCGGATGCCTTTTTCTTTGATAATCCTGATATTGCTGATAAATATGGTTTTGTAACTTGTTATAAAGGTGAACCAATAGGATTTATATGTTGGGACCCAAGAAATAGACCTGAATATGTCGAGATAGGACATAATGGTATAAGAGCAAAGTACAAGGGAAATGGCTTTGGGAAAGCCCAATTAAGCGAGGCTATTCGGCGCATAAAAGAATATGAAGGACTGAAAGAAATACGAGTGTGGACAAATAGTAATCTAATTGCACCGAAGAATTATGAAAGTGTTGGTTTTATTTTATATGATACAAAAGAAAATAACGATGAGGCCGCTTTTTCGGGCGACTATTTGTATTATAAAATTCAGTTGCAATAGTATGAAAGAATAAAATTTCAGCAAGCCGGTGTGTTTAACTGAGAGACGAATTTGAAGTTGTCAAACTAAAATGTAAAGGAATATATGAATAAAAAATTGGAATAGTTTTGCTCATACCTAATTTTCTAACAAATACATTACTCGGATGCGGAAAAATGAGATCTGAATATTAATTTAGAAAACATTGCTGTGTCAGAAATAAAAAAAATTGAACATATAGGAACTACAGGTGGGATAGACGGTGATTATTCGTATTCTTTTTCAGATAATCAAATTGTTGAGTTTATAGATTTATTAAATCAAGTGGAGCTTGGTGGCAAAGTAGATGAAAACAAAGCATCATCAAATGGAGCTGTTTCTTATTGTATAATTTATTTTGTAATCGATGAAACCCTGACAATTATTCCGGGGGAATATTTTAAAATTGGAGATACATTTTATGAGTTTGATAATTATGATGAATTGTGGGATAAATTTATAGTATTTAACAGTACAAAGTAAGCTACGAAAACTTTCAGGTTTATAAGACGAAAAGGTTATATATTTTTTACGGGAGTAATTTATTGTTATTAATGGAAAACAGCGTTGCAACTGCAGGTTGACACATTTCCTTACATAGATGGTGGATATGCAACTGGTAATATTGCTAAAATTACTTCATAAAAGAAAGGAGTGTTGTCAAATGAACATCGCAGATAGAATCTTATATTTAAGAAAATCTAAAGGAATATCGCAAGAGGAACTTGCAGATAAGGTTGGGGTTTCAAGGCAAGCTGTGTCCAAATGGGAAAGTGAGCAGAGCATGCCCGATGTGGAAAAAATAATTATAATGAGTGATTATTTTAATGTTACTACAGATTATATCTTAAAAGGTATTGAAGCGGTCGAAAATAAAGAAGAAAAAAGTAAAGAAATTGTAGGAAAAGTGCTCTATATTGCATCTACAGCATTGATTGTAATTGGATTGTTATGTGCAATCGGTGAGTGGTATGAAAAGCAAACAATGTCTTCTATTTATGGATCAATGATTATTCAAGTGGTCGGTGTTTTTGAATATTTTCTTGCAAAAGTAATATCAAAAGAAAATTCATCTTTTTATGTGAAATGGTTAAATACAATTATAATTGCTTTTATACCAATATCTATGATTACGAGTTATATATCTGAGTTAATTTTTAAAGTAGGAGGAGGTATTTCACCTTATCCAATAGGAATATTTCATAGTTTTGTATTTTTGTTGGTCTATCTTATAGTTATAATGGTAAGCTATGCTTACCTAAAGAAGCAAAATAAATTTCTTATTTAAATTCAAGTTTGACGGAGGAATTGTATATGAAAAAGTACAGAACGGTGGCTTGTGTCATTATTATGGCTATTGCTGCAATCGCAGGATTCTTTATTGGTGCCACATTGGATGAGACAATGGGCGGATCTATTCTGTTTTCGATGATTGCAGGAATTGCTTGTATTGTCTATAGCATTGAGAATCGTGAAGAATAACACAACTTCTCGTTTATCAAATAGAAAAATAAGAATAGATTGGAGAAAGATATGGCTTCAAGTAAAGAATATTTAACCTTTATATTGGAACAGTTATCCGATTTAGAGGGAATTTCATACCGTGCGATGATGGGAGAGTATATCATCTATTATCGTGAGAAAATTGTTGGCGGTATATATGACGATAGGTTGCTTGTAAAACCTGTAAAATCTGCTGTTTCACTTATGCCTAATGCAATTTATGAGTTGCCCTATGATGGAGCAAAAGAGATGTTGTTGGTTGATAATGTTGATAGCAAAGATTTCCTGACAAAATTGTTTGTCGCTATGTATGATGAACTTCCTGCACAAAAAAAGAAGAAGTCATAAAATCGGAATTTGCGGAGGTAAGTATATGAAATACGCAATAGAATTGTATTACGATAAAGAAACGGAACAAAAACTTTTTAATCTGGCAAAACGAGTAGCTGATGAAAAATTGAGTACTAAGTTCTTAGAATGGAAAACTAGACCACATCTTACACTGGCTTGTTTCAATGATGTTAATGAAGTGAAATGTATTCAGCAATTAAAAAATTTTGCACAAACACATAAGCCTATGCCTGCATATATTGGCTCCATTGGAATGTTTAATGACACAAGGACAATTTTTGCATCACCTGTAATGAATGATAGTATGTATCAATTTCAGAGAGAATTACATAAATGCTTACAAGATTTTGATACAACTGGATGGGAATGGTACTGTCCAAATAGTTGGGTACCCCATTGTACATTAGCTCTTACAAAAGAAGATGATGAAGAGGTTTTTTATAAAGCCAGTGATTTGATTTTGCACGAGTTTAGAAAAATAAGCGGAAAATTTGTTTCTATAGGATTAGTGAAAATATCATTTCCTGTCGAGGAAATATATACCATTGAATTGGATAGTTAAATTCCAGTTCATAAAATAGATTATATAAGAATCAGGTTTTCTTTTTCATTTAGATGCAATTGGAAATTGTTTAGCAGCATAAAATATGTTACAATGCAGTTAGCCAATCCTAACCATATTGTAAAAGAGGTAAGTGTATGAGTGAAAGAATAAAACCCACGATCAGTGGTAGTGCTGAGACAATGCTTCAGAGCTTCTATGCCAGAGCCCAATATTCCAAAAGTAAACATAACAAATTCTATGATGCAAAGGCGGTAGAATTAGTCGATAGAATTGATTATGATTTTTCTACAGCATCCAGGGATTCTACGATGGGAAAAGGAGTAATTGCCAGAACGGTAGTTTTTGATGAACTAGTAAAGAATTTTATCGAAAAAAATCCTGATTGTACGGTGGTTAACATTGCCTGTGGTCTGGATACGAGATTTTACCGCATGGATAATGGTAAGATCACCTGGTACAATCTGGACCTGCCGGAAACGATAGCAATCCGCAATCAGATTTTCGCGGAATCCGGACGTGTTTCTACGATAGAAATTTCTGCACTTGATCCTGCATGGTTAGAAGAAGTAAAAGTGCGTGGGAAAATGCTTTTTATCATAGAAGGATTATCCATGTATCTGACAACAGAAGGAAACGGTAAGATATTAAAAATAATAAAGGATAACTTTGATAATGCCTATATTCTTATGGAATGTCTGGCAAAGACATGGGTAAAGAAAGAAGGAATAGAAAAATCCATACAGCAGACAGGCTCAAAATTTGTCTTCGGGGCAGATCATTTTGAAGAACTTGGGAATATGACAGAAGGATATCACAAAATAAAAGATGATAATATTCTTCGTGGCATGGAGTTATTTTCATCTGCATATAGACTTTTGGCGTTATTACCGATTGCAAAAAAGGTTACGCAGAAGATTCTGATATTTGAAAAGGACTAATTTGAGCATTTCCATTTTGTAGAACTTAAAATTTGACTGTGATTTGAATTAATACCCGTAGTGGAAATTACAGTTCTTATCATCGGTATGATATTCTTACATACCGGAAAGCCTATGGACACCACACTGCAAAATTAAATTGCGAAAATAGAACATGAATTGATAAAACACATAATAAGAATCGCGCAGAATATTTTTTGTAAATTCTGCGCGATTCTTATATTTACCTCTGTTCCAATATCTTCCGAAGCTGCAGCGGATGTGGCATATCCAGCGCGGCCTTATCCAGCACATCTTCCTTGACAAAGACTTCCGACGGAGTGCCATCTGCCAGAAGCTTTCCGTGGGCCAGTACGATCACCCTTGAAAAGCACTGTGCAACAAAGTCCATATCGTGAAGAATAGCCAGCACCAGTTTTCCCTTTTGAGACAGGCTGGTTATGATCTTGCGGATAATTTCTTTTCCCTTGTAATCCTGTGCAATGGTTGGCTCATCCAGAATGATCACATCGGTATCCATCGCCAGTACGGAAGCAATCGCAACCAGTTTTCGCTGGGAAAGTTCCAGATCGTATGGATTTTCCTCTGCATACGCAGAAAGCTCAGTCAGTTCCAGTGCCTCCAGCGCTTTTTCTCTGGCCTGTTCTTTGGACATTCCGATATTCAGCGGACCGAACATGACTTCGTCGATCACTTTGTATTTGAAGATCTGATCATCCGGATTCTGGAAAACATAACCGACCTGGCTTGCCAGAGAAGCAACCGTTCGTCCGGAAATATCTTCGCCTTTATATAATATGGTTCCGGACAAAGGCTTTAGCAGTCCTTTCAACAGACGGACCAGAGTAGTTTTTCCGGCGCCATTTTGGCCGATGATCGCTGTAGGACGTTGATCCAGCTCCAGCTCAAAGTTTTCAAAGATCGGATGGTCTTGCGTATAAGAGAACTGAAGATTATGAACAGAAAAACAATTTTCTGCCGTTCCTGTAAAAACCGGATCTTCCAGTGCAGGCAATCCGGCGGTTTTTCCGGTTTCGCGCAGTGCTTTTTTTATCCCTTCAACCGTAACCGGATAGGTTCCATCTTCCAGACAGATTCCCTGCTCTTTACAATAGCGGGCAGGATAGGGCGGGCAGATTCCAAGTGTGTCCAGATCCTCTCGTGAAAAGATCTGTTCCGGCGTATCAAAAGCAACCTGTTTTCCTTCATGAAGCAGAAGAATCTTGTCGCAGTAAGCAGCCAGCTTTTCCATTTTCTGCTCGATCATAAAAATCGTAATACCGGTCCTGGCAAGAAGCTCTACCGTATGGAAAACCTCTTCGCTGCCCTGAGGATCCAGCTGAGAAGTTGGCTCATCCAACAGTAAAACCTCCGGCTCCATCGCCAGAATCGAAGCGATCGCCACACGCTGCATCTGGCCACCGGACAGATCAAACGGATTCTTGTCTCTGAACTGCCAGATGTCCAGCTGATGAAGGACCTTATCCAGCCGTTCCCGAATCTGTTCTGCATGTACTCCAAAGTTTTCCAGCCCGAATGCCACCTCATCCCATACCGTATCCTTGGCACCGGAGAGCTGGTTGAATGGATTCTGGAAGATCAGTCCGACTTTTTTACAAAGCTCTGCGGTTGGCGTAGTAGCGGCCAGTATACCGTCGATGGTCACTTTACCGCCGTAAGCGCCCTTATAGAACTGCGGAATCAGCCCGCAAAATGCCTGGCTGAGCGTGCTTTTCCCGGCACCGTTTTCTCCGATAATTCCAATAAATTCCCCTTTTTCTGCCGTAAAAGAAATATCATCCAACGCCAGCTTTTTTGCATGGGGATACCGATATTTCAGATGTTCTACTTCTAAGAAAGCCATAAGTAAACCCTCCCAATCACTGCCAGGATCAGACTGATGATACATAACCAGCTGAAAATCCTGTCTGCTTTTGTTTTTTTGTGGGGATGCATCCATGTTTTCGTTCCTTTGACTCCAAATCCCCGCACTTCCAGAGCGATCGCGCGCTCCCGGGTGGCTGTCAGTGCACTCATGACCACCGGAGAAATCAGTGGAAGAAACGCTTTGATGCGGACCAGAAGATTTCCTTCGGTCTCCATGCCACGGCTTCTCTGCGCATCCGTGATCGTATGCATGGTTCCCATCATCTGTGGAATGATCTGGAATACAGAGTTGATGATATAGCCGAATCTTGGAGAGAAACCTTTGCGCTCCAGTTCATCTACCAGTTCCGAAGGACGGGTGGACAGTACAACGATGGCAAAGGAGAGCAGCATATTCAGGATATTCAGACCGATATGTGCCGCATAAAGCAGGCCCTCTTTGTAAAATTTGAAAAATCCGATGGCAAACAGTACATTCTTGTTCTGTTGATTGACCAGACCATGAATCAGAAAAATTGTAAGAATAATTGTAAAAGAAAATGCAATCAGCGGCAGGGCTTTTTTAATAAGCCTGCCGCTTTTTAACAGTGCAAAACTGATTATGATCATCGCTGCAAATCCCCACAAAGAACCAGTCAGAAGGGGGATGCAGATTGCTGCTGCCAGATACCATAACTTGGTAAATGGATGAAGCTGTGTCAGCCAGCTTCCGTTATTTGTGTATAAACTGATGGTTTTCATAAATTAATCCAGACTTTCGATCGTTTCTTCTGTATCATACAGAGTGGTAAGTTTCTTTGGAAGACCTTTGAGGATCAGGTATACGATGATCAGTGTGATCAGCTTATCCGGTACATCCACAACGATCTCATCCAACAGAGAACCCAGTGCCAGTGGAAGTTTTGCTGCCTGTGTTGCGGCAAATACTGCATCACCCCATACATTTCCGGTTGTACCGCCCCAGAACAGGATGTTCAGTGGTGTAGAAACAACAACTGCAGCCAGACCGCCACCGCATGCGGTTAATAAAGCCTTTGGAAAACTCTTCATAAATCCCAGACGGGCCATGATACCAACCACAAGGCCGATAAAGAGACTGGTCAGTGCATAAACCAAAGTAATATTATCACCGGTGGTAAATCCGTAGATCAGGTTGTTTGCGGCACCACAGATAGCTCCGATGATCGGTCCGCCAAGTGCTGCACCGATACAGGTTCCGATGCTGTCCAGCCATAACGGCAGTTTCAGGAAACTGGCGAACAGTTTTCCGAGATAGTTGATTCCGATACATGCCGGTATCAGAACGATGACGGCGGCATTCAGTTGTGTTTTAAAAATCTTTTTCATGATTCATCCTCCCTCGATGTAATTTTTTATCTGTATCATCAGAAATGTAGGATACAAAAGTTGTATACCATCTGTTTTCGGATGATTTTCAGATATTTTGGTTTTGATTATTCCTGGATTCTGGTGAATGCTTCCAACGCTGTGAGAATTTCTCTTTCTTCCCCACTCATGGAAATTGCCTCTTTGGCGGCATATTTTCCAATATCTTCCGCGACAGAGGACTGAGAGGCGGCAACAACATTTAAAATCGATGCAGTACGCACACCTCGAAGGGAACCGAGTACAAATAACGCTGCGGTTTCCATATCAGAAGCAATTGCTCGTTTTCCGGCCCAATAACTGTAAAGTTCCGGGTTCCGATCACCATAAAGGCAGCTGTGACTGCGACAGATCCCCAGGTGATAAGGAATATTTTCAGCAACTGCACTTTCCCGGCAGGCACGCAGGAGATCAAAATCAGGTATCGCAGGATACTGTGCTTCCACATAAGCAGCAGAGGTGCCATCGTCCCGGATCGCCCCGGTTACAAAGATCAGATCGCCCAGAGCACATTCCGGCTGCAGGGCTCCGCAGCTTCCGATACGGATCAGGTTATGAACACCACACTGGATCAGTTCCTCCACAGCAATTGCACAGGACGCAGCACCTATTCCGGTGGAAGTAACCAACATTTTTTTGCCCTTATATGTACCCTGCCAGCTGCGAAATTCCCGGTTTGATGCAAGCAGTCTGGCATCTTCCAGATGAGAAGCTACCGTATCTGCCCGTGCCGGATCTCCCGGTAACAGTGCACAGTCCACATCCAGATCCTTCGGAAGACGGATATGCGGCATCAGGTTTTCAGACATAATCAAAACCTTCTTTCTTAAAAATATTTGCCTGTTTACCTTAACACTTTACAGCTGTCTTGTCAATTGTAAATATAAAGCAATGGGATGTTCTGCAACAGGTTACTGAGAATGAGGTAAACAGTAACGCGAACAGAATCCGATAAGAATAACAGTAGTTACGAATAGCATAAGAAAACAGGATTGACTTTTCCGGCAGATGTCTTTATAGTGAAATTCAGGTGACTGTGAGTGTACGGAACAGTTACAAATTTAGAATCTTTGTTTTGGTGATGAGATAGAAAAGCAGAATATCTAATAAAAGGAGATTTGTATCATGAATGATTTATTATTAGTAATCGATATGCAAAATGTATACCTTCCCGACCAGCC
>QWCN01006946.1_pt1 | contig 10132 bp, 7 predicted proteins | sample 1972711 | NCBI WGS metagenome assembly QWCN01 (sample SAMN09866707, study PRJNA288562) | Human gut metagenome isolate term1_stool, whole genome shotgun sequencing... | isolation source: gut | host: Homo sapiens | place: USA: California | reverse complement strand
CCTGACCGTGGAGGTGTATCTGTGATGGTTCTGGAAAGCAGCTCCGTGTTAAACGCAATTCATCTCATACATGAGCAAACAAATAAGGCCCACCGCCAAAATTGACGGTGAGCCTTATTTTATGCTCGTTTTTTAACGATAACTTGCTATAAAAGCCTTATGCTCTCGGATTTTTAATAGCAGCCTGAGCAGCGGCCAGACGTGCGATGGGAACGCGGTACGGAGAGCAGGAAACGTAATCCAGGCCAACGTTGTGGCAGAACTCAACGCTGGAGGGGTCGCCGCCGTGCTCGCCGCAGATGCCCAGACCCAAGTTGGGGTTGGTTGCACGGCCGTCATGGGCAGCCATCTTAACCAGCTTGCCAACGCCGATCTGGTCCAGATGCTGGAACGGATCGCTCTCATAGATCTTGGTATCATAGTAAGCGGTCAGGAACTTAGCAGCATCGTCACGGCTGAAGCCGAAGGTCATCTGGGTCAGGTCGTTGGTACCGAAGCTGAAGAAGTCAGCTTCCTTAGCGATCTCACCTGCGGTCAGGGCGGCACGCGGGATCTCGATCATGGTGCCAACTTGGTACTTCATGTCAACGCCAGCGTCAGCGATCAGCTTGTCAGCAGTCTTGACGATGACATCCTTGACGTACTTCAGCTCCTTCACTTCGCCAACCAGGGGCACCATGATGTGCGGGGTGATCATCTTGCCGGTCTCAGCAGAAACCTTGATGGCAGCCTTGATCACAGCATTGGTCTGCATCTCGGCAATTTCCGGATAGGTAACGGCCAGACGGCAGCCACGATGGCCCATCATGGGGTTGAACTCATGCAGGCTGACAACAACGTTGTTCAGCTCTTCGGTGGTCATGCCCATATCCTTTGCCAGGGCTTCGATATCCTCAGCCTTGGTGGGCAGGAACTCATGCAGAGGCGGGTCCAGATAACGGATGGTCATCGGACGATCGCCCATGATGCGGTACATAGCGGTAAAGTCAGCTTCCTGGAACGGCTCAACCTTAGCCAAGGCAACCTTGCGCTCTTCAACGGTACGTGCGCAGATCATCTCACGCACAGCAGCAATACGATCCTCAGCGAAGAACATATGCTCGGTACGGCACAGGCCAATGCCTTCAGCGCCCATATCGACAGCGTTCTGTGCATCGCGCGGGTTATCGGCGTTGGTCATAACCTTCATCTGGCGTGCTTCGTCAGCCCAGCTCATAAAGCGCTTGAAGTTAGCGTTCTCGGTGGAAGCGACGGTAGCGATCTGGCCTTCGTAGATGTTGCCGGTAGAGCCATCAATGCTCATCCAGTCACCCTCATGGAAGGTGTGGCCGTTAATGGTGATAACCTTTGCATCGTAATCAATAGCAACATCGTTATCATTGCCGCAGCCGGAAACACAGCAGGTACCCATGCCACGTGCAACAACAGCTGCGTGGCTGGTCATGCCGCCACGGACGGTCAGGATGCCCTGAGAAACCTGCATGCCGACGATATCTTCGGGGCTGGTTTCCAGACGGACCAGAACGACCTTCTTCCAAGCTTCGTCCTTGACCTTCTCTTCAGCATCTTCAGCGCTGAAGACAACGCGACCGCAGGCAGATCCCGGAGAAGCGGCCAGGCCCTTGCCGATTGCTTCGGCAGCCTTCAGGGCAGCAGCGTCAAACTGCGGGTGCAGCAGGGTATCCAGCTGCTTGGGCTCAACGCGCAGTACAGCGGTGCGCTGATCGATAACGCCCTCATCAACGAGGTCGCAGGCGATCTGCAGAGCAGCCTGTGCGGTGCGCTTGCCGTTACGGGTCTGCAGCATAAAGAGCTTGCCATCTTCGATGGTGAACTCCATGTCCTGCATATCCTTGTAGTAGTTTTCCAGGCGGGTTGCGATCTCAACGAACTGATCGTAAACCTCAGGCATTTCCTCGTGCAGCTTGCTGATCGGGGAAGGAGTACGGATGCCGGCAACGACATCTTCGCCCTGAGCATTGATCAGGTACTCGCCCATCAGCTTCTTTTCGCCGGTAGCGGGGTTACGGGTGAAAGCAACACCGGTGCCGGAACGCATGCCGGAGTTACCGAAAGCCATCTGCTGAACGTTGACAGCAGTGCCCCACTCGTAGGGGATTTCGTTCATCTTGCGGTAAACGTTGGCGCGCGGGTTATCCCAAGAACGGAAGACGGCCTTAACAGCGCCGATCAGCTGTTCTTTCGGATCCTGCGGGAACTCTTCGCCCTGCTTCTCCAGGTAGATGGCCTTGAACTCCTTGACGAGTTCCTTCAGGTCCTCAGCGTCCAGCTCGATATCCTGCTTAACGCCCTTGCGCTCCTTCATAGCATCGATACGCTCTTCAAAGAAGCTCTTGCCCAGCTCCATGACGACGTCAGAGTACATCTGGATGAAGCGGCGGTAGCAGTCATATGCAAAACGGGGGTTAGAAGTCTTCTTTGCCAGACCTTCAACAGCCTGGTCGTTCAGGCCCAGGTTCAGGATGGTATCCATCATGCCGGGCATAGACTGACGTGCACCGGAACGAACGGAAACCAGCAGCGGGTTCTCGATATCGCCGAACTTCTTGCCAGTCTGCTCTTCCAGGATTCCCATGTACTTGAAGATGTCAGCCTTGATCTCATCGTTGATCTCACGGTTGTCAGCATAGTACTGGGTGCAGGCTTCGGTGGTGATGGTGAAGCCCTGAGGAACCGGCATGCCGGCATGGGTCATTTCTGCCAGACCAGCGCCCTTGCCGCCCAGAATGTTCTTCATGGTCGTCTGGTCGCCGCCAAATGCGTCATGGCCCTCTTTGAACAAATACAAAAACTTCTTGCTCATAGGTTACCTCCAACAAAATTACGGTTTCTTCCCGGTGTGCCGCGCACACCCGCAAAATAAGAATCTTCTCTCTTGCAAAGTCCATTATAACAGACTCAGCCCGGAATTTCCAGTACATTGTTAAATAAATGGCGAATATTTTCGCCGAAAATCTCACAAAGTTTTGGGGGCAGGCTCTTGCAATTTGACCAAAAATGCGGTAAATTATAATGGGTGAGAAGCTGGGAAACGTTATTTTATTACATCCTGCAACACTTTTTTCAATTCATCCCGCCCCGGCAGGCTTCAGCCCTGTTCCGGGGCTTTTTTGTAGGGCCGTATACTCTTTTGGCCCAAAACAGAAAGGGGTATTTTTATGTCCGAAGCGAAAGCCAAATACCTTGCCGCCAAAGCGGCCTTTGAAGAAACTTTTGAAAAGCATCTGCAGAACGGTGTGGAGTTCATCAGCGATCAGGTTTTTATTGACCCCGAAGTTGAGATTGCACCCGGCGCAGTGATCCTGCCGGGCTGCATCCTGCGCGGCAAAACCGTCATCGGGGCAAACTGCGTCATCGGCCCCAATACCTTATTGGAGAACACCATTGTTGAGGCCGGTTCCACCGTGAACGCCAGCCAGTGTTATGACAGCCATCTGGGCCCCAACAACAAGATTGGCCCCTTTACCCATGTGCGCACCGGCACCGTGACGGATGAGGGCGTGCACCTGGGCGCTTATGTGGAAACCAAGAACGCCAACTTTGCCGAGGGCAACACTGTCAGCCACCTGACTTACATTGGCGATGCCGATGTGGGCAAGTACTGCAACTTTGGCTGCGGCACCGTAACCTGCAACTATGACGGCGAGGGCAAGTACCGCACCACCATCGGCGATTATGCGTTCATCGGCTGCAACACCAACCTGGTGGCGCCGGTCAAGGTGGGCAGCCGCGCCTTTACCGCTGCCGGTTCCACCATCGGCCACGATGTGCCGGACGGTGCCCTGGGCATTGAGCGCGCCAAGCAGGCCGAAGTTGCCGCCTGGGGCGCCAAGAAGCTGGAAAAATACGTTGCCAAAAAACAGAAGCTGGAAGCCGAAAAGAAAAACGACTGATGCCCCCTGACCTGCTGCAAGGAGGATTGCTGCCATGGCCATTTTGGAACGCACCCTGACCGGGGATTTTACCACCATCCTGACCGAGCTGGACGCTGTTGTAAAACAAAGTGTTTCGGCCACGCTGGAAGGTTCCAGTGATTTCAACTTCAGCACCGGCCGCTGTGCCGTGCGGGTATACGAACGCTACAGTGCCATTGGCAATGGCCGTGTTACCATGAGCCTGACCCTGCTGGAAGCTGACGGGCAGATCCGGATTTCCGCCATCACATCCGGCGGCAGCCAGGCTGTGTTTTTCAAGGTCAACACCTTCGGTGCAGAATCCTTCCTGGATACCATCCGGGACACAGTGGAACGCTTTGCCCCTGGTGCACACTAAAATCACAAAATTACTATAAGGATTTTTACTATGGGACTATTTGGAGGTGGTTCCGGGGCAGACTGGCTGATTGCCGGTCTGGGCAACCCGGAGCCGAAATATGACGGCACCCGCCACAACACCGGTTTTGCCGCGCTGGATGCGTTGGCCGAAGCCTGGGGGTGCGAGATCAACAAAAGCAAATGGCAGGGCCTTTACGGCATTGCCCAGGTGGACGGCCGCAAAGTGATGCTGCTAAAGCCGCTGACCTACATGAACCTGAGCGGCCAGAGCATCGCCCCCGCCGCGGCATTTTACAAGATCCCGCGCAACCACATTATTGTGTTGTGCGATGACATTGCACAGGAGCCGGGGCACATCCGCATCCGGCCCTCCGGTTCTGCTGGCGGGCACAACGGGCTAAAGAGCATTATCGCTTCCACCGGCGGCGAGGATTTTTACCGCATCCGCATTGGCGTTGGCGCCAAGCCGCGCCCGGATTATGATCTGGCTGACTGGGTGCTGGGCAAGTTCCCGCCCGATGACGCCAAGCTTGTGACCGGCCGCCACACCGACGTGGAAGCCGCCTGCCGCCTGTTGATGGCCGGCAAGCTGGGCGAAGCGCAGAATAAATTCAACCACTGAGCGCGGATAGGCGTTCCGTAGGGGCGCACAGTGTGCGCCCATTCCTGTTTTCTGTGTAAGATGCCCGCAAAGAAAGTGTTCTCACTTCAAATTTGCAATCCATCATTACACGGGATGTGGTTTAATGGAACACCTGCAGGGGTGTGCGCACTGTGGAAAACTTTGCCGATGGTGATAAACGCTGCAAATGATTTGTAGGGGACGATGCTCGTCATTGTCCCGCATGACGGGTCTTGCCACATATTCCACCCTGCATACGGCCAACGTCCGCGGGCGAACAATGTTCGTCCTCACATTCTCTACAAGATAAGAGCACAGCTTTTCCAATCATACAAATGCCAAAGCGGGCGGCCCATCTGGGCCGCCCGCCATTTGTCGTTCCATGCAACGCTTCTCTCAAAATTCACTTTGCCGTTTTGCTGCAAATATAGTACAATGGTTACGCAAAGCGCTGCTCATACCGGCGCACAAAAAGCGTATACAGCGCATAGCACACCATCAGGCAGACGGCATATACCCCGGCGAAGCACAGCCACGCGGCTGCGCCGCCCATCGCGGTGTTGGGCAGCAGCTCCAGCACCAGCGGGTGGGCCAGGTACAGCCAAAAGCTGCCCGCCCCCACAAATTCCACGGCCTGGGCGAACTTCTGATTTTCCGCCAGGCCAACGCCCTGCGGGTTCTGCACGGCCAATAGAACAAGCACCGTAAACACGCACTCGAACCCCGCCCGCTGGAAGTTGGTGAGCACTGCCAGCAGAATGCAGAATGCCCCATATAAAAACTGCTTCTTCTCCTGCACTGCTGCAAACGCCGCCATGCCAAAGATAAAGCAGTACAGCGTCATGACCGGCGTTTTTGCGCTGAACTCGCTGATGTTGGCTTCTGCCGGGAAAGCCGCCAGACTGCTTTCAATTAAGCCGCCGATCCTGCCCTTCACCGCAAGGCAGACCACCAGCAACGCCAGCGCACCCCAAAAGCGTTTGCACAGCCGGTACAGCCACGGGGCCAGCAGATAAAAGAACGCAAAGGCGCTCATCGTCCACAGCACGTTGCGGTTGTTCCACAGCATCCAGTTATCACTGGGCAGCCACATCTGCAAAAATACAAAGTACCGCAGGTAACCCGGCCCGCACGGCCCGCCGGGGCCAAACAGCTGGGCTGCACTGGCGCCCGCCGCCAGATAGCGTACCGCATCGAACAGCCAGCGCAGCACCAGCACCAGCCAGTACAGCGGCAGGATCCGCCGGATGCGGCGCTGGTAATACGGCAGCGGCTCCGGGTAGCGGCTCAGGCTGGCCGCGGCCAGGTACCCGCTGAGCACAAAAAACAGTTGCACCCCCTGCGCGCCAACCGCGGCGGCATCCCCCAGGCCAACTTTCTGCCCGGTATGCACACCCAGCACCATCAGCGCCGCCAGAATACGCAGCTCATCCAGCGCTACATTTTTATGTTTTGTCATCTTTCTATATTCTGCTCCTTATTGCAGCATTATTTGATTTCTTTATTCTGCCGAACTTTTTCGATTCCTTCTTTTCAAAGAAGGGGCAAAAACTCTCGTATTACTCGTATCCTCAAAATTATACATCACCCGCCCTATCATGCGCAAGCGCAGGAGGCACCATGTTTGACGCATTGTTTACCACCACAACCGAATACAAAAAACTGAGCCACGCGCTTTCCGGCAAAGGTGCATGCGCCCTGTTTGGGCTGCCCGCATCCGGCCGCGCACAGGTGTATGCCGCGCTGTGCCGCCAGTTGGATAAGCCGCTATGCATCGTGACCCCCGGCGAGGCCGAAGCCACCCGCTTTGCTGCTGACCTGAACACGCTGGGCATTCCCGCCGCCGTGTTCCCGGCGCGGGACTATGTGCTGCGCCCCATTGAGGGCACCGCCCGCGAATACGAGTACCGCCGCCTGGCTGTGCTGGGCGAGCTGGTAGGCGGGCGGCTGCGCGCCGTGGCTGTGCCCGCGGAAGCCCTGACCCAGTTCACCACCCCAAAAGAGGATTTCTGCGCCAACACCCGCACCCTACATGCGGGGGATACTCTGCTGCGGGATGACCTGCTGGCCGCTTTGTTTGGTGCCGGCTACACCCGCCGGGCCCAGGTGGATGGCCCCGGCCAGTTCTCTGTGCGCGGCGATATTGTGGATATTTTTGCTCCCGACCAGAAAATGCCGGTTCGTATGGAATTTTGGGGTGATGAGATCGATACCCTGCACACCTTTGACCTGACCACCCAGCGCCGCGAGGATGCCATTGATAAGTTTTACCTGAGCCCCGCGCGGGAAGTTCTGTTCGGCAAGCCTGCCGATGCCGCCGAGCAGCTTCGGGCCTTTTTGGCCAAGCAGCGCGGCAAAAAGAAAACCGCCATGGCAGACTGTATGGCCGCCGATCTGGACCTGCTGGATGGCGGTGCCGTGCCGGTCAACATGGACAAATACCTGGCCGTGCGCTACCCCCATCCCGCCACCGTGCTGGATTATTTTGACGACCCGATCCTTGTGGCCGAAGAGCCTGCTTCCATCCGGGAAGCCGACCGCGCGACCACCTACCGCCGGGGTGAGGAACTGAAATCCCTGATCCTTGACGGCGTCCTTTGCGCTGGGCTGGATAACCTGTACGCGGACCCAAGCTACCTGTGGTCCAAAACCGGACACTACCGCACCATCTGTGCCGAGAACTTTGCCCGCAGCATGCCGGATCAGCCGCTGAAAGATATCATCAACGCCCCGGCTCACACCCTGCCTGCCTGGAATGGCGAAGTCGCCGGGCTGCTGGAGGATTTGAAACCGCTGTGCGATGCCGGTTATACCGTTACCCTGCTGGCCGGCACCGACCGTGCCGCAGCCGGTCTGGCACGCGACCTGCGCGATAAAGGCATTCTGGTTACCACCGATGCTGCAGCAACCCCCGCTGCCGGGCTGGTGCAGGTTCTGGCGGGGCACCTTTCCGCTGGGTGCGAATTTCCGTTTGCCAAGTATGCTTTGCTGACAGGCCGTGCCTTTGGCGAAACCAGCTCCCAGAAGAAAAAGCGCAAAAAGGCCAAAGATGCCCTGAACAGCCTGACCGAGATCACGCCGGGCGATCTGGTGGTGCACCAGAATCACGGTATTGGCCGGTATGCGGGCATCCAGCGAATGGCGGTTCAGGGCGTTACCAAAGACTACCTGCGCATTGAGTACGATAAAAAAGATGTGCTGTATGTTCCCGTCACCCAGCTGGACCTGCTTTCCCGCTACACCGCGCCGGGGGATTCGGAGAATGTCAAGCTCAGCCGCCTGGGCGGGGCCGAGTGGACCAAGACCCGCAAGAAGGTGCGCGCCGCTACCGAGCAGATGGCCAAGGAACTGATTGAGCTGTACGCCCGCCGCAAAATGGCGCATGGTCATGCCTTCCCACCAGATGATACCTGGCAGGGAGATTTTGAGCAGCGCTTTGCCTATGATGAAACGCCGGACCAGCTTTCCAGCGCGGCGGAGATCAAACATGATATGGAGCAGCCCTGGCCGATGGACCGCCTGCTGTGCGGCGATGTCGGCGTGGGCAAGACTGAGGTTGCCCTGCGCGCCGCGTTCAAATGCGTGATGGGCGGCAAGCAGTGCGCCATCCTGGCCCCCACCACCATTCTGGCGTGGCAGCATTTCAACACGGCCATCGCCCGCATGGAGGCCTTTCCCATCCGCATCGGGCTGCTCAGCCGTTACCGCAGCGCCAAAGAGCAGAAAGAGACCATCCGCGGCCTGAAAGACGGCACAGTGGACATTGTGGTGGGCACCCACCGCCTGCTTTCGGACGATGTAAAGTTCAAAGACCTGGGCCTTGTCATCATTGACGAGGAGCAGCGTTTTGGCGTAAAACACAAGGAAAAGCTGAAAGAGAACTTTATCGGGGTGGACATGCTGACCCTTTCGGCCACACCGATCCCCCGCACGCTGAACATGGCACTGTCCGGCATCCGGGACATGAGCACCATTGAACAGCCGCCCTTTGAGCGCCAGCCCATTGAGACCTATGTGCTGGAATATGACGATGCCATTATTGCCGAAGCCATCCGGCGTGAGCTGGCCCGCGGCGGGCAGGTGTATTACCTGTACAATCGAGTCGAAACCATTGAGCAGTGCGCCGCCAAGGTGCAAAAGCTGGTGCCGGGTGTGCGGGTCGGCATCGCCCACGGCAAAATGACGGAGGAGCAGATTTCCTCGGTTTGGCAGCAGCTGTTGGACAACGAGATCGACGTGCTGGTCTGCACCACCCTGATTGAAACCGGCGTGGATGTGCGCAACTGCAACACCCTGATTATTGAGAATGCGGACCGCATGGGGCTTTCACAGCTGTACCAGATTCGCGGCCGTGTGGGGCGCTCCAACCGCAAGGCGTATGCCTATTTCACCTTCCAGCGCGACAAAGTGTTGACGGAAATTGCCTCCAAGCGGCTTTCAGCCATCCGGGAGTTTACCTCTTTTGGTTCCGGGTTCCGCATTGCGATGCGCGATTTACAGATCCGCGGCGCGGGCAACCTGCTGGGCCACAGCCAGCACGGCCACATGGAAGCGGTTGGTTACGAGCTGTATGTAAAAATGCTGAACCAGGCCATTGCAGCCGCCCGCGGCGAGCCTGCTGCGCCGGACAAGAGTGATTGCCTTGTTGACATTACGGTGGACGCCTATCTGCCGGAAAGCTACATTCCTGATGCCGCCGGGCGGATCGAAGCCTACAAGAAGATTGCGGCCATCACCACCCGTGACGATGCCACGGATGTACTGGATGAGTTGATTGACCGTTACGGCGACCCGCCGCGCAGTGTGCAGGGGTTGGTGGACATCAGCCTGGTGCGCGTGACAGCCGCCCGCGCAGGCATTGTGGAGATCGTGCAGCGCAACGACAATCTGATTTTGTACACCGATGTTGTGACCCCGGCGCAGATGGGGGCCATGATGGATGCCATGCCGCACCGCGTGATCTACAACGCCGTAGGCCGCCCCTACATCAGCCTGCATGTCCTGCGCGGCGAGGACCCTCTCACCATCCTGCGCGATGCCGTTGCCCTGCTGCCGGGTGCGTGAGTGTTTTACGGGAGTTTTTGTTCCTTCTTTGAAAAGAAAGAGCCGAAGAAACTTTAATCGTAATATAACAAAATAAATAAAAAATCAGGCAGCGGCCCTATTTTGTGGGCTGCTGCCTGTTGTCATGTGTTGCTTTCTATGTATTTTTGCT
>QWCN01006943.1_pt1 | contig 10135 bp, 6 predicted proteins | sample 1972711 | NCBI WGS metagenome assembly QWCN01 (sample SAMN09866707, study PRJNA288562) | Human gut metagenome isolate term1_stool, whole genome shotgun sequencing... | isolation source: gut | host: Homo sapiens | place: USA: California | reverse complement strand
TTGTACGGAATTTTCAGTTCAGAAAATTCCTACCCTGGGCAGTAATAACTTGCTGCATCTCTCTTTTCTTACAGTAATATTATGGCCGCTTCAAGTGGATCGGATTCGGGATCTCTGCATGATTATTCGCTGAGATCGTATCGCGCATCATTCCGTCGAGCTGGCGGAACTCAACGCTCGGATCCATGTAGCGGACCCAGAGGCCGTATCCGAACTCGTTTTTCCTCTCCGAATAACTGATCGGCACTCCGGCATAGTAATCCTTGTAGATATCCGTATAAAAGTCCGCCATAACTTCTTTTAATTCTTTCGGCACATCCTCCAGGGTTTTAAAGATCTGATTCTTGATGACCGTCTGCAGATAATCCGCTGCATAGGCTGAGAACTCAAGAAGGTTCGGATCCGTCTCCCCGTTTGCGGCCGCCCAGGTGGAAACATCCACGGTCTTTGCGAGATAATCGATGCTGCCGTCCGTGTTTAACGTTACAGTCCCGTACTGACATGGCGGCAGGATCAGGGAATTGCTCACGATCTCCCAGATTCCGTAAGTGTCTGAGCCCATTCCCGGCTCTGTCAGGTGTTTCATGACCTTCTGCGTGTGGAGATGGCCGCTGAAGTACACAGGCGTCAGATAACGTTCAAAGAGTTCCCGGACCTCGTCACAGTTCTCGATCACACATTCCTCCACATAGACACGGCTCAGGCGCTGGAGATTGTGGTGTCCAACCGGGATCACGGTGATTCCTTCGGCATACGCCTCTTTCAGGCATTCTTCCATCCATTCCAGCGTTCCCTCTTTAATCTCACCGTACACCTCATTTTCCGGCTCGCAGACCGTCGTATCAAGCATCATGAGCCAGGTGGTATCATTCAGTTCCACCAGATAACTCAGGGAATCCGGTGCTTCGCTCTTTGCCTCATTGTATCCGAAATCTCCGTAAATCTCCCGGAATTCTTCCGACGTCACGCTTTCCACATCCGTTCTCTGATCCCCGAAGTATTCTCCGGCATTCGGCTTGTTGATATCGTGATTTCCGGGGATCACATAGACCGGGATCCCTGCGTCTTTGATCTTCCGGAGTTTTTCCGCAAATTCCAGGTGGTTTGCCTTTTCTCCATTTAAACTCAGGTCGCCGCTCAGGATCAGGGCATCCGGATGTGCCTCAAGAACTTCCGATTCAAACGCCTGCCATAACTGTGGCTGATAGCGGATCACTTTTCCATCACTGCTGTTTACAAGCTGGTCAAATGCTACGCCATAATCCGTCAACGACGGTGACATGTAGTGGGTGTCAGACGCGATGATCAGATGCGTCTCGATCTTTTCCCGGTCCACCGGATCTCCGGGACCTTCCGTCTCCTCTTCGGTCGGCTCCTCGGTTTCTGTCCCAGTCTCCGATTCCGTTTCCGTCTCTGTCGGCGGTTCCGACTCGGTTGTTGACGGTTCTGTCTCTTCCGCGGCACTCTCTTTTGTTTGATCCGGAACATGATCCCGCACTGCGGGCAGGACAAAGATCACCCCGGCCAATAAAAAAAGAAGCGCCAGCAATAGCAGAAATTTCTTTCTCATTCACTGTCACCTCTTAAGATTTCTTTTTTATCCGCACGCTCTGCTTTGAATACGTCTCATAAACGTTACCCTGGCAGCCAGCTCGGTCCCGGCTCCCTCGCGGCACATGGAAGGTTCTCCTTAATGCTGCTGCATTCCTGCCCTGACATGGTTCAGAGAGTCCCATTGCGCGAGACCAAAACGTCAGCGCCGCTTACCAGGGGCAGCTTCACAAGGAAGTACCCGCGGCAGAACATCACCCCTGCTGTAGCGGATTGCAGGTACAGGGCACCGCTATCTCCCCGGCTGTGCGGACCAGTTAAGTATACATGGACGGGGGCATTTTGTCAAGTTGCGAAATCCCCCGGTGACAGTGAACTATCTGCAAATTTCTTCCCTGATTTCACCAAATCGTATTCATCTGCTTATTTGAACAGCGGCATTTTTGTGATCGGGAATGTCTGGTTCTCTAACGGTGCATGCCAGATCCCGTACCAGATATCTTCCAGGTTATCGCCGTCGGCTGCCAGAAATCCGTAAACTTCACTGTCGTACTCCGGGATTTCCACCGGACCGTACAGCAGCCTGCTGCCGTATTCCTTATAAAGATCCGCAGCCATCTCATTTAACCGGTCATCCGACAGATATGCATCCTTGAAAGCACCTTTTTCCTTATCTTCCCGGAACACTTTGCAGACTTCTTCCGGAAGTTCCGTCACATCCCCATAAGTGTCAGAGTAAAGGTACATCGGGTTCTTTTCCTTCGTGTATGCTTTCGGTGCCACCACGCAGCCATCCGCATCTCCGACAACCTCCGTGTAATCATCGCCCTGGGTTACGATCGGTCCCGCTTCCTCCAGCGTCTAGGCTGCAGCCGGCTCCAGCGTCGCAGGGTCATCGGAACTATTGATATTAAATGAAATGTATCCGAAGGAACCATGCAAAGAGATTTTGTCTTTGCTCACATAGTCAAGTTCCACGACATCCCCATAGGACTGCTTTTTCGCGGTTTCAAGGTCCAAAACAGCCGCTTTTGTTTCTTCGTCAGGAGAACCGATTTTCCCGGCCAGAAAGATCTTCGTTGGTCCGTCTGCTCCGCCGATGATTCCGATAGATGCTGCCTCCTTTTTATCTCTATTCTGGATATAACACACTGCGGCAACTCCCGCAAGCACCAGAATTCCTGCAGCCGCCAGGATCTTCTTTTTATTTTTCATACTTTTTCTCCGTTTCTGAATTAACAGGATCTGTGATCATAACTGTGTCATATGGAATCTTCCATTCCGAAATTTTCTGCCCATGAGGTTCATTGATCAGAAAGACCATTTATCCGTTTGCACCGCCCGGGATTGCCGGGAAGTCGTCTCTGCCAAATCTCATGTGCATCCTCCGGATTTATTTCATCTTACCATACAGTTATTACTTCTATATATAAACTTTCTTAACTTTCCCTGTCCATTTCCAGGCATTTTGTGCGGTGCGCAGCGCCCTTTTACTCTATTCACACTTCACCACTTTCTCTTGCATTCCATGTCCGTCCAGTATATACTGGTGAGGCAAAATGATTGTTTCCCGCGGACAGCAGCGAATTTCCAAACAGGAAATCCTGCCTGATGCTGTACACGGTAACGCAAATGTCTCTGCAGGAAAGGATTTATTATCATGAACAACAAGGGGTTTATCAAAGAAGTGCTTGTCATGACCCTGGCTGATGCGATCACAGCCATCGCAGTCTACTTTTTTCTGGTGCCGAGCCACACCTCGATCAGCAGTATCTCCGGTCTCGGGATCGTATTGACCCACTTTATTCCGCTTCCGCTCTCCGTGATCACGATGGCCTTCAATGTCATTTTACTGATCATCGGGTTTATCCTCTGTGGAAAAGAGTTCGGAGCAAAGACCGTGTATACAAGCGTCATGCTGCCGGTATTTCTGGGAATTTTTGAGAAGATCTTCCCAGATTTCACCTCTCTCACCGGGAGCCAGGAACTGGATGTTATCTGTTACGTCCTCGTCGTCAGCGTCGGGCTTGCGATGCTCTTTAACATGAACGCATCATCCGGCGGACTTGATATCGTTGCGAAGATCATGAACAAATATCTGCATATGGATCTTGGAAAGGCCATGTCCCTCTCCGGTATGTGCGTGGCGCTCTCCTCCGCACTGGTTTACGACAAAAAGACGGTCGTGCTCAGTGTCCTCGGTACATATGTGAACGGGATCGTCCTCGACTACTTTATTTTCGATCAGAACGTCAAGAGACGTGTCTGCATTATCACTAAAAAGGAAGAAGAACTCCGCAAGTTCATCATCGACAACCTGCATAGCGGGGCCACGATCTATGAAGCCACCGGTGCTTACAATTTTGAGAAACACAACGAGATCATCACGATCGTCGATAAGCGCGAATACCAGGCGCTCATGAACTATATCAGTTCCAGTGATCCGGAGGCGTTTATCACGATATATAAGGTTTCGGATATCCGGTACCGGCCGAAGAAATTCAGCGCGTAACATGCATGTAAACGCTTCCATTGCCAGTTTTCTGTGATTATATGGAGACAGAAAAGACCGTCGCCAGATCTTATCTGATATGTGTCCGGAATTCCGGGTATCTATCATATCAGATCTGGCAGCGGTCTTTTATTATAAGTAATTCTATTGCAACTTTTCTGCCTTCAGAACCATCCACTGGCATTTTTCGGTTTCACGGCAAAAACCGATTCTCCGTTTGTCTTTTATGCATTTTCTGAGGTTTCTTTCTCCGCCTGCTCCAGCTTCTTACGTTTTCCTTCTTCCCGCAGTGCTTTAAAGAAATCCTTCAGCATCTGAGAGCATTCATCCCCGCAAAGTCCGACTTCCGTCTCCACCTGGTGGTTAAATCCGTCTTCATGCAGCATGTCGAGCACGGATCCGGCGCAGCCTGCCTTCGGGTTCATGCAGCCGATCACGACTTTCGGGATCCGCGCCTGGACGATCGCACCGGCACACATCGGACATGGTTCCAGCGTCACATACATCGTACAGTCCTCAAGCCGCCAGTCCCCGATGATCCGGCAGGCCTTCCACATCGCGATGATCTCCGCGTGGGCCAGCACGTTCTTATCCACGGTCCGCCGGTTATATCCCCGCGCGATGATCTTCCCGTCATGCACGATCACGCAGCCGATCGGCACTTCTTTTAAAGCCGCCGCCTTTTTTGCCTGGCGGATTGCTTCTTTCATATAGTGTTCTTCTATTGTCATCTTTTTCATATGTTTCTCCGAATTTCAGGTAATGTTGTCTATGGTCATGGATCAGGAAATGGTTCCAGATCCTCGCCTTTCATTCCTTTTTTATTGTACCTTATTTTTTATTTCTGGCAAGATAAATAAATATGAAAGACAATACAAAGCAGCCTGTCTGTTAAAACTCACCGTATCTTCAGATCCGTATACCAGTACCCAAACCGCCCGTCCCCGACCGGCTGGCGCCTGGAGAGGACGAAATTCGGGAAACCGAACATGGTGGCCATGTATTTTTCGCTGCTGTAGTAGTGCCCGGGGACTCCCAACAGGTAGCGGGATTTCTTTTTGTTCCCGCCGAGCTTTACGAGGATCAGATAGCGGAAATTATAGTAGCCGTGGAGCAGAAAGCTGTTGTTTCCATAAACCCAGCACTCTCGCGGGAGTTTTCCGATATCCTGCGGACGAATCGTCAGGATATCGCAGCCGTCCTCATACTCGAACGGCTGGATCTTCGGGTATGTCCTTTTAAATTCCTCCCACAGTTTTTCCGGATCGGCCGCAGGATCTTCCGTCTCCTGCAGATAACGCAGAACCTCCGGATTTTCAAGTTCCGGGGAGACCATGGGAGCTGTGGGGGCAGTTGAATGTGCTGCCTGTGAAGCTGCACTTTTGGGGGACTGCGCCGTCATACCGGAAGTCTGTACTGGATTTTGTCTGAACTTCTGGCTATTCGGCCGCTGTACTCTTTGAGCAGTTTTCATGTAAAACGGCAGGTCTGTTCCCTGCGGTATTCCCTGCTCCTGCTGCGCTGTTTCCACCTGTTGTTTTTCTGTTTCCGACTCAGAAGTTTTCTCCGGATCCAGGTTCGCCGTCTGATCATTCTCCTCTTCATCCCCGGAAGTCTCTTCCATTTTCCGCTCTATCGGTCTGTCTTCCACGTTTCCGCATGTGTCATCCGATTTTTCATCGATTTCATCGTCTTCCCCCGACAAGTAGAACCTGCCACGGTCTTCACTTTGTTCTTCCTGCTGCTGTACTTCATGATCCGCAGTGTCTTCCTCTTCCGCTTTCCCATCATATGCCGGCGCTTTCTCCGTCTTTAGGTCTCCCTCTGCACCGCTCAGCTCTGCTGCATGCGCCGTCTTTTCTCTCTCGTCTGATTCCACCGTATGCATATTCCGCTTCTCTGGGGCTCCGCTTTCCTCTTTTTTCCCCGGTCCCGGATCATGTACGCTCTTTTCCTCCTGCTCTCTCCGCTCTTCTTCCCTGGCGATCTCCTCCTCGATCTCTTTTACCACCTTGGAAACCGCCTGTGTATCCATTCCTTTTTCCGCCTCCGGCAGCATCTGGGCAGTAAATTTCGGAACCGAGAGGACCGGATTCTCCCCGGTATTTCCCTCCTCCGCCGCCAGCGCGTCCTCCCAGATCGTCTTATAGCACCGCCAGGAATTCTTTACGTCATGGACCGACAGGCCGAAATATGTATCAAGTCCGGTACCGCTTCCCTCCACGTTCTTCGCGTCCACATTGACCCGGAACTCCCCGTTTCCGCCGCGCACAAAAACGTTTCCAAGAAATGTCTCACGACCGCCTGTCCCTAAAAGATACGCGCCAATGGCATTGCCGCCCATATAGATCCGCTTCACATTCACATTGATCCTGCACTGCCCGTTCCGGGCTTCCAGCTTCGCGAATCCCACATTTTTTCCTTTTTGTTTTCCTTCGTACTCGTAAATATAAGAAATCAGTCTGCGATAATCTGCCATAATCAAAAACACTCCTTCTGCACTTATGTATATGCGGAAGGAGTGTTTCTCATAACTATTTTTTAATTGTCATTTGCCATCAATGATCTTATCCGGAAATATGCCGATCTTTCAGAGAGATCTATTATTTGCGGATCGCTCCGGATTTTACAGCCGCCTCAGCAACACGTTTTGCAACATGCTCTGCAACGCCTTCTTCGAGCGCACCCGGAATGATATACTCTGCGGAGAGTTTGTCCGGTGTTACAAGCTCAGCGATCGCCTGGGCTGCAGCAACCTTCATATCGTAGTTGATATCTCTTGCGCCGCAGTCTAATGCGCCGCGGAAGATTCCCGGGAATGCAAGGACGTTGTTGATCTGGTTCGGGAAGTCGGAACGGCCTGTTCCCATTACCTTTACGCCTGCTGCCATCGCCTCATCATACATGATCTCCGGATTCGGGTTCGCCATTGCAAAGACGATCGGATCTTTCGCCATCGTCTTGATCATCTCCGGCTTCAGTGCACCTGCTACGGACACGCCGATAAATACGTCCGCTCCGACGAGAGCGTCTGCAAGAGTTCCGCGCTTATCCTCAAGGTTTGTGATATCGCAGAGCATCTTCTTGTGATCCTTGATGCCGACTCCGCGGTCTTTATAGAGGATTCCGTTTTCGTCGCAGGCGATGATATTTTTCACGCCTGTCGCAAGCAGCATCTTGATGATCGCAGTTCCGGCAGATCCCGGTCCGTTTAATACAACATGGATCTCATCAATCTTCTTTCCGACAACTTTTAATGCGTTTAAGAGAGCCGCTGTAACGACAACTGCTGTGCCGTGCTGGTCATCGTGGAATACCGGAATATCAAGCTCTTTCTCCAGACGTGCCTCAACCTCGAAGCATTTCGGGGAAGCGATATCTTCCAGGTTAATGCCGCCGAAGCACGGAGCAATGTATTTCACTGCCTTGATGATCTCCTCGGTGTCTGTCGTATCGAGACAGATCGGGAACGCATCAACGCCGCCGAACTCTTTAAAGAGGACTGCCTTTCCTTCCATGACCGGCATAGCAGCTTCCGGTCCGATATTTCCAAGACCTAAAACTGCGGTTCCATCAGAAACAACTGCTACCAGATTGCCCTTTGCAGTGTACTTGTAAACATCTTTCTTATTATCATGGATCTTTCTGCATGGCTCCGCAACACCCGGTGTATAGGCGGTGCTTAAGTCATCTCTTGTCTTTACCGGAACCTTGCTCGTAACTTCGATCTTTCCATGATGTTCCTCATGGAGCTTTAACGCTGCTTCATTGAAATTCATTGCGCTTTCCTCCTGCAAATTCATTATCATTACCAGACTGCCCTGCGGTCTCCTGTCTCCGGATGATCTGTATTTTCCCATTTCCGGCGGTCAGATCCTTTCCCACAGTTTTCGTATTCTTTTTCGGGCAGTTCCTGATCTGCTTAATCTCGAGTTTACCACACTCACTCTGAAAAGGAAACTGCTTTTTATTTCTCTCCGCACATTGCCGCCAGGTTTTGGTTACAGTACACGGGCACTCTATGCCCGCGCACTGTAACAGGTTTTGATCATCTACCACGCTGCCACCGTTCCGTCTGCCCGCGGTTCGGTTGCCCCGCAAAGCACATCGTTTTCATCTCTCCAGATAATCTGTCCTCGCCCGAAGGACAGGGAACTCTCAAGGACTTCCATCTCATGTCCCCGTTTTTTCAGCTCTTCCACGATCCCGGCCGGGAATGTCTTTTCCACCTGGATCTTCTTTCCACCGATCCACTGCCATCTCGGCGCGTTGAGCGCATCCTGCGGATTCATCAGGAAGTCCACTGTATTCATGATAACCTGGACATGGCCCTGCGGCTGCATGAAACCGCCCATAACGCCGAACGGTCCAACTGCTTTTCCTTCCTTCATCAGAAATCCCGGAATGATCGTGTGCAGAGATTTCTTTCCCGGTCCCAGACAGTTTTCCATTGTCTCATCCAGTGTGAAGTTCGCCCCGCGGTTCTGCAGCGCGATCCCTGTTCCAGGTATTACGATCCCGGATCCAAATCCCATGTAATTGCTCTGGATGTAGGAGACCATATTACCTTCCCCGTCCGCTGTGCAGAGATAGATCGTTCCTCCGCGGAACGGATTGCCTGGCTCCGGTGTGAGCGCCTGTTCTCCGATGAGTGCCCGTCTTCCGTCCGCATATTCATCAGAAAGCAGCGTCTCCACCGGTGCTTTCATATAATCCAGGTCCGCAACATACCGGTTTCCGTCCGCAAATGCCAGTTTCATCGCCTCCAGCTGTTTATGCACGGTATCTGCATTGTCCCGCTCCGCAAAGGAATACCCCTTTAAAATATTCAATGCCATCAACGCAATGATCCCGTCTCCGTTCGGCGGGATCTCGCAGACACCATATCCCCTGTAATTTATGTGGATCGGTTTCACCCACTCACACCAGTAATTTTCAAGATCTGATCTCCGGAGATATCCGCCGGTCTTTCTTGAAAATTCGTCGATCTGATCCGCAAGTTCTCCACGATAAAATGCTTTTGCATGAGTCTGCGCGATCATTTCCAGCGTCTTTGCATGAGCTTCCGACCTCCAGATTTCTCCCGGCTGCGGGGCATGTCCGTCCGGGGCGAACGTTTCAAACCATGGCCGGAAACATTCTTCCGTCAGCGTTTCTGAAAACTCTCTGTATGCATTGTTCCATATTTTTGATGTCACCGGACTCACCGGATATCCCTCGCGTGCATATGTGATCGCCGGTTCCAGCACCTTTTCCAGCGGAAGTCTTCCAAACTTTTCCGAGAGTTCCGCCCATGCGGACGGGGCGCCCGGGACCATCACCGGGATCCAGCCTCGTTTCGGCATTTCGGTGTATCCCTGTTTTTTCACTTCTTCTGCAGTGATCGCCATAGGTGATCTTCCGCTGGCATTCAGCCCGTGAAGTTCTCCCTTTGTCCAGACCAGGGCGAAGGCGTCGCTTCCGATCCCGTTGGACGTCGGCTCCAGAACTGTCATGCACGCCGCTGTCGCGATCGCCGCGTCAACTGCGTTTCCGCCCCGTTTTATGATGTCGAGTCCCGCCTGGGCCGCCAAAGGCTGGCTCGTGCAGACCATACCTTTTTTCCCGTACACAACACTTCTTCGTGATGGATAATCATATTTCTGCGCATCAAATTTCAGCATATCCATTTCCTGATTCCAACGTTCGTTGTCCCAATTTGCTACCAAAAACTCTTGCACAAAGGAACCACTGAAACGAGGAATATTACTGCCCTTATTTTTCTGCTCAAATTGATAATGAAAATAAGTTCCTTTCAAATCTCTTATATAAGTATCAAAAACCGATTCGTCTTCATGCAGATTAATGACACGTACCCCTCGGCTAAGCGTTTCATTATAGGCAGAAGGATAACCCGTCTTCCGACCATAGGCCAAAGTTATGTTACCGTCTAAATCAACCATATAGTCATTATTATGGTCATGACCTACAAACACCCCAATAACATCCCTCTTTTCTATAAACGAGGAGTACAATCCGGTATTTACACTTGGAGCACAAACACCCTCCTGCTTCTCGCCAAACTCCCGGCAT
>QWCN01013009.1_pt1 | contig 10148 bp, 9 predicted proteins | sample 1972711 | NCBI WGS metagenome assembly QWCN01 (sample SAMN09866707, study PRJNA288562) | Human gut metagenome isolate term1_stool, whole genome shotgun sequencing... | isolation source: gut | host: Homo sapiens | place: USA: California | reverse complement strand
GAGAAGATGGTGTAATGTATTTTGAACAAGGCATATGTGGAATCAGATATGAATTAAAAGGCTTAATTAAAAGCTGAACATTAAAGGCTGAATATTAAGAAAAATATTGAAACTTTTTATCGATAATGATATATTTAGTGTATAAAATTTTAACAGATTCGAGGTAAAATAATAATGATTTACGCATCACTTAATGCAAAAAAAGGTAACTACCAGTACCCAGCAGCTATTAATACTGCACTTGAATTTCTTGCAAAGCCAGAGACAGCTGAGCTTCCAGTAGGAAGATATGAACTTGATGGAGATAACATTTTTGTTCTTATTCAGGATCAGACAACAGCTCCAGTTGAGAATAAGCGTGCAGAAAGTCACAGAAATTATATTGATATCCAGTATCTTTTCACAGGAAAAGAAGTTCAGGGATATGCACCACTTCTTCCAGGAGTTACAGGTGTGAGACAGTAGAGAATGAGCAGTTCGTTACATTACATCCTGGTGAATTTACAGTATACTTTACTAATGATATCCACCGCCCTAATTGTACAATGGATGAGCCTGTTAATATCCATAAGGCAGTTGTTAAGATTAAGGAAAGTCTTATTAAGTAATTGGAATAGTTGACTTGTTGATACAATATAATATTTAAAACAGAAGCACCATAAGAAGCGAATGCAATGTATTCTTATGGTGTTTTTTGTATTAATAAAGGACAGAATAAATGGAAAAATGTTGCTATTAGTTATATATGTTTGTATAATACAGTTAAAAGTTTGTTATTAATTTAACATGTGATGGGGGTTATTTAATATGTTAGCAGAGCAGGTATTGGCATTAATTATTTTCATTTCTATGTTTGTATTGATAGTTCTTGATAAGATAGAGAGGCATTATGTGACGCTTGGATGTGGGGCATTGACGCTGATTGGGGTATTTGGAATTATCATGAAGTCGCCAGAGGCGGTTATTAGTACTCTTAATTTAAGAAGCATTTTTACATCAGGTTTCTGGTATCAGTCCGCAGCTGCTGAAGAGGCAGTAACAGGGATTAACTGGTCTACCATTATATTTATTGCAGGTATGATGATTATGGTTGAGGTTATGGCTGCTGCCGGATTTTTCAGATGGCTGTGTATGCTTCTGGCTAAGGCTGTACACTATCGTACAAGAGCATTGTTTATTACATTTATGATAATGTCTTTTGGACTGGCTATGTTTATAGACAGTATAACGGTTATATTGTTTCTTGCAGCTGTATCTATTGAGCTTGCCAAGCTGCTAAAGTTTAACCCGGTGCCAATGATTTTATCAGAGATATTCTGTGCTAATCTGGGCGGCTCGGCAACAATGTGCGGGGATCCGCCTAATATAATTATTGGTACATCACTTAATTTTTCATTTTCAACATTTATTACCCATACAGGACTGATTGCAGTAATCAGTCTGGTATTTATTGTGGTATATTTTCTTATAGCATATAGAAAAGAACTGGAATCGTCACCGGATATTGATAAACTGGCTGAATCTATGCCAAGTCCGGCAGAGACTATTACGAACAGAAGGGATTTTGCATTAAGCTGCGTTATATTCATGTGTGCGGTTGTATTGCTTGTAACGCATGCATTGACAGGACTTACGGTTGCATTTATAGGACTTGTTATAGCAATATTTTCACTTATTGTATCAGGCAGGAAGGCTTTACATATGTTGAAGTCTATTGATTATAAAACACTTTTGTTCTTTTTAGGACTGTTTATCGTTGTAGGTGGGCTTGAACAGACGGGAATATTAGAGATTATTGCTGCATTTATAGGCCGTGTGAGCAAAGGTAATCTTAAACTTATGGTTGCAATTATTATTATTATTTCAGCATTTGCAAGTGCACTTATTGATAATATTCCTTTTGCAGCAACTATGGTACCAGTGATTAAGAGTCTGGCTGCGACACAAGGGGTTGACCTTTCTGTTCTTGCGTGGGCACTTTCTATGGGAACTGATGTAGGTGGAAGTGCAACACCTATAGGTGCATCTGCTAATGTTGTCGGAACATCAGTTGCAGCTAAGAATGGTTATATGATTGGTTGGGGTAAGTATTGTCGCACAGCTGTTCCGGCAACTATAATAGTTGTGCTTATATCTATGGTGTGCATATTTGTAAGGTATTGTTAATTCTTCGTGCACAAAATGTGTACAGAAATGGGGGGTTTATGGGAGAACAGTTGATTATTTCTATAAGTCGTGAATATGGAAGTGGGGGACATGAGATAGCAAGGAAGCTGGCTGACAGATTAGAACTTGCATTTTATGACAGATGCATGTTGGACGAGATTGCAGAACAGATGAATGCTGATGTGTCAGATTTTCACAAATATGATGAAAAGCCGGGAAACCGTCTCCTGTCGAGGCGGGTAGGTAATCACACCAATTCTTATGAAGAGATTATTGCCCAGTTTCAGTTTGATTATATCCGTAAGAAAGCTGAGAGCGGAGAATCATTTGTAGTAGTCGGCAGATGTTCAGAGAATGTACTTAAGGATTATGACTGCCTTATATCCGTATTTGTAACAGGTGATAAGGAGCATAAGATACAGAGAGTTATGGAGCATTTTGACTTATCCGAATCAGAGGCATATACTAAAATGCGTAGACACGACAGAACAAGAAAACAGTATCATAACAGATACTCAGAAGGTAAATGGGGAGATGCAACATATTATGATATGTGTATCAACAGCAGTCCTCTGGGAATAGAGAAAACTGTTAATGTTCTGGAGAATTATGTGAAAGAAAGAACAGGTAATCAGGAGCTTTAATTATGAAATACACAATAGACACACATACTCATACACTTGTAAGCGGTCATGCATATAACACAATTGATGAGATGGCAGCTTACGCAGCAGGTATAGGAGTTACGCACCTTGCGATAACTGACCATGCACCCAAGATGCCGGGAAGCGCAGGTATATTATATTTTTCTAATATGAAGATAATTCCAAGAGAAAAATGTGGTGTCAGGATATATATGGGTTGTGAAGCTAATATTATGGACTATGATGGAAATATTGATCTTAAAGAATATGGACTTAAGGGCTGTGATGTTGTAATAGCAAGCCTTCATATTCCATGTATCAAGCCCGGAAGTATAGAGCAGAATACGAATGCATTAATTAAAGCAATGGATAATCTATATGTTAATATTATAGGACACCCTGATGATTCAAGGTATCCTGTCGATTATGAAAAGCTTGTAAAGGCCGCTAAGGAAAAGCATGTGCTTCTTGAACTTAATAATACATCATTGAATCCGGATGGCCCAAGACAGGGAGCTTTTGAGAATGATGTTAAGATGCTTAACATATGTAAGGAATTAGGAGTCTGCATATCTATAGGAAGTGATGCACATATAAAAGAGGGAATATGTGAATTTGACAGAGCCTATAAGGTTATAGAAGATACACAGTTTCCAGAAGAACTTATTGTTAATAGTGATTACAGTTTATATGAATCATATATTGGAAAGAAGAATTAAAATCCATTTTATTTCTATTATGAATTATTAGAATCTTATAAGTTCAACAAGAAATACTGCTACACATGACGCTATAGCAACAGTTGTAAGACCTTTGCCTTTCAAAGCAAATATTACGGCTGTCAAAAGTCCTGCAGCTGCACCAACCCACCAGCTGGTTGCATAGAATATTGCAGGAATTGTCATTGCTGTAAGAACTGCATAAGGTATGTAATAAAGAAAAGAACGGACAAAGCGGTTGTTAATCTTTTCCTTAATTGCAGTGAAAGGTATAACTCTTATAAGGTAGGTTGTGCCTGCAAGTATAAGCAGATATATAAAGAAAATACTGTTTTTCATAAGTTCCTCCAATAAGATTAATTATTGCTGTTATCAGCTTCATCAGATATCGGAAAGAATATTGAACCGATAATGGCAGCTGTGATAGCAACAATTGTTATTGTTATACCGCTGGAAATTTTAGAAAGAAGCGGTATGTAGTAGAATAAGCAGCTAAGTATAATTGCAATGATTACGACAATCAGGACGGGGCGAGCTTTCTTCATCTCTGGAACAACCACGGCAACGAACATTCCATAGATTGCAACACTTAAAGCACTCATAAGGCGGTCTGGAAGAATATTTCCAAGAATAGCACCAATAAATGTGCCTAATGCCCAGCCCAGATAAGGCAGGGTAGCAAGTCCTGCAAAGTAGCTGCGCTTGATTTCGTCTTCTTTAGTTGCTACTGCAAATATTTCATCAGTTATAAAGAAACCGAGAAGCCAGCGGTATATGCCACTGAAACGGCTGTCAGCTTTCTGTCCGATTGATATAGACATGAAAGAGTATCTTATATTAATAGTAATCTGTGATATAAGCATCTGAATGTACTGTCCTGGATGAATCATAATGCCGATTCCTGCAAACTGTCCGGCAGAGGTTACTGTTGTCATAGATATGAGAACGGCCTGCCACCAGCTAAGACCAAAGGATACAGCCATAATTCCAAAGGTAAAAGAAACTGACAGATATCCGAGTGCAATAGGTATGCCGGTTATTAATCCGCGTTTATAATTATTCATTTTATTTATCTCCATGTATACAATGTCTGGGTTAATATAGTAAAGTCATTTTTATATTCTATCATACATTTGCCATAAAATCACTTGAGAAATATTAATAAATAAATTGATGAATATGTAATATTAAAAAGGGCAGAGAAAGCGGCTATCTGCCAGCTTTCTCTGCCTGTTTGTTATTGTACATATTTTTATCTGCTTTATCAAAGAGTGTCCTTAATGTGCAATTCTCATAATCAGAAGAGAATGCACAACCATGAGCATAACTTATCTTAAAAGCTTTTCCAAGCTCATTGAATTCGGATATTTCTTTGTCAAGCTGTCTGAGAATATCAGTAACTTCATCCTTAGTAGTGTTATATATTACGGCAATAAATTCATCGCCACCATATCGCCCAACAAAATCGTTAGAAGGAACAGCATTTCTTAAAAGCCTTGCATAATTAAGAATCAACTGGTCACCAACGGAATGACCAAGTGTATCATTGACCTTCTTAAGATTATTGAGGTCAAACATAATACATGCAGTAGAATCAGTAATAAATTGCGAAGTTCTGAATATTTCTTCACATTTACTCTTGTTAGGAAGACCTGTGTGCAGGTCAAGAAAAGCCTGCTTTTCAAGCTGTTTATTCTTTTTGGTAATTATGATTGCATGAATGGAATGATTAATTATAAATATTATTATAATGATCATATCTATTGCTGTGAATATTTCAAATAATCTTATATTGCAGGCAATTCTTTCAGAATACTTTTCAGCAGCAGAAACAGTCTGGTCAGCAAGCTGGAAGTATTCTTCACTGAGATTTACAATATCAGTGTTTTCATAACCATATTCACGGACTTTATATATTTCGTCCTTTAGTAAAATCCAGAAAGCAATCTGTGTATCAAGTTTTTTTTCATAATCATTGTCATCAAGTTTGATAAGATTATAATCGCCATCTTTATATTTAAGATCTTCAAGAATTCCATCAAGATAATTGATGAGCTCATCATTAGGATTACCAGTGATTTCAAGCTTGACTTCTCTTTGAGTAGCACCTCTGACAAGACCGGTATAGTTAATAACTCTGGCAGTTCCCTGTAATTTTCCTATAAGAACCATCATTATTGCTACAAGAACAATAAGAATAACGATAAGACAGCTTTCAATAACAGTATTGATTGTTTTTATATGTTTTCTGTGTTTGTGTATTTTCATATCTCACCTTATAAAATAATTGTTACATATATACTATAAAAACGGTACTTTAGTACTATATCAATATGCTGTATAAATGTCAATACAATAAATGTGAATTATGAATGAATTCGACTGAAAATGAATGAAAGTGGTAATGACATTTATCAGTATGCAGTTAAATATTGGAGGAATCATATATGTCAAATATAAAGCTTGGAAGTCATGTGGGAATGGCAGGTAAGGAAATGTTTCTTGCATCTGCGAAGGAAGCAGTTTCTTATGGGGCTAATGTATTTATGTTATACACAGGTGCGCCACAGAATACAAGAAGAAAAGAAATAAGTGAGCTTAATATAGAAGCTGGCTGGAAGTATGCTAAGGAACATGGAATTGAGGAGATTATTGTACATGCACCTTATATAATAAATCTTGCAAATACAATTAAGCCAGAGACTTATGAGCTTGCTGTTGAATTTCTTGAAAAAGAAATTATAAGGACTGCTGCCATGGGAAGCCATATAATGGTGCTTCATCCAGGAAGCCATGTCAATGCCGGAGTTGAAGCCGGAACCGCACAGATTATCAAAGGACTTAATACAGTGCTTAACCAGAACAATGATGATGTATATATTGCACTTGAGACAATGGCTGGCAAGGGAAGCGAGATAGGCAGGACATTTGAAGAGCTTAAGGCAATCTATGATGGCGTTGACAAGAAGGACAGATTGAGAGTGTGTTTTGATACATGCCATGTTAATGATGCTGGTTATGATTTAGTTAATCATTATGATGAAGTATTTGCAGAATTTGACAAAGTGATTGGTCTTGACCAGATAGCAGTATTTCATATCAATGACAGCATGAATCCGCTTGGAGCGCATAAGGACAGACATGCCAACATTGATAAAGGAAATATAGGATATGAGACTCTTCACAGACTTGTCCATGATGAAAGATTCTTAGATGTTCCTAAGATTCTTGAGACCCCATGGGTAGCAGTTGAGGGAACTGATAAGAAAGAGCCTCCTTATAAGGAAGAGATTGCGTGGCTTTTAGAGAAATAATGTGAAAATGCTGTTTTTTCGTTTTATTATAATTTTTGAACTGATTTTTTGTATTTATATTAGTACAATCTGGATATAATGGGTTCATAATCACAATGAACGGAGGAATAGAATATGCTAAGACACAAGAAACATGCATCGGCCTTTATCGCATTTTTGATGGCTTTTGCACTCATCTTCACTAGTTCTGGTATTGGCTCTCTTACATTTACGAAAGCCGATGATACACAGACGATTTACTATAATGGTGAATCAGTTACTCTTTCAGAGCATGCATTATATGTAAATCAGAATTTAGCTTCTTCAAGCGGATATTCATATAAGACACTTCAGGAAGCAGTAGCTAATGCAATTCCTGGCACAAAGGATAATCCAACAATTATTTATCTTGAGCCGGATGTATATTGGACTGACGATTATACTAAGACAGAAGATCGTGATAAGAATGATCTTATAGGTCTTATAATTCCACAGGCTTATATAACACTTGTAGGAATGACTGGTAATCGTGATGATGTAGTAATTGCATCAGACAGAGGACAGAATGCAGGAGCTAATGGTAACTTTAACACAATTGGTGTAGGCGACGGATTTCATGCAAAAGACCTTACAATCGGAAATTATTGTAATGTAGATTTAGTGTATGAAAGAGATACTACTAAGAATCATACTAAGAGACAGGAAGCTGTTACACAGGCACAGGCTGTTACTAAAGTTCCTAGCATTACAGATATGGATGAATGGTTCTTTGAAAATTGTAACATTATATCAAGACTTAATCTTTTCTCAAGAGATGACAGACCTAAGCGTTCTCTTATAAAAGATTGTCATCTTGAGTGTACAGATGATTCGCTTGGAACCGGTTATATAACGATATTTGAAAATTGTACGTTTAGCCTGTTTTCTAATACTCCTTGTGGTGGAGCATCATTCTATATGCAGGCATTCTTAGGCTGTGAATTTACAACACAGTTATCAGATAATAAAACAATTACATTATGTAAGAATACAAAACCGTTTGCTTTTATTGACTGTGATTTTAAGGGCGACATGACTGGTATGGAATGGAAACAGAGTAATTTTTCTGATGATATAAGACAGATTGTTTCTAATAATACTCTTAATGGACAGCCATTGACAATCAGTCCTGATTATCCAGATTTATCAGTAACTCCTGATGGAGAGCAGATGAAAGCATTTAAGTATAATGGGGAATATAATATATATAATCTCTTAAATGGTGTGGGTTATGATGAATGGGATCCGTTAAATCAGAAGGATTATATGCCAACCGGTACATGGAATATCCAGTTTGACTATCCAGGAATTGCTAAGGATGTTGTTCCGGTACTTCAGGGAAATGTTTCTGATTCACTTCAGGTTACGCCTGTTGTTCTTGGTGGCAATGACAAGACTGTAACATGGAGTACTGAAGACGATACGCTTGTTATTGAACCACAGGATGATGGTACTGTAATAGTAAAGGGTGACAACTCAACATTAGACAATAAGAAAGGCTGTCTTGTTGCAACAGTAGCCAACGGAATGAAGAAGGTATTACATTTTACAGTTACTCCTAAGATATTTGAGGCACCTGTATTATCAGAAAAACCTGTTTTATCAGCACCTGAGAATGGAATGATTAATGTAACATATGCATTTACAGATAATAGTGAAGCAGCAGACGAAAGTATAATTAACTGGTATCGTGCTACAGACAAAGAAGGAACAGATAAAGTCCTCGTTGCACAGACAACATATGTAGATAGTGATGCTAAGCCATACTCTTCATATGTACTCCGCTTAGATGATGTTAATCATTATATTATCTGTGAAGTTATACCAAAGCGTTCGAATTCAGTAGAAGGCAGTTCAGTATTTACTGCAGCTTCTGAACTTATCAAGTCAGCATATGTAGCAGATGAACAGAAACAGTCATATAATGTTGATCTTGAGCATCTTGCATATATTGAAGCTGAGAATGATACAGAAGAGAATAATTATGAATGGAAAAACACACTTGAAGCTGGTAATTGGTATGGAGGATTCTATCTGCCTGCTGAATACAGAGAAGGTGGAGAGTGGAGTGACAAAGCATATAAGCCTGTTTCAGGTGAGCTTCCATATACATATGCACAGGGAGCATCAGGCGCATCAGGAACTACGGGACTTCAGACAACTACACAGGGTGCAAGACTTGTATATGTTGATGATACTGCACGAAAAGATATGTCAATGACATTGACTCTTTCTCCTCATAAAACAGGAGCACAGGGCTTCGGTAGTGCTAAACAGTTTATAGATATCTATTTCAAATATGATGCAAAAACAATGACTGGTTATGGCTTAAGAATTGCCAGAGTACCATCTATAAGTGATCCGGTTCTAAGTAGTTTTGCAGCTAAGTCATGTACATTTACATTGATGGAATATAAGAATGGAGTTGCAATTCCGCTTGAGGATTCAGTCATATCAACAGCATTTCTTCCAGGATGCACAATTAAGCTTGATGTGACTGGCAATACATTTACAGCAGATGTTACAACAACATCATCTCAGGACTCAGCAAGCAATATCATGCCTCATGAGGTACATTTAAGCCATGTATTTGAGAATGAAGTAAACAGTTACAGTGGAATAGGATTCCAGCATACAGGTACATCTGGTGCAGGAAAGTCTGGTAACAGAGTTACTATTCATTCTGTAAGCGTAGATTACAAGGGTGTAACAGGAGAAGTTATTGATGTACCAGATAATGACATTAATAATGGCAATGATGATATTAATAAAGACACAGATGACAGAGAAGATGTTCCAGATAGTTCAGTTGATGTAGTGCCAACAGGAGATTCATCTGATATGAGAATTCTTATTATGTTAATGGCAGTATCCGGATTAGCGATTGGAATGACTGTTGCAAAATCAAAAAATTCTCTAAAAGCATTTAAGTAACACAAAACTTGATATGATTTAGAATAAAATAATCAGCCCCGCCTGCTATATATCATATGTGGTATATTGCAGACGGGGTTTTAATATGGGTAAAATTCTGTTAAACTGTAGGAAAGTATGTTGTGAAAGGCGGGATAATAATATGTCAATACCAGCACATGAAGCAAAGTCAAGATTAATAGAGGGTAATAAAAGATTTATTAATGCTACAAGCAATCCAGGAGATGTTTCGCTGGAAAGGCGCGTGGATACATTAAAGAATGGTCAGCATCCATATGCGATTGTTCTGTGCTGTTCGGATTCCAGACAGGTACCGGAAGCAATATTCTCAGCGGGAATAGGGGAACTTTTTG
>QWCN01006929.1_pt1 | contig 10148 bp, 13 predicted proteins | sample 1972711 | NCBI WGS metagenome assembly QWCN01 (sample SAMN09866707, study PRJNA288562) | Human gut metagenome isolate term1_stool, whole genome shotgun sequencing... | isolation source: gut | host: Homo sapiens | place: USA: California | reverse complement strand
GTGAACGGGTCCGTCAGCATCTGGATGTGGGCCAGGTTCACGTACAGGCCCCACTCCATCGCGTACGGGTGGATCAGAGGGTTGATGACTACGCCTCAGCAGACCGCACAGCGCGCACGGTTCGGCACGGCCAGCAGGTGCGTGATGGGCCGCGCCTGCAGCACGAACAGCTCCGCGCCGTAGAAGGCGAACTCCACATCCATCGGCGCCTGGTAATACTTCTCGACCTCCACCACCGCGCGACAGACCGCTTCGATCTACCCTTCACACCGCACACCACCGCCACCTGCTCTGCCGTGAAGCACGCGCGCGACCCCTCCTCCGCCGTCAGCTCCACCTTGCTGGTGCCCGCCTTGGGGTAGTTTGATACGAGCTTGAAGGACTGAACGGGGAGACACTCCTCCTCGATCGCGTAATCGCGACGACCGTATGGCTTGCGGATGCGCCAGTGGTCCGCGTTCACCTGCCCGCTCACGAGAGCCTCGCCCAGACCCTGAACGCCGTCGAGGGAGATGTGCGCTCGAGAATTGGTTTGCGGGTCTGCGGTGAAGGCAACGCCCGCGCAGTCCGCAGGGATCATGATTTGGACAACGACCGCGATCGACGTATCGAAGGCGGGAAAGCCGTTCTGTACGCGATACTGGATCGAGCGATAGGAGTACAACGATTTCCAGCACTGTTTCACGGCGGTGCATACGGAGGCAACGTCGCAGTGCACGTTCAGAACGGTGTCGTTCATTCCCGCGAAACTGGCGTTTTCCAAATCCTCGGTCACTCCGCTCGATCTTACGGCGAGTAGCGGATTGCAGATTGATGAGTTATTTTGTAGATCATGCAGCTGGTTTTGAATTTCGGCAACAAGCTCCTCCCTGAGTTCGTACTCGTCGAACTGCTTTTGAATCGCGTTTGCCTTCTCCTCTGTCAGCGTTTCCCCTTGTTGCAGCTCTGGGGGGCAATTCCAGCCAGAACGGAATTCCACGAAGGCCTCTTCGCGGATAATGAACGCATTTGGAACGTGGAATCCTCCCTGCGCCAAAACAATGAGGTTGAATCCCTTGCCTCCAATTGTGTTCAGATTCACGCAGTCGCCTCTCGATGCAAGCTACTTCATGAGGAAGGTGCAGATTGTCAATACGCTGACAGTGTAACTCATGAGAAGCTTCTTTGTTTTTTATTTCGATGTGGCTGATTGAAACAGGCGTCACTGCGACTAAAGCTTGAACCCTTACTCCACTCCATTCCTAAGACAATCCTCACACTCATCCTTTACACGCGTTATCACAACCAATCATCGTATTGAATGGATCTGTGATATTTACGCGACCTTTTGCCACCCATTCAGAAGGCGTTCAGTGAACTCATCCATTTTCTCTTTCATGGATGCGCTTCTGACTTCCCTACAACTCTACGCTTCCAAAACGGGAGATGGGACGGTGGAGCGCGACAATGACTCGGGCTGCCTGATTCTGCGCTACAAAAACATCCCCCTTGTTCTAAAGAGTCAGAACGTGTCATCTACATCGGATTTCACGGGTACTCTGCAGTTAACGAATGATAGCAAGACCGTTTCTTTGGAATTCCATGTCATGAAGGGGAACATCTACGGATTGTGCACGTTCACTGTGAATGGAGCGAGCACTGTTTATTCTGATGAAAAGGGAATTCGCTCCTTGACGCTTTATTTTGTGTCCTTCTATTCCCTAACCAGAAGCAATGACCAGTCCGCCACAGTCAAGTACTATCTTCCCTCCATCAATGAAATGGTCACAAAGCACTACAAGAATGACATCTGCATAAGGGACAAAGTGAAGACGTGGAACGGAGTCCAATACATGTACAAATATTCGCCGTATGCCCTCCGAAAGACTGTGTATCCCCTGACAAGGAGGGACATTTCTATTCCCATTGCCTTCTTCCACGAGGACGGCACTCCTACGCGAGTGGCTGTCATGGAGGGAAACACGATTCTCTACACGGCGAAGTACTTCATCGACAGCACGATGATTATGTACGACCAGAAGGATAGCATCGTCTATCAGGGCGAGTACGTCTTCTGCAAGCCCTTCTTCTTCCTGCCCCACGGCAAGGGCGAGCAATACCTCCACGGGAAGAAGCTCTATTCCGGCCACTTCGAGTACGGCGTTCGCTCGGGCAAGGGCAAGCTGTACTACAGCAACGGGAAGGTGAAGTACGACGGGAACTGGGAGTGCGACCGCCCGCACGGCGCGGGCACGATTTGCAACAAGGACGGACAGCCCTACTGCCAAATCACTTCACGGTACGGGGACTTTACCCGCTTCCTGCGCAAGGAAACGGTGTTCGAGTACTTTCCGAGCGAGGGCCTCTTTTCCTTCCTCACCAAGGCGCACGTTGAGGTCTATTCGCAAATCAACCAGATCCCCTTCTCCTCGCGACAGCGCGACATCCAATTCACCTACGACCTGAGCGGGCTGACCCTCACAGACAATCAACTCAAGAAGTACGAGGCTCCCGTCGTTTCGCCCTACGCCGCCGTCAAGATTCAGAAGGCGGAGGCCTTGAGGCGGCTGCTTCTGGCTTCGGGATGCAACATAGACGATCCCAACAGCGTGGTGCATCTCACCGTGCCCAATGGGTGGCAGCCCTTCAGCAAAACAGCCATCGACTTCTCCCTGCTCGGCTGGCTGGAGGAGCTGGTCGTGGGCGACAGCGCCCTGCAGCGCGTGACCGACGTGGTCGCCCGCTTCCTCCTCCGCCTGAGGACGATCGCCATTGGCGACAACGCCTGCAGCTGTGCGTCGGTGGCGCTGGGCTGCTTGCCCGCTCTCCGCTCGCTCACCTTTGGCGAGCACGCCTGTCAGATTAGCTCCACCATCGCCATTGAGAATTGCATCACACTCGAGTTTATCCACTTTAGCGCGGATTGTTTCGGGAAGCTTCTCTCCCTCTCTCTGACGCACCACCCGGCGCTCAAAACCATCTTCTTCGGCAGCAACGCCTTCGCCAGCCTCACCTCGCTGTCCATCACCCACTGTCCGATGCTGGGCTCGATCGAGCTGATGAAGGACTCGTTGCCGTCCATCTCCTTCCTCTCGCTCAAGAAGCTGCCTCTGTTCTCCACCATCGCCGGGGGCAACGGATGCTTCACCAACCTCTCTACCCTCGTCACTCTCGAAATCAGGGGTATTTCTGGCATCTTCTCTTCATCCTAGACACACCCCTTCTCAAGCCCTCTGGCTTCCTTTTCGACGTTCCCTCTTCCCTCCAACGCCTCACGACACTCCTCCTCGACTCGCCCTCTCTTCTCTCCTTCTTCATCCAATCCTTTCGCAAAGACTTCTTCCCTCTCACCGACACGGGCATGCCCGCCAACACGCCCCTCGCCTTCGCCACCTCCATCCGTCTCACTCACAATCTCGCTTCGTCTCTGCGCGAGCTGGACTGGTCCGTCTTCTCCTTCGTGACAACCATCCAACTCACCGACGGCTTCGACACGCGTGGCTCCTTCCTCGTTTGCGACCTGCCCTGCCTCAAAACGCTCATCGTGGGAGACGGTTGCTTCTCCGCCCCCGGCACGGACCGCCGGCTGGTTCTGCGGTCTCTGCCGCAACTCACCGCTCTCTCCATCGGGAAGGAGTCCTTCTCCTTCTTCTCCCGGTGCTCGCTGAACAGTCTGATCGCTTCATCTCCTTCACTCTAGACCTCCCGCGACTCACCGCTTTCTCCCTCGGCAAATCCTGCTTCAATTCCTCCACCGAAGCGAACTGCGCGCTGGAGTTGGAGTCGTTGCCGCAGCTCACCGAACTATCCTTCCCACACCACGCCTTCGAGAACTACTCCCAACTCCGCTGTGCCTTCCTGCCCCGGTTGGAGTGTGCTTTCTTCTTGTACTGCACCTTCAACGGCAAGGGAACCAACACCCTCCTCGATCTCTCTCCCTGTCCGTCCATCAAACGGCTCTTCTTCTCCTCCTACTCCTTCGCCTATTTCACCTCACTCAATCTCACAGGCCTCGTCGCCCTCACTTCCCTCTCCATTGATTCCTCCTGCTTCAACGGCCTTTCTCCCAGCGTTTTCCAACTTGAGGGTCTCACCGCTCTCACCACGCTGTCCATCTCCGCTAACTCCTTCTCCGGCGCCACTTCCTTCTCCTTCAAAGGCACTTCTTCCTCCTTCGCCTAACCTCCAGACTTGCCCGCACTCACCTCCTTCTCCATCGGAGTGTCCACAACTCAACACATCACCGAATCCTACCCCAACGCCACCTCGCTTTTCATCGGCAACGCCTCTGCTCTCGATACCGTCCAGCTCGGCGCCAATGCATTCCCGCAGGGACAGCACCTCACGCTACGCGGTACGCATTTGATACTAGCATCACAAACAGACCTGCCCCGTCTCAACTGGATGGCGGTCGGCGCGAACTGCTTCAACGGCGACGTGCACGACGGCGTTCTCCTTCTGCAGAGTGGCTTCTTCCTCTTCTCCTCACATCCAGACACGCCCAGTCTCCGCACATTCAGCATCGCCTCCGGCACATCGTCCTCCTTCAACAACTTCGCCACTGTACAGGTGGACGGTGAGTCCTCTCCTCTCCTCTCACCTCCAGCCTCCCTCAGCCCCACGGGCTGGTCCTGGACAACCAAGTGCTTCCGCTTCGTGTCCTCCCCGTCAAAGAACGCGCAAGTCAACGCCAAGATTATGGAGCGGTCGCTTCGGCTTCCGGACAGCTACTGTCTCTCCTCCACGAAGAAGAGCATCACAACCATCTCTTCCACCGTCACCGAAATCGTCGTGTGCGCCGACTTCGCCGGCTCTCCCTCGCAAACCGTCTTCGCCGTCGAGTCGAAACCGCGTCTGAGGCAGTTGGTGGTCGAGAACAGCGCCCTCCCCTGGGTCCTGTCTATGCAGGTGGCGAACAACCCCTGTTTGCAGCGCATCCGCCTGGGCCGCAACTGCTTTGCCTGCACGGGCGGCAAGGGCGCTCTGACGGTGAAAGGCTGTCGCCAGCTGGAAGAGTTCTCGATGGGCCCGTACTGCTTCGTTGCCGTGAGCGTCATGACTTTTTGCGACTTGGCTGCACTGAGTGACTTCGCCTTCAATCCGACTTCTCTGCAGAGCTGCGAGTCCATTGCTTTCACGCGGTGCGGGCAGCTGAATCAGATTGCGTTCCCACCACACAGCTTCCCCAGCATCGCTGCCATCACCATCTCGGACATGGCGGAACTCCAAACCATCGTGTTTGGCGAAGACAGCTGCTGTGGTGTGAAGTCCAAGAATCCCGCCTTTTCCTGCACCAGTGTGTTTGCGGATTGCTCGTCACGACTAGAGTGCCCGTCACTCCGTCTGATTGACTTCGGAGACAACATCAACTCTCTTTCTCTCACGTCCTTCTTCTCCTTCACCATCGCCCGTACCGCCCAATTGGGACACTGACGCACAGAATGCCCCCAACTTCGGCCCGGCGAGTTCGACATCCTCCGAACCAAACCCTTCCTCGGCTTCAAGCAAACCAACGTGGAGAGCGACCCGGACGGGTACATGGCTCTCTTCCTCCGCTCAGACTCCGCTCCCACGCCCGACACGATCACTGCGTCGGCGTGCTGCGCCATCAGCCAGTCGGCGGAGTGCGTGGTGATCGCGGACGCCTCGCTGAACGGCTCCACGTTCACCAGCCTCACACTGCGCGGATACCCCAATCTGCAGTTCCTCACCATCGGGTCCTTTTGCTGCGTCAACGTGACGACGGTGAACTTCTCCCAGCTGCCTTCTCTCTATCGCCTCACCATCGAGGCCTCCTCCTTCCGGTCGAGCGAGGGCACGAAGGCCTCCTTCTACAACTGCCCGAAGCTCGACGCGATTCTGATCGGCAACGGCTGCTTCGTGTTCTTCGACGACCTCTCCATCAGCAACCTGCCGGCTCTGAAGAGGCTGTTTGTGGGCAGCTTGGAGGCCTCGGAAGACGGACTGGGGTGTTTTTCTGCAGCGCAGAAGTTCAGTTTGTCGAGTGGGTGTGATGAGATGAAGTGATACGAAGAACTTCCCAGCTTGTGCGTCCTGCTGTTCGGGTGTAACGCCTTCGCCAACGGAAAGGAGCTGGTGCTGCGCAGTGGTCGTGGCGGCGGGGCGTGAGGAGTAGACATGAAGAACCTTCACAGCGTCCTGTTCGGCGAGAACGCCTGGCGGATGGACGAGGAGAACGTGATGTTCAACAGCCACGGGACCATGAAGTACTCGAACACGCTGGTGCTGGAGAGTGGGTGTGTGGGCATGGGGTGAGCGGTAGGCTTGCCAGCGCTGAAAAACATGGTTGTGAACAACCACTATTCCACGACACTGGAGTACGTGGGCGTGGTGAAGGTGAGGGGCCAGTTCCACCCGCAGTTCAGCTTCTCGCGCTCCCTGTACTCTCTGAAGCACGTGTCCCTGCATCTGCACCAGAGTACACGGAGAATGGCGCGATGAGGAGTAGATTCTTGCTCGATGTGCGATACGATCTCTCATCTCTCTACATCATTCGTTGTGAAGAGGGATTACTAGTTTTCGTTGTGTTTCTTCCGATACTCCCCATTCCAGAAAAGAATACGGATCTGAGAAAGTGCATATCGCAACGATTGCAAATGCACCATATAGTGGGGAATGGAGACTAAGAGTCTCATCACAATTCCTTCTTCCCAACCATTTCTGCGCTTGCGGCATCACACAGAACAGGAATGAGCGGATTTTCCTTCGGCGGCTTCGGGGCCAACGCGAATAAGGGTACTTCGACCGGGTTTGGCTTTGGACAGTCCGGATTCGGTAATGCGAATCAGCAGGGGTTTGGAGGGTTCGGAAACACGGCCCAGCAGCAGCAACCGGCTGTGAATCCCGTTTCGCTGATCCTTCAGAATTATAAATATATGTGATGGTTTCCTTGGTGCGTGACGCATAGTCTTCAAAATTCTGCAAACCAGGATGATAGTGTCTTCTCCTGCGTGATGTTCAACTACTGCCCACCAAACCTGAGAGAAGAGTTGTCCACCCACTCATCCCGTAATGTGTAGCTTTTTAAAGGACGAATCCAATCGTACCCTCTACGGCAAGTATTTGAAAGAGAATCCCGACCCCGAGGTGGGTTTTGGTTCTTCGCTTCATGGTAGAACATGGTCCCCGTTGTTGTGCACGGGTTTGAGGGGTTGAAGGCCCGCATGGAGAACCAGAAGACGCTGATCCAGAGCGTGAACAAGAACATCGAAGTGCTCAGCAACGCCATAACGCAGGTGCGTGTTCTGGTGACGGAGTGCGATCGCATGGCGCGCCAGTGCAACGCGAAGCAGGCGGAACTGGAGGAGAAGCTGATTCGCGTCATCGGAAAGCTGGAGTCCAAATCGGCCAAATCCCAGATTGTCGTCACCAACGAGGCCTTCGTTGAGACGCTCGTGAAGCTGCAGCGCAGCATCTCCATGCCTTCATATCCTTGAAGCGACAGCGGCCGTTTCTTAACGATTACGTCGGGTTTGCAGAGCAGGCTTTCTGCCGTGTACAGTGCGTTAAACACCTACGGCGTGTCCATCCCCGAGGACTCGGTGAAGCTGGAGGACGCCGAAAATGTGCTCAAAGTGGATGTGGGCGCAGGGCCTCACGCGTAGTTTTTACAGAACCAGGAGACTGCCCTGGAGAAGATCGTGACCATTTTAAAGCAGACGCAGAAGGAGTTGCAGATGATTCTCACAGACCCGTTTGTGCGCGTTACCTATCGCTCCTCTCCTCCTTGTTCAACAAACACGGCAATTGCCTCCACCGATCGGAATGTTGTTGCTTCCCGTCATCCCGTGGCCGCCGCGTCCATAACCGCCGTAGCCGCCATAGCTGCGTCCGTAGCGGCTGAAACTGCCTCCCGAGGGTCCGGAGTACGCGTAGCGCTCCAGCTCTGGCGGCACGTCCTGGTGCGCGTCGCGCAGCACCTTGATCAGCTCCTACGCCTCACGCCACCCTCTCTCACCCACGCGCGTCACTCTGGCGGAAGTGTCCGTGAAGAAGCTCACAGCGGTGCCCTCCGAGTAGCCGTCGGCGGTCTTGCGGCCGGCACGGCCCACGCGGTGAATGTAGTCCTCCACGCACATGGGGAAGTCGTAGTTGATCACCACGCGAATGTCCTTCACGTCCAGCCCGCGCGACGCCACGTCCGTCGCCACCATGATGGTGGTGCGGCCCGCCTTGAACTCCTCGATCACGTAATCACGCTCGCGCTGCTCCTTGTCGCCGTGGATGGCCAGCGCGTTGAATCCGTCGCGACGCAGTTCGCGCGTCAGGTCGTCGGCGCCGCGCTTGGACTTGGTGAAGATGATCACACGCGAGTGCTTGTCGATGCTGCGCAGAATGTTCAGCGTCTCGTCCAGCTTCTGACCCTCCGTCACGCACTTCACGATCTGCTTCACGTGGTCCGTCACCTTCAGGTCCAGCGAGCCCACGTTCACCTGGATCGGGTTGTTCAGGAAGTCGCGCGCCAACTGCTGCACTTCCTTCGGCCACGTTGCACTCCACATCAGCGTCTGGCGGTCCGGGCGGATCTGTCCCACGATCTTGCGGATTTGTGGCTCGAAGCCCATATCCAGCATACGGTCCGCCTCGTCCATCACCAGGTACGTCACGCGTCGCAGGTTCGTCACGCCCATGTCCAGCAGGTCCAGCAGGCGGCCCGGCGTCGCGATCACGATCTCCGCACCGCGGCGCAGCGAATCGATCTGCGCGCGCTTAGGCGCGCCGCCGTACAGACAGGTGCTGCGAATGCCGCTGGAGGTGCCGAAGCGCGCGCACTCCTCCTGCGTCTGGTTGGCGAGCTCGCGCGTGGGCGACAGCACCAGGCAGATGGGGCCGTCGCCGGATTGCAGGAAGGGCTGTGCGCGGATGTGAATCAGGGCGGGAAGAATGAACGACAACGTCTTGCCGGAGCCCGTGGCGGCGATGCCGACGACATCGCGGCCGGAGAGGGCCATGGGCCAGCCCTGCGACTGGATGGCCGTGGGGGCCTTGAAGCCGGCCTTCTTGATGACGTCCAGCACATCGGCTAGGAATCAGAAGGGGAGGGAATTCCGACCGGGGAAGGGGGAGACGTCGAAGGAGAGGACGGGCTTCGGGATGTTGTCTCCCTGGCAGATGATTTCGTTTTGGCGTCGCCAGTCCTCCACTTCCTTGTCGCTCATCGCGGTCACGGCGGGATGTTCCTAGACTAACAGACGGAACGAGACGCTACGTGGTAGAAGTTCTTTTCAAACTTGGTGAGAGTCAGGTTGTCCCACTGAATGTCCTTCAAATGCTCTCCAGCGAACGCACCGTCGTTGGCGCCTCTGTAGCCGCTACCTCCCGAATACGCGCTGTTGTAACGACGTGTGTCCGGCCTACGATGAGAGCCCACCAAAAAGAACGACGAGGCATCTCTGTACGACCTCGAGCCATAGTGGCTGGAAGAGTACGCATCGTAACCTCCTAATGGGTAAACAAGAAACAAGAAACTACTGGAAGGATAGTCCCTTCGATCGCTATGATAGCTGCGGCGATCGTAGGAACCAGAACGGCTTCTGTCGCGGCGAGAATGGTATCCGTGACTTCTGTCGTAGCTAGAACCGTAAACGCCGCATAGAGGCAAGTACCTATTACTACGAGAGCGTCCACGGCCGTAGCTCGGCGAGCGGCTGTCACGACGACGGCGGCTAGAAGAACGACTTCTCCGACTCGAACGATATCTGTCACGAGAATGGGAACGTGAAGCACGGCTATCTCTTGAATTGCTACGATCTGGTCTGCGATTGTCTCCTTCCATTAGTATACTTTGAATTGTCTGTGGACCGGAGTGTACAGTCATCCGTGATTATCAAGGACCACTGTGCCCTCCACAAGTGCCTTCTTACGGAATCACTCCTGGTTTTATGGAGGAAGTAGTGTGCATAGAGTTTAAAAGAATAACGGAAGGGCATTGGAGTTGATGATGCGTGGTTGATGAATGAGTATGTGCATAGGGGGTATTTATCATTGGAGATGCTATTATTGGACCGATTTCCTTTCGTTGGGAAGTGGTTCAGTTAGGGTGATCAGTTGTGCCTGTTCCACACACTCTATACTGCATTGTAATGAGTATTGGAGTCAAAAAATGGTTATATGTTCCGAAGAACAAGACTTTAACCTCATGTGAATGG
>QWCN01006928.1_pt1 | contig 10148 bp, 6 predicted proteins | sample 1972711 | NCBI WGS metagenome assembly QWCN01 (sample SAMN09866707, study PRJNA288562) | Human gut metagenome isolate term1_stool, whole genome shotgun sequencing... | isolation source: gut | host: Homo sapiens | place: USA: California | reverse complement strand
TTCCCTTGTTCCATAACCGGCCACAACATATGTATAATCCTTAGTCGTATATGTAAGCCTCATCACTTTATCTTTTTTGCTTTCAATAAGCTTCTTAAGTTCCTCCGGCAAATCCGCATTTTCAACCACTGTATAATCAACACTGGTCTTATTATCCGGTTCTTTGCTGCCAGAGCACCCCGTCATGGCGCACACAGGCATAATTATCAACAATGCAAGCATGACAGTCACAACTTTTCCCCATACTTTTCTACACATAAAAAACACCCCCACAATAAGACCTAATTAATCTTATGTGGAGGTAAAAAAAATATTCATATAAACTTTTCATTTGTGTATATAGTGTCACTATCCCTCTGTGGCATGACATGTCATTGGCGGTACTGCTGAAACACATCTGAATTGCTAATTTAGCAGATACTGCTTCAGGCTTTTCTTATTGTTTATGTTCATTCGACATCTGTACACGCCGCCTGTATGTGTCCGCCTATGGCTTACGCTTGAATATGACGAGCTGTGTAGGAGTTAATGTCGCTATATACATAAGTTCAGTGCGCGAAAGCTCGTTCAAACGAAGAGCGTTTGCTTTCGCGCACTGTAATAAACTCTGTATATAGCGACATTTACTCCTACTAAGCGCAGGATTCCTGAAAGCGTATGCCATAGGCGGACACTTGGAGCGTGCGTGTTCACTTTACAAATGGACACAAACCTTATACTGCGTATCCCTTGCTCTTTATGACATCTATAACCTGGTCGACATATTTTTCACACTCTTCTGTGCTTCCAGCCTCAACCATTACACGCACAACCGGCTCTGTTCCGCTTTCGCGTACGAGGATTCGTCCGTCTGTACCGAGTGCATTGGCAACTGCCTCAACGGCAGCTTTAACATCTGCATCATCCTGTGCCTGTTTCTTATCTGTAACCCTGATGTTCTTAAGAACCTGTGGATAGATAGTAAGTGAAGCTGCAAGTTCTGATAATGTCTTCTTCTTGGCAAGCATAACTTCCATCATCTTAAGAGCTGTGATAATTCCATCACCTGTTGTTGCATATTTAGAGAATATGATATGTCCTGACTGCTCACCACCTATGCGGTAGCCGTTCTCTGACATACATTCATATACATACTTATCACCAACTTTAGTCTTCTCGTACTCAATTCCAACTGCATCAAATGCTTTATAAAGTCCGAAGTTAGACATAACAGTTGTTACAACCTTGTTGCCTGCAAGCTTATCTCTGTCCTTCATGTAGCATCCATAGATGTAGAGAATATGGTCACCTGTTATAACATTACCTTTTTCATCTACACAGAGACATCTGTCTGCATCACCGTCAAATGCAAATCCAACATCAAGATGTTCTCTTCTTACTAAATCCTGAAGACCTTCAATATGTGTAGAACCGCAGTTCTCGTTAATATTAGTTCCGTCCGGAGCTGCATTTATAACATATGTCTTAGCTCCAAGTGCATCAAATACAGCCTTGGCAAGTGTCCATGCACTACCATTAGAAGCATCAAGACCTACTCTGATTCCCTTGAATGAATAGATTGCGAGACTCATTAGATATCCCATATATCTGTTACGACCTGCTGTATAATCTACTGTGCATCCAATCTTTTCTCTTGTTGCGTATGGAATCTCTCCCATCTCACCATCAAGGTATTTCTCGATTTCAGAGATTACATCCTCCTTCATCTTCTCACCAGCTGCATTAATAAGCTTAATTCCATTGTCATAGAAAGGATTGTGACTTGCAGAAATCATAATTCCGCAGTCAAAATCTTCTGTTCTTGCTACATAAGAAACACTTGGTGTAGTTGTTACATGAAGCAGGTATGCATCTGCTCCTGATGCTGTAAGACCTGCTACCAAAGAATACTCAAACATATAGCTGCTTCTTCTTGTATCCTTACCAATAACAATCTTAGCTTTACCGTCCTCATGATTCTTGCCATAATACCATCCTAAGAATCTTCCTACTTTAAATGCATGATCAACAGTAAGAGTCACATTAGCTTCTCCTCTGAACCCATCAGTTCCAAAATACTTACCCATAATATTATCCTCTTCCAAACATACGCACAATTATTATGCCATCATTCTCTCAGTTGACCATACTTCAACTTCATACTTATTGCTCTTGTTGTATCTCTTTCTAAGATTCTTGAGCTGTTTTAAGTACTCTAATGTAACCTTTCCAGAAAGCTTTGACTCACCTTCAGTTCTCTGCTGGAACTTATAAGGAATCTCAACTACCTTGCTGTATGTTCCCATAGCAAGAACTTCAACCATAATCTTCCATCCGATTGGCTGAAGATCGGCATTCTCAATAACTTCTCTTCTGAACATAAATAATCCGCTTGTTGGGTCAGATATCTTTCTAAGGCATGGTAACATTACCTGTCCTATCTTTCTGGCTGTTCCAGATACAAACTTTCTATACCAGTTAAGTCCGCCATCATCACCACCTGGAATAAGACGGCTAGGTATACAGAAATCTGCACCGCTTTCCATAGCCTTATACATATATTTAAGAACAATTGGTGGGTGCTGTAAATCTGCATCCATACATGCCATATACTCGCCCTTTGCAAGCTTAAATCCATCAAGAACAGCTGTTGCCAAGCCTGTTCCGTTCTTTCTGTGTTCCATTCTTACCTGTGGATATTCTTTAGCAACTTCCATAATTACATCAGGTGTATTGTCCTTACTATCATCAACAAAGACAATTTCATAATCAACACCTTTCAAAGCAACATCAATCTGTGCAACCAGATTTCTGATATTCTTGCTTTCATTAAATGTTGGTATTACTACTGATAACATGTTTTTATCTCCTTTTAATAAAGAATTCTGTGGTCATTATACATCAAAATCCGTCAAGCGCAAACATTTTTTATACTCTGGTAACAATCATTGTCGCCTGACCCTTAACAATTATGCCTCTCTGACCTGCACTTATAAAGAAACTTTCTCCTGCCTTGAATGGCATTACCTTCTCATAATCATCTGTTTCGATAGATCCTTTTCCACTGATAAACAGTACTGATACAAATGATGCTTCATCTACAGCTATCTTAACTTCATCTGTAACTTCATACTTGAATACTTCAAAATATTTACACTGTACAAGTCTTTGTTCTGTAAAATGTTCATTCCTTGCCAGAACTATCTCTGTCTTATTATCTTTGACATACTTATGATTATCTACAACATCAAGTGCCTTCTTGACATGAAGCTCTCTTGGGTTACCGAACTTATCCCTTCTGTCATAGTCATACATACGATATGTACAGTTAGAATTCTGCTGTATCTCGCATATAAATACTCCGGCGCCAATCGCATGAATTGTTCCTGCTTTAACCATAACAACATCACCGGCTTTAACCTCAATCTTGTTAAGTATATCAGTTATTGTATTGTTATTGATTCTTTCCAGAATCTCTTCCTTGGAAGCATCTCTTGAAAGACCACAATAGAGGTATGAACCGGGCTCGCTGTCCACTACATACCACATCTCGTTCTTTCCATACTCATTCTCATTCTCAAGTGCATATTCATCGTCCGGATGAATCTGTATAGAAAGTGCCTGTTTTGCATCAATGAACTTAATAAGAATAGGAAATCTGTCCTGTGCCTGACATTTCCAGCCAAGTGCATCTTTTCCTATAATATTAAGATACTCATTAAAGAGCATTCCCTTGTATCTTCCTTCTGCTATACGGCTCTGTCCGTCAGGATGCGCTGAAAGCTCCCAGCTTTCACCTATAACATCATAATCGCATTTCTTGCCATATACATCACGTATCTTGGTTCCGCCCCACAGATTATCTTTAAATGCAGGCTCGAGCTTTATAATAGGGCTCTTATCAAGTCTTACATAACTAGATATCTGCTGATTATCCTGATTATATATCTTTACAAGGTCATTATCGGAAATATTGTCTCCTATACCAACCTCAATAACAACAACATTCTTATCCGTCTTATTAGCTATCTTATGCTTTGCTCCAACTGGTATGAATACACTTTCGTATTTATTATAATCCGCTGTCTCATTACCAACCGTAATTGTTGCAACACCTTCGACTATCGACCAGTGTTCTGTTCTTTTCTCATGCTGGTGAAGAGCCATTGACATTCCAGGAAATATCGTAAGTTTTCTTACTTTATACCCTTGGGAATAATTAAGTATCTCCTGCATTCCCCACTCTTTATAAGTAGTTCTGTTATAATCGAAAAATGCTTCATATGTCTCCATATTATCTTTCATAATCTGCTTAATATTATCGGCAGACTTCTTAGATGAAACATATGTTGCATCATCTGTGTTAACAACAACTAAATCTCTTAAATCATTAGCTACTACCAGTCTTCTCGGTGCATTATTGATAATATTAACATTATCACAGTCGTATTTAATAACACATTCTGACTTGATATTATTGCCAAATTCAGCCAGATCACTGGCATTACCTACATCAAGCCACTCAAACTTTGCTTCTACTACTTTTATTGAATCGCATTTTTCAAGGAGAAGCGTTTCAATGCTTCCATGTGGCATAGGCTGCATTATACTCTCAGAAAAACGAACTGACCTTCTGATTGCAGGTACTTTTCTCTTGGCAGTCTTACATGTTGTATAAAGCTCATGCGACAATTTTCTTGCTGCATTAGTCATATCTCCCGCTGTGAATACAAGTATTCCGCTGTTCCAGAGATATCCTTCATCATAACCATAACCTAACAGACCCTCTGTCTCATTCTCATCAAAATCAATTCTTGCAATGAACTTCTTTACATTCTCTTTATCACGGAATATGTATCCGTAAGTTGATGACTGCGATTCTGGTTTAATTCCAAGTACCGCAAGATATCCTTCTTTTGCATATTCTTTAGCAGCAATAACTGCTTCTTTGTATCCTTCGCCTTCAATCAGGTTGTCCGAATTAACAACCAGAACCAATTCTGATGGATTGGCAAACATAGTCCCTAACAGTACAGCTGCTCCTGTTCCTTTCGGTGTGCCCTCAAGAATAACTCTGTACTTAAGACTCTGAAATGCCTTCATCTGTCCATTAACAATATTCTTATAGCTCTCATTGGTAACTATTATGAATTCCTCACAGAATGGCATGTTTCTTACTACAGTTTCCTGTAACAATGACCGGCCCTCTTTTATTTTCATAAACTGCTTTGGAAACTGCCTTCTGGATAATGGCCATAAACTGTCACCACTACCTCCAGCTAATATTACACATTTCATAGCAATCCTTCCTTAAAATATCTGTTATAGATAGTATGTTTTTTAGTTATCTGCTGAAACATTCTCTGCTGATGCCTGTGAAGCCTCAGTTGTTTTTTCTGTAACACTTTGAGATTTTGATTCTGTATCTTCTGGTGGAGTAGTCTCCGGTGCACTTGTCTCTTGTGGTGTGCTAGTCTCTTCTTCAGTTGACTCTTCTTCTGACTCCTGCTGTGTTTCTGCCTCAGTTGTTCTGTTAGAAACTGCCGTTGCTCTCCGTGTAGCTGCCTGTGTTGTCTCCTGCTGTATGCTTGTACTTTCAGTTGTCACCTCTGTACTTGATGCCGTAGCGCTTGAACTCTCCTTATTAGCAGCTGTTTCTTCCTGAGCCTGGGTTGTATGTTCAGTAGAAAGCACCTTCTTATCTGACTTATTACCGCCTCCTGACATTGCAATTATTGAAATAATAATAACAATAACAGCCGGAACCATAATCATAATAGAATATATTATATTACGTCTTGCTTCTCTTGAAGTATCTGGAAATATTCTTCCTGTCATATCGACAAGTCTGTCTATAATGTTACGTTTTCTTCCAGCTCTTTCATAATACATAGGGGCATCATTATAATCATCTTCTTCATACTCTAATGTAACGCCCTCTTCTTCATCGTCCGATTCTTCAACACCAATGTCAGATGCCTCTTCAACTGGACGTTCTTCCGTACTCACAGATTGAGGCTCTTCCTCAGATTCAGAATCTGTAATGTTCCCTGGGATTATGATATCCTCCGGTGCTATGGCTACAATTTCATCACCTTCATCTGTCTCAGCTTCAGCCTCAACATTTCTATCATCAAAAGCTTCATATTCAAGTACGTCCTCATCCTCAGAGGTTATACCTAACATATTATTCTTCATCATTCCAATAATCTTAGAAATTGTATCTCTGTCAGTGTTAAGCAATGACTTGATTTCATCAATGGAATGCATCTCATATCCATAAAGTTCCATCATTATAGTCTGTACTCTTGATAAAGACTTAATATTGTCTGAAACTGAATCGTATGCCTTGAAATCCTTGAACATCTTGGAATTATCCCTGATAATACCAAATAATTCTTCATCTTCCTTAATACGGTTGTACTCATATACACAATTATCATCTATTCTTATAGTAGAATCATCTATAAGACCAAACATATACACCGATACTCTTGTTGCAATCTGCCGCATAATATTCTTATCAACATTAATGCTGTCAAGATTCATGCATATATCAATTATTGCCCTAGGCGAAATTCTCTTGTAATCCTCCCCAAACACAGGATATATAAGATTATTAACATCTTTCTGAATTGCTTTACATAAAGTCTCTTTATCACTCTGACCAGACCTTATGGCTTCAATCAATTCCTTCATCTGTTCCTGACTCTTACTCATACTTTATCTCCTCGTGAATATACACTCCGATTAATTATACCACTCTGTTAAAGAAATGTCACGTTTTTCAGTTGTTTTATATAGTCACTTATATAGTCATTTAATGTTTCCATACACTCATATCAACATATCCTGATATTCCATTAACTCTTGCTTTATCAGTAAACTGCCACATTGAAAAATGACCTGTGTAAGTACACTGGCTTCTGTACTGTGCAAGCCATACGCTGCAGCTTATATTACCAGCATACATACGGTTATTCATCCAGTCTTTATTCGCATATACAACCGCTGAATATCCACAATTATTCACAGTCTGTGCAAATGCATTAACAACTGCTGTTCTCTGTGATGATGATATCTTATCTCCTCGTCCACTTCCATTACCTGCGCTTTCTACATCTATAGCAAGCGGAAGTGATATGTTATATCCACTGCAGGCTGATACAATAAAGCTGGCCTCTTCAACTGCCTCAGTAGTATTCACCGCCTGGGTAACAATATATGCACCTACTTTAACTCCTGCTGCGATTGCCTGGCTCATGTTCTCATGAAATCTGTTGTCTAGGACAAGATTAGCTGTCTCATATCCCCTGTAGCCAACTCTTATCATTGCATAATTAATACCGGAAGCCTTAACACTATCCCAGTCAATACTGCCATTATATCTTGAAACATCAATTACAAGTGATGAACCAAGTGAACCATCCTCATTGAAATAGTACTGTACTCCGTCGATATTCTTCCATCCTGTTACAGCATTAGAGTCTTCAAAGTAATAATTTTTTCCTTTGATATTCTGCCATCCGTCAGCATATATATATTCTATCTGTGCTTCAACTTCCATAACTATATACGAAACTTTCTTACTTTCGGTTGAACTTTCTGATTCCGATTGTGAAGTTTCTTCTATATTGGATAAAGTCCTTATATTTTCTGATGTTTCCTTTGTCTCATCATTCTTAGAATCATTCTTCATAAGAAATGTTGTGACAACCTTTTCGCTTCCACCAGTAACTTCTACCATTCCAGTCTCATATATATAGCCTGTATATTTATTTTCCTGCTCATTCTCCTGTACAAGAACAGAACCTTTAACACATCCTGCAATCTGTTTCTCTGTGAAATCCTTTGCTTTCCTGCTCTTCACAGTATACACAATATCATCGCCAGATTTCTTAACAGGTGATACGCTTACGCTTCCAGAAACAGCATTATCAACATAGGAAACTGGCTTTATAACTTCGCCTGAAGATTCATTATTCCTGTTCTTAATCGGATCTTCCTTTTGCGTAACAGTGCTATCCTTAACAACCTTAGTCATGATATTCTCTATCACCTGATAAGTCTCTTCCTCTGTTGATTCTTCTTCTGTCTCTTCGGTTGTTTCTTCCTGTGTCTTAGTCTCTGGTTGAGTTTCTGTCTCAGTCTCTGCTGCTTCAACTATTTCCGGCTGATGCTTCTTAAGTGTTTTATTGATATTAACTCCTACTACAATTGCAACAATTGCCACTATTAAAGCTACTGATGTCAGAACTGCAGTCATAATAACATGCTTCCTGACTTTGAAGAAGGCTGCCATCTTCTCCTTATAACTCTCAGGTACTTTATCTACCTCAAGCACCTCATACTCTTCTTTTTCTTCTATCTCTTTGCCTTCTGGCTCAGTCTCATTTGTATCTGTTGTATTAATCTCTGTATCGTCCATATCTGCTTCTCACTAAACCTCTTCCTTTGTTTCCTGCTGTGTTGATTCCTTTTCACCTGACATAACAATAATTTCCAGTCTCGCAGTATTTTTTATCCAGCCTGATTTCGGATCTTTAAACCTGTATTCAACCGTATATGCTCCTGCTCTTGATATAGCATCTGCCTCACTATATTCATTACCCTCATCATCATATATAGAATATTCCACTTCCGTATCGTATCCGATAGAATTAGTTCCTTTAACACCATCCAGCAGATTGAGTTCCTCTGTAAGCTCACCTGCATCAGGATTATAGGTCCTCTTTATATCAGTATTAGTTACTGTAATCACAGCATCCTTCGTATCAACATGATAGTTGGCATATCCGAAAAATGCTATATTAACATCAACAAATCCATCTATACCACTAACATAACATCTTGAACTATACTGCCACATGTCAAAATTATATCTGAAATTCGGAAGATCATCACCATATTTCCATCTTACAGAATCATAATAGAATTTACCGAAATATGCTGCCATCCACACTTTATACTTGCTGGCAAGCCTTTCTCCATCAAAACTGTTATACCATCCGTTTCTGCTAGAATATACCATTGGTGTATATCCATAGCTTTTTACAACATTACAAAATGTTTCACAGGCTTCCGTAACCTCATTATAATCCCCGTAACCCAGTTCCCAGTCAAATGCAACTGGATATGTTATCTTATAATCTTTAATAAGGTTAATACAATAACTTGCCTCATCATATGCTTCTTTCGAATTAGTGGCTCCCGAAAAGAAATACACCCCTACCTGAATACCATTGGCAAGTGCCCCCTCAATATTGCGTCTGAAATATCTGTCTTCATATACACCGTCTTCATCATCTCCGCCACCACATTTTATCATTGCAAATGTAATTCCATCAGATGCAACAGCCGTCCAGTCTATATCTCCCTGCCATTTTGATACATCAATTCCTTCTACAAGCTGACTTACCTCATAGATTTCATCTGATTTTGGCGTGTTATCGGCTGGCGGTTCTTCAACCTCTGTTTCATCCTTTGATGGCTCTGAAGAATTATCCTCAACAATATCAATATCCTCAACATCTTTAACCGGAATAACGATATCACTGTCACTTGCGGCCTTATCGATTATCTCATATATCTCCCTGCTGCTTGTATTCTCATCTGTCACTGCAGCCATTACAAGTTCAGATATCTCCTCCTGTGTTGTGCTTTCTGTCTCAGCAGGTGTCTGTTCCTGTGTTTCTGTCTCTGTCTCCATAACAACAGGCTTTGTCTGTTCCACGTTGTTATGTGTCTGGGTCTCTTCCTGCATCTCGGCTTCTGTTTCCTTGGCCTGAATCTGTGTCTTGTTATTATAATTAATATACTCAACGGCTGTTATTGCAGAAGCTCCTGCCACAGCCACAACTGCTCCGGAAATCATGCATATTCTGGCATGTGGAACTACCGCTTTGGTCCATATACCACTAATTTTCTCTTTAATCCACCTGAATAAAACCTTCATCTCTTATGCAACTCCTGATTAATCATAATAGTGTCTGAAATAAACTCTCCCGAATATTGCCCATGTATCGCAGAATGCCTGCCATATATCTTTCATTCCTATACGCTTTACACCAGAATCCCTGACATATACAACCTCCACAGGCATCTGTGCTATCGAAAAACCCCTTCTGTGAATCGCCACTAAAAGTTCTATATCATAAGCAAACCCTGAT
>QWCN01013430.1_pt1 | contig 10151 bp, 16 predicted proteins | sample 1972711 | NCBI WGS metagenome assembly QWCN01 (sample SAMN09866707, study PRJNA288562) | Human gut metagenome isolate term1_stool, whole genome shotgun sequencing... | isolation source: gut | host: Homo sapiens | place: USA: California | reverse complement strand
GTAGTTGTTGAGGCTGGGGGAGTTGTTGGGGCTGTTGTTGGGGGAGTTGTTGGGGGAGTTGTTGGGGGAGTTGTTGGGGTAGTTGTTGGGGCTGGGGCTGTTGTTGGGGCTGGGGCTGTGAAGACGATGAGGACTCTTTAGCCATATTCTTCAACGTCGTAATAGCAGCGTTGAGAATGGGACGCGGTACTGAACATTGGAGATCAGGGTTGTCCATCAGTTGATGATAAAGCAGCGCTGTCCAGAGGAAGCTCCATGGAATGACAACTACTAATCAAGAGTCAAAGGCAAACCTACACTCCTTTAGTCCGTAAACCGCCTTAAGTGGGTCCCATGACCGCTTTAAACCATCTTGAGTTTTGTCCTCCTGGTCCTTGATGTTAGAAAACGGTACACTCCCTCTAGTGTTATAGCGAGGTGCAGCCTCCTATGAATAAACACATTACACCGCTTTAACGTCTGGATTGTTCACTGCAGCAGCAACAACAGGGGGTTCCACCTCCATCTCTGCAGCGTCATCTCCAGCACATCCTATGTCATCAACTCTAGTTATGGATAATACTTCTCTTCTGCCTTTGAATTGCTTTGGCTGCTTCAACCATACCTTTCAGCGAAGACAATGGATCGGATTCCTTCATAGGAGCAAGATGCCTTCCCACGGCTTCTTCTGCCTCCTTCCAATTCATCTCCCTGTATATGGCTTGAGCATTCGCAGAAAACAGGTTGTGATGGCTTCCCAGAATATCTGCCTGCTTCACAGCCGCGACAATCTCCTTCTCCTCAAGACCAAACATCGACTCATTCAATCCACAGGAGATGAACTCCGCAATGATCGCCTCTGGAGGGACAAACAGGACGTATCTCCCCATCGCTCGACGAGTCCGATGCAGACAACAAGCAGCCTTCTTTTCACTCACCGTCTTGGTCGAAAGGACCTTCTCATTCCCCGAGCACTTCTCACTCCTGCAGCTGTACAGAGTCATCTGAGAGTAGTCATCATTGCTCTTGAGTTTCTTCGAGCACTCGGGACAGAGAACGTGATTGGTACAGAACCAATTGTGACACATCCGGCATTCCACAATCATGATAACCTTGTCGCATACACAGCTGTAAGCATAGAGGGTCTTTCTCATAGCAGAGAAGGTGATATCCTTGACTTTAGTCACCTCAGCCACATTGTTCAGTAGCTTCTTTGCATGGCTCTCGCTCATATCGGAATAGAACATGGCGAGGGTATCCGCAATGAGTTTGATGTTCCTGCCTGGTTCTATACCTTATGGGAATGACGTGAATGAACTGAGAGATGCGACTCTTGACATGCGGACGCAGTCCTTCAGAGTGAGTTGAAGCGACACCTACCTTGAATCACCCTAACCAGCCTTACGTTGTCCATTCCAGATAGGAGAGCAATCACTGCTCGCAGCTCGTCGTTCAGTTGTTCATGCACATCATATCCCTCCTGCTCAAGAGAATCGATCATCTGGTCTTCATTCAGATTCTCGTCATGGCCGATTTGCTATGTATTACACGCATGAAGATACGCTACAATTGCTGCAGAAAGCGGTTGGATGTCCCTCAGATCATCATTGAACTCATCAGCATTCTGGATCCTGTGTTTTATCAAGTGCAACAATGAGTACATTGCAGTCATAGTAATGGAACTAATGAACTGCCTATCCTTAAACTCCATTCCACAGGAGAGAAGATCATCAACGTCCTTCTTAGCATTCCAGTAATTCAAGTTATCCATGGCATCCCTCATCAAAGTAGCAAAGAACCCATCATGTTGGAAATCCTCCAATGGCGAATGACACTCTATTGTTCAGCAAACGAATAACTATTACTATGTTGGATCCTTTCGAACTCTTCCAGCGTAAAACGATTCCTATCCTCTCAGAGCCAACACATGCAATCACATGATTATCTCTTGCACACTCTTTTTATCATCGCGACTGAGGTCTTCCAAGCCTGGTTATTATTTCCTCCTGTCGTACTTGCGATAATACTCCTTCTTTCTCTCTTCGATGAATCGGTTGTAATCAGGGTCGTAGGTACCCGGTACTACTGCCATTTCTCCTTTTCTTTCCAACTAAAGGAAATAATGAAGTATATCTTTCTTGAACTTCGTACTCGACAGCGCTATCGAGTACGGAAACGGACTATCCAGTTTGAGTAGTCTAAGTGTTTTGTGCAAACACAGTGCTAATACCACTGCGTTTGGCGTGATTCTTCACTTCGTGTTGCTCCGTTTTAGTCGTTACGGTTGGTCATAGTTTGTTTCAAGTTAGTAATGTGGTCGGTGGAGTATCTATGGCAAACAAGGTTGTCTCCATGGAATTGCTAGATGGCAAACGCTGTTCCCTGTATGTTGTTGAACTGCCTTGGTCCTACCACAGCATCTAAGTAGAACGAGTGACGAAACACTATGTTTCTTAAACACACATGAGAAAGAGAATGATTCACGGGCTAGAGCTACTAGTTCACTAGGATGCACAGAAGTGGATCATCACGCAACCAATGGTTCCCGCTCACAATCAGCATCATCACCCCAAAGGACCAGCAAATGGAGCAATCCAAGCTGTACAAGCAACAGGCAGACAAATGGTGTACGTGAATATGCATTAGTAGCAGAGGAGAAGAGAATGACAATCACAACACCCCCTTCGCAATGACATAGCAACTTTCAGTATAGCGGACACTATATAACACATCACCCTAAGAGCATCATTAGCACTCGGTAATCAAATTGGATCATGATTCTGATACAGCTTAGGACAGCGCAATATGGAGATCTCCTCTTAGCATACTATCCAATTACCATAGTGAAGGAGACTGTTGTCACAGATGAAACAGCAATGCATGAAAGAGCCATCGTAATATCACATGACAAGATTCTATTCCTTCCTGTAGATAAGTGGTTGAGGTCACCAGCCTGTCCCCGGTAATGCAATTGACACTACTCTTCTTTCCCATTCTCTCAATCAATAATGAGTCCATCACAACAGTTGCAAACTATTGGACATCATGAATTACTTCTTTAGGCGGATAGAAAGGATCATATCAATTACTCGTTCAACAGAGCATACAAGATTCCGATGATAGTACCACAGGAAGAGTAAGTCCAGTAGCAAGAAAAAAGGAAAGGAACTGAATGAATGCACGAAATCAACGGCAAGAATGAAACAAGACATTTAGATACTTCATTCCGTCATGACAATGATAGTATATGCTGCTACAGTTGGGAAACAGGCATAAGCATATAGTCAATAGCATCGAAGGCAGCCTTCTCAGAAATAGCTGAGTAGCTGCACTCATTGAGTCTTTGGACATGATTGCATAGATAGATTTCCATTAGTTGAGTGCATGTACGCGATAGTGATGGATCTGTGCTGATCCTATACTCGGTGTGAAAAGACTATCCGATTTAGAATCCTTCCGCATGTGCTAGATTCTGATCTGACGAAGCCCAATTGCATTAACCAATTCTCTCTAAGAACAAACAACCTAGCACAATGTTATCTACGATTATGGATTACTGGTCGTCAGGCTTATACGCTATAGGAATCTGAAAGCCAACGGAAGACATGTCCAATGCAGATGTGTGCTATCCGTACTCCCCCTACCAACAGTATACTGCTGATTGAGAGTCCAGACAAGTAATGCATCCCAATTCAGTATATCATCCATTCTTCAACTGATTCACAATCACTACTCTCCATGGGGAGTTCACTACATACAGTGACATCCATATACATCGTAGCATGCAATGAAACATAAGCGAGGATGGAAGCGCATAGATGGACGATTGGCATCACCACATCCCATCATCGCAAGCACAGCACTCAATCGCCTTCATGGTCTAGATGAAGTACAACACACGAAATGAGAGAAAGAGAGAGCATGATGGTAATGCGACCTGAACACACTCCCATGACAACGGCATCATATGCGTCGTATTACAGGTAGTATAGCCACTCCGTAGGAGGAGTACCAGGAGGAACGGAATATAATGACTCCTAATCGACTCGGCATGCATTCTTTGGAGATACGAATAGGATATATGATGCGCTCACATGAAGGGCAAGGAATAGCTGATAGTCGCGAATCGATAGAAGACACAATCCATCTCCGGCAAATCCCATGCTCTTTGAAGATTCCGTAACTGTCCGTGACTGCAACACACAGTGTAGATGTATGAAGAATATATAGCGCAACGATAAACCTCGCCAGGAGGTAGATCGCAATCATCTCTGGAGGCACAACTAGAACTACCAATTCACGGTACACCAAGCATTAGTAGCATCATTCAGTTTCTTTGGTTTTGCTGAAATGGCCGCAATGCAACTAGATGGCAATCTGACAATCGGCGCAGTTTGAAGGAGCCCTGCCTATAATGTTACTATCATTACGAGATGCAACATTCATAACAGAGGTCGTGATCGTCCAGATCATGTTTTGCTGCTTTACTCAAGTCTGGCATCTTCAAGAGCAAAACAGCAATATTGACCGCAATATGCATCCATCAGGCAGCAACATGGACAAGCCAGGAGGAATGAATGGTGCTATAGAGGGAATTCACAAGCCAGTGGGTTTGAGTGTAGATCGATATGAATGATCGATTAGGCCACGCCCCAAAGTTTGAGTGTAGATCGATATGAATGATCTATTAGGCCACGCCCCAAACTACGAATGAGATATAGCGCGATGCGATTTACGACAGTGACCTGATGATGGCGATAGTGCGAAGGTGGGGAAACGAAGATGCGTCTGGATCATGAACTGACACCCTCTTTACGTTACAGTGGTCCCTCATGTCTGGTGTTGCCGATGATGTGGGACCTTGGTAAGCGGATGGTGGTTTTGAAGGTATGAATCGATATTCCAGCTAATTCCTAGATCACCCATAAAGAAACAGGTCACAAAACGAAAAATTGACAGAGAAATATGAGATCAAAGATGGCCAAATTGAAAAATCGGCATAAGCATAAGGGATTTCGCTTCTCCGTGTTTGAAAGCGTGGCAGAAATCGGGGAGAATTCAGCCGTTCTTTGGGGAAGACAAAAACTGCTCCTTCCATTGATATCAGAATGGATTCGTACAGGAAACGTCAACACAATGCACATATCAAAGAGGAGCTGATTGACAAGACGCAGAAGGAGGAGACGATGGAACCCAAGGAGAAGGACGATGTGAGCATCTCCGAATCGGGAAAGCGACGTGTTGATTCCATCGTGGACGAAATTGCGGAGGAGAATGTGGACTTTGCTCCTTTGGGTCATTCGGTAGAGTATCGATATTCATCTGGAAGAGTACAGCAAACGGAAGAGGAAGTGCATGGGCGGGAATGAGAAGTGGCGTTATCTCGTCATCTCTGCGTGCACTCTCCTCTTTTCACTGGTAGTGCTTTCCCTCCATTATCATTGTAGATTGCCATGGCCTTTGGCATTTTTCTGCTCATTCATCCCATACACGGGGTGAAGTACATCCGGAGTGGTATCATCGCGTTGTGCATCGGCATTATTTGTGCTTCTGTCCCGGCTTGCTAAGGTCTAGTGGTTGCTCCGATGTGCTACGGCTTCACTCGTTTCATCCAGATATCGCGTCGGTCCCGTCGCTCGAAGACATCCAAGGCGTCGAAGGAATAGCTCGAAGACATCCAAGGCGTCGAATAGATGGGAGTTAGACTGTGCTTGTATTCATGTAACCGCTGTTTTCGCTTAGGGCGTGTTTGCTGAACAAATTGATAGTAACGGATTTACAATCCATCGTAGTATTGCTCTCGCTTCTTTGGTTTTGGTTTCGTACCCGACATCAAGTCGGTGTAGCTCGAATTCAACAATTCCTATGCGTTCATGCATTTATCACAGTCCTACGTGCTTTGGTTTGGGTGCTTTCATCTTCTGCGGTTGTCTACACCATTATGGCTACGGAGAGAGGCTACGTCTCCTGCGGAGTGTTGCTCCTGGGAAGGGCTTCAGCTTGGCAACTCTCCTTCTTGGGAGCGGAGGAGGAAGGCAATGACTCTGGGTACAGCTTCTATTCGTGACTGTAAGGCGGGGAAACAACGTGGTAATGCGACAACAAGGCATGCAGATGCATATCCGTGCTCATTCGATTCGCAGTCTTCTCCGCCGATTGCGTAGATTGGCGTTGCGAATCGGCCGAGACGTTTGTGCTGGTCGATGCCCTTCCCGTTCACTCCCCTAATGACCCTTACTCCCCGTTTTTCCTTGGTGTCATCGATCTTGCGCTATCTTTCATGAAGGGGAAACGGCGAAGGGGTGAGAACCAAAATGGTGCTGCTTCTCAACACTGAAAACCTGAACTGCAATTCAGTCTGATGGAATTCCCGCGGAACTCTCCTCAAGCACAAAGATGTCCTCACGGAAGGGGTTTTCGCTGTTCCGAAAGAAGAAGGATAAGCAGAAGAAGGAGTTGGTTGGGATTTCTGAGAGTGAAGTGATTCCAAGGTTGACGCCGATGAAACACCCATCATTCTCTCGGTCACGCCCAAATCCTCACTCAGCGCTGAGGCTACGGACGATGTGAAGGTTGTGACGCGAGAAATGTCCGATGAGCGGTAATCTCGTTTTTTGTGACTTATATTCAGTTTTCAGGAGCTGCTAGACGAGTCGAGACGATCGAAATCAGATTGGATCGATTCTGCCAATGAGGAGACGGAGACGAATCTATGGCCCGTTTTGCGCAAGGAATCCAACATTCTGAAGCTGACAAATCAGTTGCATCCCAATCAGAACCAGTGGGGTTGAGGAGCGTGTATCACGTAGATTGAAGAGGCTTGGCACGGATATTTACTCCGTACAGATTATTCCACCTGCCATGAATTCTCTGCAAGCACTTGTGGAGAGTCTTCAATCGATTCGAGAGTTGCCGTTATCTGCGGAGTCCATTCATGGTTTGCCATTCTCTGAAGAGTCCATTCAAGGGTTGCCATTCTCTGAAGAGTCCATTCAAGGGTTGCCATTCTCTGAAGAGTCCATTCATGGTTTGCCATTCTTTGAGAAATCCACTCACGACTTGCCATTCTCCGAGAATCAAGACATTGCCAAGGCGCCTTGTACCTGGAATGAACACACATGACGCATAGACGAGGACGATTTCTGTTCCTCTGTCCTGGACACAATGAAACAAATGGAGCGGGACGAATCGACAAAGATGGAATCGATTGACACGATTCCCGATCCACAGGGAGTGAGCATTGACGCAAATGAACAAATGAACCGTGGCCTTGTGAGATAATCATAACACACAGAAGAAACAATCAAGTACAAGGAGTTTCTGGAATGGCTGAAGCTGGCGGGCAATCACGAGCTGTTCGTGCGGATCAAGAAGTTTGTGGCGAGCGTGAACGAGATCACTCCCAAAGCAACGTACTCGGAGCGAGAGGTCCAGTGCGAGTTGATGATGATGCGTGATGATCAGATCGGAGATGCTGAACCTCCGCATCAACTCCTTCGTGAAGGAGGCTCTCTCGCCTGAAGAATTCGATCCGTACGGCAAGTACCTCCGAAAACTGATTCACGTCATGTGTTACCAAATAGTCCCCGATTTCCGCACCCCTCACCTCCAGATGCTCAGCTGCCTGCCAAGCCATAAGGACTCGCCTGACGACTTCTTCCTCTCCCGCTGCCGCGCCCTGTCGCACTTTATCTCCTTCGCCAGTCTGGGCCACGACAACCGCTACACGCTCTCGCAGTACAAGGAGTTTTGGGACTGTGCGGTGGAGCGTGCGGTCGTGCGCGTGCGGGTGAGTCGTAGAACTGCGCGTTATGTCGGTGTACCGTTTTGTGGATGACAAGGTAACCTGCTTGAACAACACCATCAACATCCTCACACGCCTGCTGGAGACGCTGTTCGGCGTGGCGGGCGCGGACGAGCTCATGGACGGAATCTGCCTGGTAGTGATTCGGTCGCAGGTGCCACGGCTGAAGTTGCAGCTACAGCTGATGGACTTTTACTACGAGGAGTGCGAGGAGAAGCGCGGCGCATTCGAGAGCGTGAAGCTGCGCATTCGCGGCATCATCTCGTTCGTGAAGGGGTGCAAGGTCACGGACTTTTGCGGCGTGCCGGCGAGCGTGTGGGAAGCCAACATGGGCAGAGAGGGCGAGGGACTGTCGCGTCGGCGCCGCGCGTCGGAGCTGAGCAGCGATGACATGATGGAGGTAGTGACGCCGGAGGAAGAGGAAGAGGAAGAAGAGCGGAGTGTGCAGTTGTCATTGCAATCACAGCGTTCGCAGCGGAGTGCGGCTCTACAGACCATTCGCCGTGTTTTCAACAAGAAGACGAAGAAGATCGTCGATGGGAAGTGGATGGAGTGTTTGGAGCCCATGCCGCTCTGGACGGAGAGCGAGAAGGCCAACAACGATTTGGTGGTAGGGGTTAGAGAGCGGTGCGAGGCATAGATGCAGTGGAAGACGGAGCGCTACCAGTTTTACAAGCAGGAGCCTGCTGGCGAGGAGGAGGAGAAGAAGCTGTATGATGTTGGAATGTGTGGGAGGTTTTAGGTGTAGGAATACAGGAATGTGGTACGCACGGTTGAGAACCTGCTGTATCTTTTGCGTCGCTGGGTTGTTTGTTTGAGAGGGGAGTTTATTTATTGGGGAGGGATCCAACAGGGGAGTGGTCAGTGATTCGTGTTGCTAGTATGCAGAAAGAATGAAGTCGTCGTTTTCGGATAAGTACAAGATCATTCAAACGGTTTTGAAATTGTTTGGGTTATTCTACAGTGATTATGTGTAGAGAGAAGAGCGCCGTTTACAAAGCATTGGAACGGAATAGTAATAGAGTGGTAGTGATAAAGGTGATAAAGAAGGATGAAAGAAGAGCTGTATTCCTTAAAACTGCCCGAAGGCTTGAGAAGTGTCATTCTCCCTATGTGGTGAGATACTTGAAGTATTATGAAGATGAAAATGATTATACAGTTGGAGAGCAAGGGGTGTCTCATGGAATAGATTGTAATGGAGAACTGTAGATTAGGATCCTTGAAGGATTACATGAATATGAATGAGAAGCTAAATGAAGATGCATTACGTGAGATTGCGAGCTGCTGTCTTTTGGGTCTTGATTCCCTTCATTCTCAACTCGTCAGCGATGGAGTAGTTGAATGCTGAAAAGGATAAGTGAATAGATAATCAAACCGTCGAATCTGTTCATTGGTGAAAAGGGAGTGGTGAAACTGAGTGATTTGAAGGAGAATGGGTGAATGATGAGCATGCTGAACAGAGAGTGGTGTTGAGTGGAGACCATCCATTCCTTCACAATCGCATTGAAGAACTGATCGTGAGTAATGACAGTTGTAATGGACGAGATTGGACGCCCTTTGATTTCTCCATTCTAGTCAATATGCGATTGCTTGAAGTGGGTGATGAGTGCTTTGAGAATGTGGAGGTGAAGCTGATTGGGTTAAATTGATTGGAGAGAGTTGTGATTGGGAAGTGGTGTTTCACACAGTATAAGAGTGAGTGGCCTGGCCATGATCCAAATCGTCGTTTCTATTTGAAGAATTGTGAGAGACTGAGAGAATTGAAGATGGGTTCTGGTTCCTTCAATGACTATTCCGTGTGCGAAATTGAGAATGTGCCTTCTTTGGAAGTGATTGAAATGGGGAGATTGAATGAATCGAGTGTCAATTTCTTGTACGCTTCATTGGAGTTGAAGGGTGACTATGATGGAATGAAATGATGAATAGACTTGCCTGAACTGACTTCCATTCGACTTGGTGTCAATGCATTGGAGTTTAAGAAGGAGGATGATGCAAGTGAATTGATCATGCGAAGTGAGGATGATGAAAGGAAGTGATGAATAGACTTGCCTAAACTCACAACCCTCACCACTGTAGGTGGTAGTCATGCATTCAGCAATCCTCGCTCCATCACTCTGGAGGGTGATTCTGATTTGGTGGTTATCACAAGCAGGTATGCCATCTCTCACCACTGTTGTTCTTTCCAAGGAATATGCTTTCAGATGGAAGAAGACTATGGTTGGATGGAGTTCCTCTTTCATGCATCCCTCATCCCTTCACATCACCCCCTCTCTTTCTGCTTATCTCAAATTCCTTCCTTCTTACACACACAATTCACAACAATAGCCCCTTTGTAACTCAATACAGCCCACAACCAATTCGCCGTTTT
>QWCN01009090.1_pt1 | contig 10154 bp, 10 predicted proteins | sample 1972711 | NCBI WGS metagenome assembly QWCN01 (sample SAMN09866707, study PRJNA288562) | Human gut metagenome isolate term1_stool, whole genome shotgun sequencing... | isolation source: gut | host: Homo sapiens | place: USA: California | reverse complement strand
TTTGAGTTTTGCCACGGGCGATCACCACTTTTCAAAATACTCGAACTTCTGGGCGGCAAAGGGCTCGTGCAGCTTGTCCTTTGCGCTGGTCTTGTGCTCACAGCCGCAGTCCGGCCACTGCACGTTGACGGTGGGGTCATCGTAGGGGATGCCGCCCTCGCTGGTGGGGTCGTAGACATCGGTGCACTTATAGCAGAACTCTGCCACATCGCTCAGCACCAGAAAACCGTGGGCAAAGCCCTCCGGGATATAGAACATCTTCTTGTTGTCCTCGGAAAGGGTCACGCCCACCCACTTGCCAAAGGTGGCGCTGTGGGGGCGGCAGTCCACGGCCACATCGTACACCTCGCCCTTGGTCACGCGCACCAGCTTGCCCTGGGTGTGGTTCTTCTGGAAGTGCAGCCCGCGCAGCACGCCCCGGGTGGAGCGGCTCTGGTTGTCCTGCACAAATTCCTTGTCGATACCGGCCTCTGCGAACTGGTCCTTCTGGTAGGTCTCCATAAAATAGCCGCGGTCGTCGCCAAACACCTGCGGCTCAATGACCACCACGCCGGGGATCTCGGTCTGCGTAAAAATAAACTTACCCATGATATTGTACCTCTCTTTTTTTCTGAAAGCTTTTTCTTTATCTGGAAAAGTCTGGTTTTGAACAGGCTTTTACGCTTTTTTATGGTGCCTTGCCGTTTTGCGGCGCTTTTTCAGGCGGGAATGTACCCGCAGCACCAGTACGGTAACCACGGCTGCACCTATGGTGCACCCCACCGAGATGCCCGCCAGCAGCCATGCGCTGCTGCCCGGTTCCACGTCCCTGGCGGCTTCCAGCTTTGTGCCGACGCTCTGCTCCAGCAGTTCCGCCAGACCGGTGATCTCCGCCTTTACCCGCACGCTGGTGCTCTCCTGCTGCGCGCCGCCGTTCAGGGTGTACACCGCATACACGGCGGGCTCTGCGCCAAGCAGATACTGCTCCGGCAGCTCCAGATCCACGGTCACATCCTGCGCGGATAAGCCCTCGGCCAGCAGCAGCTTCACCCCGGGGTCGGCTACGGTAACGGTGCCAAGGCTCTGCCCGCCGCCCGCCACAGCCAGCTGTGCGGTGACCGTGCCGCCGGGCAGCTGGGTGTAGCTTTTATAGGTGGAAAAGGCGTAGTCCAGCAGGGTGCGCATATCGTTATATTTATCGGTGCTCAGCTGGCTTTGCATGGTCGCGCAGATCAGCCGCACCCCGTCCTGCTCCGCCAGACAGACATAGCTGTACCGGGCGGTGTTGGTATAGCCCAGCTTGGAGCCCAGCACACTGTCGATATGGTAGCGGCTGGAGCCGATGCGGATCTTATCCTGCTGGGAGAAGTAGCGGGTCACCGGCTGGATGTTGGTGGGCTGCATGGTGTACATCTCGTTGCGGGTGAACAGGTCCTCAAACCCCGGCTGCTGCAGCGCCCAGCGCAAAATCTGTGCCATATCGTAGCAGCTGGTATAGTGGTCGTCGTCGCTGATGCCGTGGGGGTTTGAAAAGTGGGTGTGGGCAAGGCCAAGCTCCTCCACCTGTGCATTCATGGCCGCCACGCCGTCCGCGATGGTGCCGCCGCCGAAATACTCCGCCAGCAGGTTAGCACCGTCGTTGGCGCTGGCCATCTGGGTGGCGTACAGCGCATCCGCCAAGGGGACTTCTTCCCCTTCCCGCAGGGCAATATGGCTGGAATCCGTGCCCGCCAGCGAGTAGACATCCTCGTGGGTCACGGTCAGCTTTACATCGTCCCAGTCCCCCTGCGCCTTTTCGCAGGCAAGACCAAGGGTCATCACCTTGGTAATGGAGGCCGGGTGCAGTTCCTCATCCATATTCTGCTGCGCCAGCACAAGGCCGGTGTCTGCATCCATGATGCAGTATGCCCGGGTATTGGCCAGCGCCGGGCCGGCTGCTGCCGCGCCGGGCACCAGCACAGCGCCTATCAAAAGCAGCACAGTGCACAGTGCTGCGGTAAATTTTTTCATCTGGTATTCTCCGCTTATCCGTTTTATGCCGACAAGACATCATTTGAAGTATACCACATTTTTTCCCCGCTGAAAAGAGATTTACACATTCCTTTGTCCCAGCAGCACCGGTTGCAGCTGCTCACCCCGCAAAGCGGCGTCCACGGCGGCGGGCAGCAGGGCAAGGTCGGCCTTCAGGCTCTGGGGCTTGGCAAAGGGGTCGTCCTGCCCGTAGGGCACAAAGTAATAGTGCTTGCGCTGGCACAGCCGCGCCATATTTTCCCCGGAAGCGCCAAGGCCGTCGTTGGTAGAGACTGCCAGCACCACCGGGCTGCCCACCCGCAGCAGGCTTTTGGCGGCAAGGGTCACCGGCGTATCCGAAAGTCCCGCCGCCAGCCGCGCAAGTGTTGCGCCGGTGCAGGGCGCGACCACCAACGCCTGCGCCAGCCGCCGGGGGCCCAGCGGCTCTACTGCCTGCAGGGTGTCCAGCACCGGCTGCCCGGTAACGGCCTGTAAGCGCTGCCGCCAGCCTTTCCCGGTGCCGAACCGGGTATCCTGCTGCGCGGCAAAGCTCATGACGGGCAGCAGCGTCCAGCCCTGTGCCGTCAGTGCCTGCGCCGCGCCCAAGGCGTCCTCCAACGTGCAAAAGCTGCCGCACACCGCAAAGGCAAGACAGCCCTTTTTCTCTGTGATCATATTGTTCCCTCCCGCTCCTGCAAAATGGCTTGCACCGTGCGCGCCAGCGCCTCCCCTGCCGTTTCCGGTGCCCAGACCGTCGGCAGGCTCAGCGCGTGCAGCGCCGTGTGCCCCAGCCGCCGGGCGGCGGCAAAGTCCGTGCCGCCGGGCTTTGAGGCCAGATCCACGATCAGGCACCCCTTCGGCAGCGCCGCCAGCACTGCCGCCGTCAGCACCGGCGCGGGGATGGTGTTCACCACCGTATCAAAGGCGGCAGCTGCGGCAGCAAGGTCTGTCAGCGGCACCGCCCGCAGACCCTGCTCCTCTGCCATGGCCCGCTGCACCGGGCGGCGTGCCGCCACGGTCACCCGCGCGCCCAGTGCCGCCAGACGCACCGCCAGCGCCCGCCCCACCGGGCCAAAGCCCAGCACCAGCACCGCCGCGCCCCACAGGGTACGGCTGCGCCGTTCCAGCAGAATGCCGATGCAGCCCTCGGCGGTGGGGATGGCGTTATACACGGTCAGCTCCGGGCGGGCAAAGTAGTCCACCAGTTCCACCCCCGCCGCCCGGGCGATAGTCCTTGCGCTGTCCGTCACCTTACCGCCCAGCGCCAGTGCCCCGGGCTTTGCCATGCCCAGCAGCTGCGCCAGCGGCAAATCAGCCTGTTCCAGCGGGAGCGGCAGCAGGATGCAGTCTGCCTGCGGCAGCTGCTGCACGCCACCCACCGTATACCCCGCCCGCGCCAGTGCACGTCCTGCCGCCGCCTGCCGGGCATCGCTGCCCACCACCGCAAACCGCTTTGTCTGCCTCATGTCGTCATCTCCCCTTTTCCGCTGTGCACCATCCTATGCAGGAAGAGGAAACTGCGTGAGCGGAAAGATGCTGACCGGCAGAAACAAAAAAGCTCCCCCTTTCGGGGGAGCCGTCATCGCGCAGCGGTGACTGAGCGGGTTCTTATTTCAGCGCTTCTTCCAGCACCTTCAGCAGGTGCGGGATATCCAGCGGCTTTGCGATGTGGCCGTTCATGCCCGCATTCAGGGCGTTCTGCTTGTCCTCCTCAAAGGCGTTGGCGGTCATGGCAAAAATGGGGATGCCTGCCTTGCGGGGGTCGGGCAGAGCGCGGATATGCCGGGTGGCTTCGTAGCCGTCCATCCGGGGCATCTGGATGTCCATCAAAATCAGGTCGTACTGCCCGGGCACGGACTGCTCCATCTTTTCCACTGCTTCAACGCCGTCTCCGGCGGTATCCACAAGGAAGCCCGCTTCCTTTAAGATCTCTATGGCGATCTCCCGGTTCAGGGCGTTATCCTCCACCAGCAGCAGGTGCTTACCGCTGAAGTCTGCCTTGGGCTGCGGGGCAGTCGTCTGCTCCGGCTGCACCCGGAAGGGCTCTGCCAGCACCTTGCGCAGCTCCGAGAGGAAGAGCGGCTTTTCGCAGAAAGCGGTCACACCGGCGGCGCGCGCCTCCTCCTCGATATCCGCCCAGTCGTAGGCGGTCAGGATGATGATGGGGCAGCTGTCCCCGATGACCTTGCGGATCTGCCGCACGATCTCGATGCCGTTCATATCCGGGATGAGCCAGTCGATGATATACACGCTGAAAGCATCGCCCTGCTCCACGGCGTACTTCGTGCGGATGACTGCTTCCTTGCCGGAGATGGTCCACTCCGGGCGCATGCCGATCTTGGAAAGCATGGTGCTGACGCTCAGGCAGGTGTTGGTGTCGTCGTCCGCCACCAGTGCCCGCAGCCCTTCCAGTTGGGGCAGCTGTTTGATCTCCGCCTTCTGCCCGCTGAGGGTAAAGCAGAGGTTCACGATGAACTCGCTGCCCTTGCCCGGCTCGCTTTCAAGGGTGATGGTGCCGCCCATCAGGTCTACAATGTTCTTGGTGATGGAAAGGCCGAGACCCGTGCCCTGGATGCCGCTGACGGTGGAGCTTTCCTCCCGGGTGAACTCCTCAAAGATGTGCTTCTGGAACTCCTTGTTGATGCCGATGCCGTTATCTTTAATGCGGAACTCATAATTGCCGCAGCCCTTGGGCGCACCGGGCTTCTGGGCAATGCGGATGCTCACCATGCCGCCGGTGGGGGTGAACTTGATAGCATTGGAAAGGATGTTCAGCAGCACCTGATTCAGCCGCAGCGGGTCGGTGATGATGTCCTCGTCCACCACATCCATGGTGTCAATGAACAGCGCTAAGCGCTTGGAGCTGATATTGGGCTGGATGATGGAGCGTATATCGTGCACGAGATCCGGCAGATGCACCGCCTTTTCCTCGATCTTTACCTTGCCGCTCTCGATGCGGCTCATGTCCAGCACATCGTTGATGAGGGAGAGCAGGTGCTGGCTGGAGGTGGAGATCTTTTTCAGGTAGTCCAGCACCTGTTCTTTATTATCAACATGGGTCGCCGCCAGCGAGGTGAAGCCGATAATGGCGTTCATCGGAGTGCGGATGTCGTGGCTCATGTTGAACAAGAACTCCCGCTTGGCGCGGTTTGCCGCTGCCTCGTGCCGGACGGCAAGCTCCAGCTTGCGGTTCTGCTCTTCCAGCTGGGCGTGATACTTCTGCTCCTGCTCCCTTTTTTGCTGCTCCGCAAGCTTCATGGAGCGGCGGCGCAGCGTTTGCAGCACTGCCACACAGATCAGATAGAAGATCAGTGCCGTCAGCAGTGCGCTGCTGAAATTGCGGAACACCGATTTTTCGTCGATATAGAGATACAGATCAAAATTCTGTCCGTTGCTGTACATCCCGAAATAGCAGCCGGAATTTGCCCAGTCGCGGGTGTGGGTCAGAATGTCGGGCGCACCGGCCTTGCGGATGCCCTGCACCAGCGGGCTGTTCGTGGTGTACAGTCCGATGAGGCTCGGGTCGTTTGCGGCGATCACCTTGTTGTCCTGCACGATAAAGATGGTGCCGCTGATGTTCTTCGGGTAGCCGTCCAGCACGCTCTGGATGGACAGGGCTGTCCCCTCCACAAACTCCGGCGGGGTCACTCGGTAAGCCAGCAGCACGGCGTCCCCTGCTGCGGCGCGGCGGGTGGCAACATCCACCGCTGTACCATCCTGTAACAGAATGCGCTTGAGATAGGTCTTTTGCGGGTTTTGCAGCACGTTCAGCGCGGCTTGCTCCCGCAGCGACTCAGCAAACTGCGCATAGCCGATATTACCGTCCGTATATTCGCACAGTGATTCTCCATTTTCGTCCAGTACGGCAATGCCGGTAAGCCAGAGGGATTCCGTTTCTGCCCGGAGGCTTTCGGGGTCGTAAATATCCAAAGCGTCATTTTCGGCCAGCTGCCGCACCGACACCGCCATCCGGCGCAGCGACTTTGCGGTGATGGTATCGTTATATTTTTCGTAGCTGGTGGACTGCACCTTTACAAAGTTGATGGTGCGGTCAAAGTATTCCTCGGTAGCGCGCATGGACTCCCGCCCGGAGAAGAGGGTCACTGCCAGCAAAAGCAGCACGCCCATCAGCAGGTAGAGCGCCGCCACCCGCATATTGGGCGTGAACGTTTTCTTGTTACGGTTCAAGGGCGTCCACCTCCAGATATTTTTCCGGGTCCGGCAGATATCTGCCTACGATCTGCTTCATCGTGCCGTCGGCGCGCATGGCGGCAAAGGTCTCGGTCAGCTTTTCGTCCAGCCCGCGGGTGTCGTTCAGCGCAAAGGCCACGCCGATGCCGGTGACCAGCAGCGGCTCCTCCAGAATGCGGAAATTGGCATTGCAATCCTGCATATACCGCAAAATGGCGGCCTCGTGGGCGGCAATGGCGTCCACATAGCCGCAGTTCAACATGGCGTACTGCACGCTGCGGTCCTCGGCGCTCAGCAGTTCACCAAACTGCGGGACGCGGGGGTCGGTGCCGGCGAGGAAGATTTCCTCCGGCTTGGTGGTGCTTTGCACCATCATGGTCTTGCCCGCAAGGTCGGCAAGCGTTTCAATGCCGCTATCGGCATTGACCGCCACCACCTGACGGCTGACCATATACGGCCCTACCCAGCGGTACAGCTGCTCCCGCCCATCCATGGAAAAGCAGCTCCAGATGCAGTCAATGGCGCCGCTTTCCACCAGCTTGGTTTTCTGCTCCCAGTCAATGATCTCAAACCGCACCGCATACCCCATGCGGGCAAAGGCCTCGGTGGCAATGTCCACATCAATGCCGGTGGGCGTGCTGTCATTGTTCAGGTAGATAAAAGGCGGGTAGTTATCGCTGCCCACCGTAAGCTCGGGCAGTGCTGCCGCCGCCTGCGTTTTGCTGCAGGCGGTCAGCCCGGCTGCCGCTGCCGCCGCGCACACCTTTAAAAAGGTACGGCGGGGTATTTTATGGTTGAATCGCTGTTCTGTCACGCGTAGTTGTCCTCACATTACCATTGTAAAATTTCCTGTTTCAGTTCCCCCTGCACGTCCAGCAGACACTGCAGCAGCAGCGGGTTGAAGGCTCCGCACTCGCCGTTCGTGATCATCTGGACAGCCGTTTCGTGCGGGAAAGCCTTTTTATAGCACCGTTCGCTGGTCAGTGCGTCATACACATCCGCCATGGAGACCAGCTGGGCGCTGATGGGGATATCGTCGCCCTTCAGCCCGTCCGGGTAGCCTTTGCCGTCCCAGCGCTCGTGGTGCCAGCGGGCGATCTCGTAGGCGGTCTGCAACAGCGGCTGGTCTGCAAAGCTTTCAGTCTTTTGCAGCATCTCTGCGCCCAGCATACTGTGGGTCTTGATCACCGCAAATTCTTCTGCGGTCAGCTTGCCGGGCTTATTCAGGATGGCTTCGTCAATGCCGATCTTGCCGATATCGTGCAGCGCCGACGCCAGCGGGATGTTATCCTGCTGCTCGGGAGTCAGGTCGTAGCGGCTGGTCAGCTCCATCAGCCGGTGCAGCAGCGTCTCGGTGATGATGCGAATGTGCCGCACATGAGAGCCGGACTCGCCGTTGCGGAACTCCACGATCTGGCTCAGCACGCCCACCAGCACATCGGTGTTCTTTTCCCGCGCGCGGATCTGGTCAGACACCATCTGCACCAGCCGCCGCTGCTTGGCGTACAGCTTGATGGTGTTGGACACCCGGCGATAGACGATCTTGGCGTCAGGCACATCCTCGATGGTGTGGTTGGTGTTCATGGTGCGCAGCACCTCAAAGCCGTCCATGACCGGCATATTGATATCCAGCAGCACCAGCGAGATCTGCCCGGCGTTTGCCCGCAGCAGCTCCAGACACTGCTTGCCGTTCTCGGCTTCCAGAATGCGGTAGTCATCGCCCAGAATGCCGGCAAGCATCATGCGATTCATCATGGAATCGTCCACCAGCAGGATCACGGGCTTTTCCCCTAAGACATCCTTCTGTGCAGCCAACCGGCTGTCCTGTGTGTCCACCGCTACCGCGTCCTTGTGGTTTTTGGCCTGATACATTATAAGATCTGCCCGGCGCACCACGTTCTCCATAGGGTCGGCAAGGGTCTGCAGCGCGCCGCCGATGCTCAGCGACAGCCGGAAGTGGGGGTAGCCCGGCACCACCGTTTGCTGCACGGCGGTGCGGATCTGCTCCAGCTTTACCTTGAAATAATCCGCCGGGATGCCGGGCAGCACCAGCAAAAACTCGTCGCCGCCGTAGCGGATCAGCAGATCTGTTTCCCGGATGCAGCTGCGGATGGCCTTTGCAACGGTTTCCAGCGCCAGATCTCCGGCGTGGTGGCCGTAGGTATCGTTGCAGATCTTGAAATCGTCGATATCCATCAGGGCGATGCCCGCCGGGCCGAGGTTATTGCGCACCACTTCCTCGTAAAAGCGGCGGTTGTAGGTGCCGGTCAGGGCGTCGTGGTTCAGCCGATGCCGGTAGCGCTTTTCTTTTTCCATGCTCCGGGCAGCGGTCTGGGCAAACTGCGCCTTCTGCTCCTCCATCTGCTGCATCATCCGCAACAGATTATGGTTGGCGGTTTCCAGCGCTTCCCGCTGAGTGCGGTTCTGCTGTTCCAGCTTTTCCCGCAGCTCCATATAGGGGGTGATATCCGTGATAGTGCCCACGATATAGCCTTTGCCGTACCATTCCACCTGATTGGCAGCGTTGGTGACCCAGCGGTAGCCGTTTTTGCCCAACAGCCGAAAGATGTTGTCACCATTCTTGGCGTAAGTCGCGCTGTTTTCCGCATTCCGGTAGCGCAGCCCGGCCGCCAGATCATCCGGGTGTACCAGCGCTGTATAGCGGTTATCGAACCTTGCCGCAAACTCTGCCCGCCCCCAGCCCAGTATCTCCAGAAAACGGTCGCTGATATAAACAAACGGATAGCCGTTTTCAGGGTCCTCTGCGCAGCAGTGAAAGCCGCCCGGTATATTCTGTGCATAGCGTTCCAGCCGCAGAAATCCTTTTTTTATTGTCTCGTCTGTTTCCATTTTACCTTTCCTGCCTTTTTCTCCGCGCGCCGCAGCACGCGGTACCCCCTGTTACCGCAATTTCAAACTTCACCTTCCTGTACACCCCGCTTTTGGGCATACTATAACATTTTGATTTTATCATCAAAACCGCCTAGATGCAAGCATTTTTTGCCAGTTTTGCCAGTGGAAAGGAAACAGTTGTTCCCCTTTACGCCCCTTCCCGTGAAAAGGGTACACCGGAGCGTCCGCAGACGCTCCGGTGTACCGAAAAAACAAATCATTTTTCCGCTGAAAATGCCCAGCAACGACGACGACCGCCGCCAGTGGCGGAAACAGGGAGGAGTTGTTGGGGCAGCGGCCAGCAAGACGCACGTGCCGTCCAAGGCACGATGCGGATGCTGGGTGCCGCAACCCGTAAGAAGCGGCGGGCATTCCCAATCGTTCCGCGCAGCAAAAAAGCCGCCGCACAAAAAGTGCAGCGGCTTTGCGGGGCGTCACCTCACAGCCAACGCTCTGCGATGATCCACCACATACCGGGCAGGTTGATCCGACCCAGCAGATGCTCCAATACGATCAGCATGGTATTCTCCTTTCAGACCGTCCGTTTCAGCCGAACAGCCCCTTCAGTAAAAACAGAAGCAGCTTAGTAAAGCTGCCGCCGCCCAAAAGGCTGAGCAGCGGCCCAAGGCCTTGAAACATGGGAGGTTTGCTCCTTTCGTTTCATTCCGTCCCGACTGCTGCCGGGTGCCGGTCTGCTTTATATACGAACCAGTCCGCTGCAGGATTGCAAATGCCGTGGTGGTAAATATTGGGAGTATCGCAGCTGCCGTCTGCCTTTACGACTCCTTCCCGTGAAAAAGTTGCTCAGAAACGCCCGCAGGCGTTTCTGAGCAACAAATCAAAAATACTATTTCCGCTGAAAATGCCCATAGCAGCGCGGAGGGCATTCCAAATCGTCTTACTTAAAACGCTTCCATGCCGGGGTAGACGGCACTTTCGCCCAGCTGCTCCTCAATGCGCAGCAGCTGGTTGTACTTTGCCACACGCTCGGTGCGGCTGGGTGCACCGGTCTTGATCTGGCAGGTGTTCAGCGCCACCGCCAAGTCCGCAATGGTGGTGTCCTCGGTCTCGCCGGAGCGGTG
>QWCN01006925.1_pt1 | contig 10154 bp, 6 predicted proteins | sample 1972711 | NCBI WGS metagenome assembly QWCN01 (sample SAMN09866707, study PRJNA288562) | Human gut metagenome isolate term1_stool, whole genome shotgun sequencing... | isolation source: gut | host: Homo sapiens | place: USA: California | reverse complement strand
TTCATCTTTATTCACCGCAGTACCGTTCTTAAACTGGTCTTCCGCAACACGATTTACGTTTATGCCAAGCGAATTACATACATACTGAACAAGTCCGCTGCAGTCAAAGCCGTTCGGGGTTGTTCCGCCCCATACATACGGCACACCCAAATACTTCTCAGCCTCGCTCACTATCGCGTTACCCTTTTCATTATCGCCTGTAAGCATATGCGTTCTTATAACAGGGTCGCCTGTTGTGTATTCCATTTTATTTCTGTACTTGGCAAGTTGTCTGTAACCCTTTGTCGCCTTAACTTGTTTCTGAATGATTTTCTTCTTTGTGACTGTCTGCACGTTGCCGTTTTCGTCCTCTTCATCAACGTCAACCAATTCTTCATCGTAGAAGTACAAAAGTCCCAAAGCCTCGTCCTCATAAACAAAGTAATATGTATCATCCTTATCAAGAATAATTTCATTTATAACAGGCTCTGCCTGAGTTACTTCAAACGTCACGCAATCCTGTGCCTTTTCAACTTTACTTCCACGTCTTAACGCAGTTATATATAAGAAATACTTACCCGGATCAACGCCCTGAATAAGTGCCTCATATTCGTCTTCGACAATCTTGCTCACAACAAGATTTCCGTCCGAGTCATACAAATCGACGTAAAAATCGTGATACTTGTCGGATTCCCATGCGATTGACACATAGTCGTCATCTGTAACACCGTTATTGTAAGGAGTAACGATATTAACGCCTGTATCGTATGCAGTACCGTAGCTTATAAGCACTTCATCGGCACTTAAAGCTTCGCCGTCATCTGTGATTGAGCTTACGATAAGTCTGTAATCTCTGCCCGTTTTGAATAATTCAGACGGCAATGTAATTTCCGTTGAATCGGTAGTGATATACTCATTTACCGCATATTCATCGTTTTCAACGTCAAACATTTCTATATGATATTCCGTTGCCGCCTGCATAGCAAGCTCAATTACAACGTCATCGCCTTCTTCATAATTATCTTCCGTTACCGGCGAATTGAGTATAGGCGTTGTAACCTCCTCAACAGGTGTTATTCTGTAATCCTTTTGCGGTATTTCAACAGTTGTCTTTTCTTCCGGTACGGCTATTGATGTTGTATCCGCAACTATTTTTGCCTGAATACCACCCGATAAGTCTGTTGTTGTATTCAAACCGATAGGAGATGTGTATTGTGTGTCCTGTACAAGAATATCGTTATCGCTTTCAAGCAACTGACGATATACAGAGAACACATCATAACCCGACTGTGTAATCACATCACTTTCATATTCCTTTTCATTCATAAAATCAAGTGACGAAAGCCATGCCGCCGCATTCATATCGGAATCTTCAACGTATATAGTCTTGTTATGTTTACTTCTGTATGAGTTTATCATATCAAGAAGAAGCATTGACTTTGAACGTTTTACAGATGTGCTGTCATCAACACCGCGATAACGCGGATTGTACAATATCGAATCAAGATGTCCTTCCGAGTCGGCATAAAATCTGTAACAACGATTATCAAGATAATCCGCTGTTTTTGAATAGTCATCACCCGACTTCATCCCGTTAAAATCAAAGCTTGAACTGTTTGTGTACAAGGCACAAACTCTGTCTGCCTCAACACCTACCATACAAAATTCCGAATAGTTTGAATCATAAACATACCATTCAAATCCGTATTCTGTCTGGTCAATTCTGTTAGGCTCGCCGAACGTATCAAGAATTGTGCTGACATTCGCACCGACTCTTATTTCTTTTCCGCCGACTGTCACCATTACATTCTGTGCAAAATAATCATATACAGTGTCGATAAGAGTTTCACATTCTTCTTTTGTAAGCTCTTTGTTCGGCTCTGTACCGAATTTTGCTGTAATTATGCCTTGTTTCATCATAAACGCATATGCAATTCTGTTTTCATCATCAATATATGCGTTGTCGTAACATTCATTCAGAATTAAGTTTGCCTCATCTTCATAAATCGTGTAACTGTCGTTGTATGTAATTATTGTTTTGTATAGGATTGTCATAAAATCCTGTTTTGTTATACTTTTCTCTTGTTTTGCCTCTTCGGTATCTTCAAAATTAATATATCCCAACACAATAGGTTTTATTAAATTTGTATCAAGTCCCGTTTCGTCAAGTCCCTGTGGGATTTCGACTTCTTTATTCATAAGATGTTCATATAAAGCAACTGCCTTATCCAAAGCCTCTGTTTCTGTTATTGTCGAATCGGCAAAAACGGTTAATTTTAAGCTGGGTGTAGCTGTTGACAACATTATTCCGGCTAATATAGCACATAATACTGCCTTCTTCCTGACCTTCAAACACCTCAACTCCTTTTTAACAGATTAATTTACAGTTTACATTATATCAAATGTAACCGTAATTGTCTATAAACAAATTGTTAATTTTTTATGACCAAAATAATGGTTTAATACCTTTATTTTCACAAAAATTTGTGATACAATATCCTTACTATGGTTTTTGGAGGTTTAAATATGAAAAAAGGCATAGCATTTGCAATACTTGCGGCGGCATTATACGCCGTCAACGCTCCGTTTTCAAAAATATTGCTCGACTGCATTCCGCCGACTTTAATGGCGGGTTTTCTTTATGTCGGTGCAGGAATAGGAATGATTATAATTGCACTCGTCCGCAAAATCAGAAAAACAGAAACAAACGAATTAAAACTGACAAAATCGGAATTGCCGTACACTGTGGCAATGATACTTTTGGACATAGCCGCACCGATTTGCTTGATGTTCGGATTGAACGCGACAACCGCCGCCAATGCGTCACTGCTCAACAATTTTGAAATTGTCGCAACGGCAATTATCGCACTTATGATATTCAAAGAAAAAATCAGTCAGCGATTGTGGTTCGGTATATTGTTTATAACGGTTTCATGCGGAATTTTGTCGTTTGAAGATTTATCAAGTCTGCAATTTACGTACGGCTCGCTGTTTGTACTTCTTGCCGCCGTCTGTTGGGGATTTGAAAACAACTGTACAAGAAAACTATCTTCAAAAGACCCGCTTCAAATCGTTTTACTTAAAGGTATTTTTTCAGGCTTAGGCTCGATAATTATAGGCTTGTGCATAGGTGAACGTTTAACTGTGCTTTGGAGCATTATCCCCGTGCTTTTGGTCGGATTTATCGCATACGGATTGAGTATATATTTCTATGTCTACGCTCAAAGGCTTCTCGGTGCGGCACGGACAAGTGCTTATTACGCAATTTCTCCGTTTATAGCCGCTATCCTGTCATTGATTATATTCAAGCAAATTCCTACGATTACTTATTTTATAGCATTAATTTTTATGGTAATCGGTGCTTGGCTTTCTTCAAAAGACAACAAAAATTAAACAAGAGGTGACAGCCTTTTCAGACCGTCACCTCTTTTAATTTACTTTCTGATCATTTTCAAAATTTGCACAACCACAAATGTACCGAGCGACAATCCGTAAACTATCAATAGTTCCGCAATCGTAAGCGGTGCAACCGCAAATATACCTTGCAGTGCAGGTACAAGTAATACTGCATTTAAAAGCACAAATCCAACAAAAAACGCACCTATCATACTTTTATTGTTCCACATCTTTTTTGTAAACCAAACAGGTTTATCCGATTTACAATTAAAGCCATGTACAAGTCTTGACAGACACAACGTTGAAAAAGCCATTGTACTTGCAACTTCGGCATTCCTCATAAATCCGACATAGAACGCAATCATAGTCATAACACCTATCACAACGCCCTCAACACATATATTTGTAAGTACCTTTTTTGTAAGTATAGATTGATTTTTCGGTCGCGGCTTTTCATTCATAACATCACTGCTGTGCGGTTCAACACCGAGTGCAATCGCAGGCAAACTGTCCGTAAGCAAGTTTATAAACAACAGATGCACCGCTTTAAACGGAACAGGCAATGCCATAAATGACGCATACAATACCGCAAGTATACCTGCCGTATTGCCCGAAAGCAAGAATTGAATTGCACGTTGAATATTTCTGTACAGATTACGTCCGTTTTCGATCGCCTTGACTATCGTTGCAAAATTATCGTCAGTAAGCACCATTGACGCGGCGTCTTTTGCCACTTCACTGCCCGTTATACCCATTGCCACACCTATATCCGCCTGTTTAAGTGCCGGTGCGTCATTCACTCCGTCACCGGTCATTGAAACGATGTAGCCTTTTCTCTGCCATGCGCTGACTATTCTTATTTTATGTTCAGGCGAAACTCGCGCATAAACCGACACGTCCGAAACAAATTCATCAAGTTCTTCATCTGACAGATTTTCAATCTCTCTGCCCTCTACCGCACGGCCGTTATCATCCAATATACCAATTTTTCTTGCAATCGCCGACGCGGTCACAAGGTGGTCGCCGGTTATCATTATCGGACGTATTCCGGCGGTTTTACATTTTCTTACTGCCTCTGCACTTTCTTCTCTCGGCGGGTCTTGCATTGCAACAAGTCCTAGCAAGATATAGTCCTTTTCATCTTCAACGCTTATGTCGACTGTATCAACGTCACGTTCGCACACAGCAAGTACACGAAGTCCCATTTGAGAAAATTCCGTATTAACTTTCTTTAACTCTGCCAAATCTTCGGCAGTAAACGGTCTTTTTCCGTCCATAGTTTTGACTTCATTAATTCTGCCCGACAAAACATCAACTGCACCTTTTGTCAGCATTTTATAATTGCCGCCGATTTTATGAACGGTACTCATCAATTTTCTGTCTGAATCAAAAGGAATTTCACCCAAACGCTGATATTTTTCACGCATTTTTTCAACAGGCAAATCATGCTTTTCCGAAAAATTCACAAGTGCAATTTCTGTCGGATCACCGATTTCCTGACCTTCTTTTTGAACGGAGTCGTTACACAATGCACCGTCTATTATAAGCTGACCTTGACGTGCATTGATTTCATCGTCCTTGTCAATAATTTGACCGTCAAAATAAATTTTCTGAACAGTCATTTTATTTTGCGTAAGCGTACCCGTTTTGTCCGAACAAATTATAGAAACACTGCCCAGTCCCTCAACTGCCTGCAATTTTCGTATAATCGCATTTTCTTTTGCAAGTTTCTGTGTTCCGACTGACAAAACTATCGTAACAATCGAGCTTAAAGCCTCCGGAATTGCCGCAACGGCAAGTGCAACCGCAAACACAAATGCGTCCGTAAACACTGTCAAATTTATACCGTCACTGCGGAACAGTTCCAAACCCAAAACAATAACGCATATTCCGATTATGATAAGTGACAGCTTTTTACCGAAATTATCAAGGCTTTCCTGCAACGGCGTTTTCTTTTCCTGCGTACTTTTTAACAGTGACGCAATTTTGCCGATTTCGGTTTCCATACCGACTGACGTTACAACCATTTTCGCTCTGCCGTAAGTCGCAAAACTTCCCGAATACAGCATATTCACTCTGTCACCGAGCGGTTTTTCGCCGTCAAGTACGGTTTCCTGTTTTTCGACAGGCTCACTCTCGCCGGTCATCGCACTTTCATCAACCTTCAAGGAGGCATTTTCAATTATACGTCCGTCCGAACAGACGTAATCACCTGCCTCAATGACCACAATATCGCCTACTGTCACATCTTTTCCCTCAACGACTTTTATTTCACCGTCACGGATAACCTTTGCAGTCGGCGCAGACATTTCTTTAAGACTGTCAAGCGACTGTTCCGCTTTGATATGCTGTACAGTACCCAAAATCGCATTTATCGTTATAACTACAAATATTACGATCGCACTTTCTATATCGCCGAGCACGCCGGATATAATCGCCGCAATAATAAGAATTATAACAAGAAAATCCTTGTACTGCTCCAAAAACAATATAAACGGATTTTTCTTTTTACCCTCCGCAAGTTCGTTTTTGCCGTACTTTTTCTGATTTTCCTTTGCTTGATTTTGCGTAAGACCATTTTCATCAGTCTCGAGCATTTTAAGCACATCTTCTTTTTTCATTTGATATGGGTTCATAATCAATTCCTCCATCTTCTCACTTATGCCGCAAACAAAAAAAGCAAGACTTTTTATTGCAGCACAAAAAATTATCTGCAATAAAAGTCTTGCTTCGTAGAATATGATACGGTTCTTCCGAACGTGTATTGACGACATCATATTACGCATATAAAATGCGCAAGCTACTCCCCTTTATTGATTGTATAATATCATATTATTACCAAACTGTCAACTGAATATTCTAAATTTATTCGGCAATTATACTTCCGTCACGTCCGAACATACTTCCGATATTGATATTACCGAAATTATCAACTTTTTTACCGTCCATAAGGAATTGAACACGCTGAATATTGTCAAGCTCTGTAAGCGAATCAACGATTGAATATATCGTCATTTTCTCTTTTTCCGCAGTACCCGAATTTTTATCGGTAAAATTAGCTTTGAAATTTACAAAACAAATATTATCCGAAGTTTCCACACTCAAAAGTACGGTATCCTTGCTGAGCGGCACTGACAGTTCCTTGTTTTCTGGACCTTTGATAAGTTCATTTATAATATATTGTGCCAAAGGTTGTTGGTCGGTGACTTTAATCGTTCTTGTTTCCATAACAAGCTTGTTGCCGTCTTTATTTGGAAAATACAATGCAATTTCACGCGTTTCGCTGTTATATGTATCGGTTGGCAGATTAATGTCCTGATTTCGCAAATACCCTATAATCGAGCCGTCCGCCGTTGCAATATCCTTGCCCTCAACAATTACTTTAACACTGTCAACACTGCTGATTGCACACAACGATTTCACAACTGCATAAACCGCAAGCACATCTTTTGTATTGTCGCCTGTCAAAAATTCACCTGAAAAGTTTACAACAATATTACCGGAATCAACGTCGTTAAGCGACAGCAACTTCGTATTTTTTTCAATAATTTTCATATAACGGCTGTTGTCGGGACCTTTCATAAGTGCCTCAATTACAGACTCCGCAAGTTCCTTATCGTCCTTATATTTAATTTCACGATTTTCCATAACTATCGAAGTCGCCGTTTCATTAAAGAAATACAGTTCACTGTTGTAGCGATAACTGCCGTAATCTTTTTTTATAAGTATTCCGACAACCGCCGCCACTGTCAGCACCGCAACCGCAACGATAGCTATTACTCCCTTTTTACTTTTCATTCTGTCCTCCAATAGTAATCTTGTAAGGTAAACGTATTGTGAATACACTGCCTATATCCGACACATTTGCAACATCTATAGTACCGTTGTGCATAAGTACGGCCTCTTTTGTGATAGCAAGTCCAAGACCCGTTCCGCCGGTATCTCTCGCTCTCGAATCGTCAAGTCTGTAAAAACGTTCAAATATTCTGTCACGCTCGTCCTCCGGTATTCCCGGACCGTTGTCCTCAATTTTTATTGTCAGATAGTCATTGTCAGCCGTAAGGTCGATATGGACAAAACCGCCCTCCGGCGAATATTTAATCGCATTATCCGCGATATTGTATATCGCCTCATACATTTTGTCATAGTCAAGTAAAATCGGGCTAAATTCTGTCTGATGATTGTCAACATATATAACAATATCCTTTGCATTCGCAATCGGTGTAAGTTTTTTTACAACCTGACTTATAAGCATCTTAATATCGACTTCTTCAAGTTTCAGCGAATTACCGCCTGCGTCAAGTTTTGTAAGCACAAGCAGTCTTTCGACAATTCTTGTAAGTCTGTCAACCTCGTCCGACATATCGCCGAGGAATTCCTTTACCATAGCCGGATCGGGATTTTCCGCCGCAACAAGACTGTCGCATATAAGTTTTATACCAGCCATAGGGGTTTTAAGTTCGTGTGATGCGTCCGAAACAAACTTACGTCTTTTTTCTTCCAAAAGTTCAAGTTCGTCACACATATAATTAAGCATTTGTGCCATTTGTGCGATCTCATTATGACCTTTAACTTCAACATGCTTTGAGAAATTACCCTTTGAAATTTCCTTTGCAACGGCAATAAATTCTTCAATCGGTGACGTTATAATATAGCTCATACCCAAACTAAGCATACCGATAAGAATTACAATAAGCGTACTGAAAACTATAAGACTGTTCCTTGTCGTTCGGACTGTATCATCAATCGTGTTTATCGATTCTGCCAAATACACACTTCCGATTATTTCACCGCCGAATGTTACAGGCACTGCAACGCTTATAAGACGCATATTATTTTCGCCTGTCGTTATAATATCGGCTTGTTCGCCGTCAAGCGCACGTTTTAAAACGTCACGCATAAAAACCTTGCCGATAAGCTGTGATTCTTCGTTCGTGTCATACAAAACCGAATACGATTTATTTGTCACAACACCTCTTATATTCGTACCTGCAAGGCTTCGCTCAACAACATCCGAAAACTTTTGAGCCGAAGTCGCAGATGTATCGCTTCCCCATACGTCCGCAATGGTTTCAGATATAATATTCGCCTTTGCAAACATATTTATCGTTTCCGTACTGTACAGATTTTCGCTAAGCAGACTGATTATATAAATACTCATCAAAACAAGCGTTGTAACAATAATTGCAAGATAAGTTGCAATCATTGTAAAACGCATTGAATTGGTGATGTTTTTAATCTTTTCCTTAATCCTTCTTATAATAGTAACCAACTCCCCACTTTGTCTTTATATATGAAGGCTCGGCAGGATTTTTCTCAATTTTTTCTCTAAGCCTTCTTATATGAACGTCAACCGTTCGTACATCACCCGGATAATCAAAGCCCCACGCTATATCCAAAAGATTTTCTCTTGTATAAACCTTACCCGGATTTCTCATAAACAGTTCCAAAAGGTCAAATTCCTTGCTTGTAAGTTCAATAACCTTATCGTTTATCACAACACGTCTGAAATTATAGTCCAAAGTTATATCGCCCGATATGATAAGCTTGTCCCTTTCGCCTTTCGGTGCAGGATTTACTCTGCGCAAAATCGCCTTAATTCTTGCCGTAACCTCACGAATGTTAAAAGGCTTGGTTATATAATCGTCCGCACCGTATTCAAGTCCGAGTATCTTATCTATATCTTCACTTTTCGCCGTAACCATAATTATAGGTACATTTGAAAAACTTCTTATCGTACGGCATACGGTAAATCCGTCCACTTTCGGCAACATCAAATCAAGCAAAATCAAGTCTATGCTTTCATCATGTGCAAGACGAATAGCCTCCTCACCGTCAAATGCAGTCACTACCGCATAACCGTCTTGCTCAAGGTTAAACTTTATACCTTTCACCAAAAGTTTTTCGTCATCTACCACTAATATTTTCATCTGTCCCATCCTTTCAACTCACTGTAATATTTATATTAATTAAAAAACAGATTTATTCTACCGAAATATATTCCTTAATATCCTCAAATTTCTTCTCACTTATTCCCGACACCTTCATTATCTCCTCTATTGACATAAAAGGGCCGTTTTCCTGTCTGTATTTGATAATTCTTTCAGACATTTTCTCTCCGATACCTTTCAGCTTTACAAGCTGTTCTGTATCTGCGGAATTGATATTGATTTTCCCATCGATGACTTCTTTCGTGTCCGATTCATACGGAATATAATCCTCCGTTGCCACGGTTTCCATAACAAAAGCGTCTTTTTCAAAGTGTTCAACGGCAAATCCGCCCAAAACCAACAATACAAAAATGATTATGTATAAGAATATTTTTGATTTTTTGTTCAAAACTAACATTTTGCTACCTCTGAAAATGTGTTATATTAATAGTATAACATAAATTTTTCATTTTTTCATCTTTTTTTACGAATTTAAAGAAAATTTTATTGCAATATAATTAGAATTTCGATATAATAGTAAATTGAGATATAATGTATTAAAATTAGAATATAGATTTATGGAGGCAATGATACTATAATGAAAAAGAAAAGGTTAATTTCTTTACTGCTTGCGGCATTTATAACGGTTATGCCGCTATCATTTTCTTTTGCGGCACCGACTCCGGAGCCGACTACTGATAACACAACTTCAACCGTAACTTCACCTGACGGAACAACCAGAACAGTAACTTCCGACGGCAATGATGTAAAATCAACACCAAAGGCAACCGAAAGCACAGATACATCAAGCGATACGGAAACAACATCCGCAACCGAAACACCGTCAGA
>QWCN01014253.1_pt1 | contig 10155 bp, 10 predicted proteins | sample 1972711 | NCBI WGS metagenome assembly QWCN01 (sample SAMN09866707, study PRJNA288562) | Human gut metagenome isolate term1_stool, whole genome shotgun sequencing... | isolation source: gut | host: Homo sapiens | place: USA: California | reverse complement strand
CCGGGGTAGAAAAAAATCCGTTCATGAGTGCGCGGAGGGAACGAATAAATCCGAAGTAGTATCGCCTGCCATTTAATCATGTATAATTCATAAAGAACAGGCGCATTCCATAAAAAATGTCTGCCTTCAGATAAAAGCAGACAACACTCCGAAGCTGCGGATTCAACGGAGTTGGTTGTTACACTTTACACGGAAGTTTAACCTCGCCATACCAAGCAGGTTTCCTGGCTCCAGGCTCATCGCTCCTCTCTCCTTCTCATGCTATGGCACAATGGACATTCTGAGATTTGCTCCTCTGTTACAGTGACCGGATCGCTCAGGTTTCTCACCTGATTCCCTCTTTCTGTACTGCTCTTTCTCACAGTATCAGCACTTAATATGTTCTGTATGGAATTATACTGTCATTATAATAACACCCTGCAACAAGCTTGTCAACTATTTATCAATATATTTTTCAATATTCCACACCTTCCGGCAGCGGATCCCATTCATTCAGACCAAGACTCTGTCTGAATTTTGCTTCTTCCAGACTCAGCTTTGGAACATCCTCATTCAAAAACGCTCTCAGCTCATCAATCCCCTCTCCGGTCACATTGTTTACCAGAAAAATTCTTTCACATCCTGCATTCAGCATCCACTGACGCACCATTGGAACATTCGCATAAGGAGAATCTATTTTCGTAATGATTCCTATCAGTGGTCTCAGAATAAATGCATTACTGCCATAGCCAAACAAACTGAAAGGTTCATCTGCTGACTGTACCATTGCCACCACATCTGCTTCAAAAGAAAAACAGGCCAGCCCTACGCTGAAATGCTTGGACTCTGCATACTCTCCCGGAGAATCAATGGTATCATCATCCGTATTCGTATACTGCGTTTTTACATAATGAAGTTTTTCGCCTTTTAATGCCTGCGTTAATGAAGTCTTACCTGCTTCACTTCTGCCCATCAGAAATATTTTCTTCATATTTAATGTCTGTCCCTTTCACTTCTCTCAGCTATTCCGGCAGTTACATAAGCACCATCGGTACAGAATAACTGACTTTTCGTATGTTTTAACTTTTGTGAACTGCACAAGTCTTAAAGCCAAGCACCTCTCTAAAAAATTTCACCACTTCTTCCACTGCAGTCTGAACTTCCGTCAGACCTCCCGTAAGGATCAATGATCCGCTGAAGCGATCCATGAAACCAATCTCCACATTTGCACTTTTCACTGCAATATCAGCAGCTACAACCACTGCTTCCCATGGGGTAAAACGAATCATTCCGATTGCTTCTCCTGTGTGGTCTTCTCCCTCATGGACTCCAATATGCAGACCAAGATTCTGATAAATACAGCTCTGTGAAGGATTGATCACATGCGCCAGGCACACTTCCTTTCCCGGAACCCTTACCCTGGTCATACGCAGCTTTTTTCCCTTTAGTTTCTCATAATCCTGGTTATAAAGCTTTTCCAGTAATTCTCTGGTTGTCATCCCTGCCATCCCAACACTTCCTATCTTTTGGTAATCTTGCAGACTACATAACCCAGAGTGTCTCTGAAATAATCCACAATCTCAGTCATCGCTGACATTACATCGGAAATCTCTCCCGTAATGATCAGTGTGCCTGTAAATCGATCTGCAAATCCCAGATAAACATTTCCGCTTTTTACCGCAATATCAGATGCGATCACTGCCGATTCAGGCGGTGTCATATTCATAATTCCGATTGCAGATGAACGGTAATCCACCTGCGGATTCAGTCCAAGCTTCTGGTATATGACCGGAGCCGGCCCTCCCATTACATGTGCAAAAGTAATCTCCTTGCCAGCAACTGTTTCCTGTACAATTCTTATGTGTTCTACATGGTCATTTGCCATTTATCATTCCTCGCTTTCACTATTCAACTATAATCCGGATAATTCATGAGAATATTCTTTCCCACTGATGTCTCCAAAAACAGATTTAAAATTTTATATGTATCTCTTCAGTTACATAAACTGTACTATCCATCCAATTTTATGTCAAGGTAAAATCCACCTGAAAATCGGTAAAATATTATACATGGTTACGGTTCACTCCGTTCACAGTAACACGCTTCGCGATGCACAGAATTTATGCTAATCGCATAAATTCGCGCAGTATGTCTCGGAATTTTGGCATATTCATGCCAAAACACCTCGCGGAATAATGGTAACTTATACATAAAGAAAAGGAGCATCAGCCCCCTTAGCGATACTCCTTTTCAACCCCTATAAATTTAATTATTTATACTTATTTAATTATACCAGTCTTCTTACAGAAACAATCGTTCTGTACGCTGCGTTATCACTGATCTTAATTCCATCTACAGAGTTCGATGCATGAACGATACGTCCATTCCCCATATAGATTGCAACGTGTCCACCGTAGCAGATTAAATCACCCGGCTGTGCATCAGCATAAGATACTTCTGTACCGGCATTCTGCTGTTCATAAGAAGTTCTCGGAAGACTTACTCCAAAGTTTGCATATACACTCTGTGTAAATCCTGAACAGTCAGCTCCACCTGTAAGGCTTGTACCGCCCCATACATATGGATTGCCAACAAACTGTGTTGCAAAGTCTACTACAGAAGATCCTGATCCTGAACCTGAAGATGAAGAACTATCTGAATCAGATGACTGTTCACTCTCATAATCATCTGGTGAAACTGTATTATCAGAATCAATCACATTGCCATACTCATCGTACTCTACATCATCAGAAGCTCCTGCATTGTCAACAGGATCACCATTTTCATCATATTCTACACCATCATCTGATTCAGACTCATCATCCGCATCATCAGTATTCTCAATCTCATTTCCGTCTTCATCATACTCTACATTTTCTTCCTCTTCTGATTCGGAGTCCTGTTCCTGCTCTGCAGCTTTTGCTGCTGCCTCTTCTTCTGCCGCCTGTCTTGCAGCCTCTTCCTCAGCCTGTCGTCTTGCCTCTTCTTCTGCTGCGATTCTTTCAGCTTCCAATCTCTGAATTTCAGCTGTCTGTTCCGCTAACAGATTTGCATATTCTGTCGCCTGCTGCTGTGCATATGCAATTTCATTCTCATAATCGGCTGATTCAGATTTCTTCTGATCGATCTGGCACTGAAGATCATAAGACTGCTGTTCATAAGAAGCCTTCATCTCCTCCAGTTCTGCTTTGTCAGATTCATACTGAGTCTTTAAATTATTTACCTCATTAATAGTATTCACATATTTATCAAGGTTCTTTCTGTCCTGCTCATACATCTGCTGTGTATTCTCAGCACGTGTCAGAAGTTCACTCAAATCTTCTGAATTAAGCATCATCTGAAACCACGCTGCATCCCCACCCTGTTCATACAGTGCCTGAATACGAAGCTTCATGCTCTCATACTGCTTATCTCTCGCCTTCTGAGCCTTAGCCAGATCCTGTTTTGTCTTAATAATATCTACTTCTTTATTATCGATATCTCCTTTAAGAGTATCAATAGAAACCATAACACTTACAAGATTGGAATCCAGTTCGGAAATCTCATTCTCAAGCTGTGATTTCGCATATGCAAGCTCATCCATTCTGGAATATGTCGCATCCAGCTGCTGACTTGTGATCGCCTGCTCTTCTCTCAATTCATCCTCTCTTGAAGCGCTTACACTAACAACCTGTGTTGCGCTCATCAGGAGTGCTAATGTAAGACATACAATTCTTTTCTTCATGAATTCTCACCCTCGTAACATTTTCTTTCTATATCTTAATGTTTTTGCAATATCTAAGTTAATTCTTATACATATTAACACACCACACTCAAAAACGCAAGGATTAATTACCATAAATTTTATATTTCTGTAACATTTATTAATCTTTTTGTTATTCTTCGCATTTCTTTCTACAATTCAAACATATTCCATTTCATGTTTGTATTGGCATGAATATGCCAAAATCCCGAGACATACAAGCCAAAATTCCATTGCCGCAGGCAATCTGGAATGAATTTTGGCTACGTTACTGTGAACGGAGTGGACAGTAACGTAGCAGGACTTCACGCTATAGTGGACTGGATTGTTTGCATTATTTATGGAATTACTACAGAACGCAAAAAAAGAAGCAGCCTACTCATTCGAAAGCTGCTTCCATTTTCTTAACTATTCACTTCTCAGCTAAACAGATCTGCAAGGATCTGGTCTGCGGTCATATTCATATATCCATCCGGATCAGAAAGCGTACTTCTGTTCCATCTCAGATAATTACCTCTTCTGATATAGTTACCAGATGAAGTATGATAATCATATTTGGTATATCCCGGATATCTTGACATATACTTCTGTGCCAGTGCAATCGCCTGACTGGAATAACCACCGGACGGAGTAGGTGTACCTGCAATCTGAACACCTGCATTCGGGGTAGAATGCACGATCACTGCACTCTTATCAGCACACTGTCCGAGAATGATCCATGTATGTCCACTGTCATATCCCACATCTCCGGGATATACTGTCCAGTCATCACTTGCCAGATTCGCCTGAGTGAGAATACTTCCCCAACCCATGGACTTATAATAAGAACCAATCTCACCGGAAACTACCGTATATCCGCTTCCTACACCGGACTTACTCTGCATTACCTGATAAGCTGACCATCCTACGAAACCGGAACAGTCAAAACCTTTTGCTCTGTTGGCTGTGCTGAGATCTCTGTAGTTATTGTAATCATAACTGCTGCTCTGACTGTTATAGAAATCAGTCATTGTCTGACTTGTTCCTTTTCTGGTGGAATCATTCCATCCGCCACCCCATACGTACAGAGCCTGACCAACAGGCTGTAATGCACCTGCCAGATAATTCTTGATTGTTCTGGAACCGGTCGGACTTGTAGTATTGCTCAATATACCATTGGAATTAAAATGGTATTTCTGTCCATCAATTGTTACATCTCCGGTAGCCATCACAAGTGTCTGGAAACCTTTTGCCATAATTCCGTCTTCAGTTTCAAAATATCTGTATTCATTGCTGGAATTCTTTGTCCAGCCGGTAAGCATATAACATGCACTTGTAAAATATCTGGTATTTTTCTTACTGTCTGTAAGGAATGTCTTGCAGGCAGCCACTCCACTGTTACTGTAGAAATAATATCTCTTTCCCTTCAATGTCAGCCATTTCGTCTGCATGAATCCGGTAGATGGATTAAAATATCTTTTCTGATCCTTTGAATCAGTGACCCAGCCTGTCATCATGATACCAGCCTGTTTACTGAAATATCTCTTTCGTCCTTTACTGTCAGTAACCCAGCCTTTTACCTGAACACCGGTCTTTGTGTTAAAGTAATATTTCTTCCCTTCAAGTTCCAGCCAACCCTTCTGTTTAGAGCCATCTTTATTTATGTAGTATGAATCTCCGTTAATAGTTACAAAACCTGTTTTCGTTGCAGCCTGTACATTTGCCGCAGTAAAATACATGGAAACTCCCACAGCAAAAAACAGCAGAAACAGAAGTGCCCCCCAGATTTTAAACTTCCTGTTTACGTTTTGCATACATACCTTCCTTTTCTTTTTTCGTTATCAGAGCGTGTCTGAAAAGTATGAATCGTAGGTATCGCTCTGATATCTCACATACTTCTCAGATACGCTCTAAGGTTTAACAAAGTTTTTTACAATGTTGTTACGTTTCTATGACCCTATTATATTACACTTTAAATAACCCGTCAACAGACAAGTAAAATTCTGTTAAACATTCACTAATTTTTCACAGTCTGTTCCATAAAAAAAGAGACAAAGTCCACAAATACTTTGTCTCTTTTCACAAGATAACACTGTGAAATATAACCTGTATACCTGTTTTCTCTTTATTTTTTCAACAGACAGAATATTATCTTATATCCCTGATCACAACAGATGCTTTCTTAATTCAGCACCATCAGCAGCACATAAATAAGCAGGTGCCACATCAAATACGGTCTTCGCACCACTCTGTCCTTCTTTATTCATACGATATGCAGCTCTTGCATATGCAACAAGTACAGAAGATGTAAACTCCGGATTGGAATCCAGCTTCAGACTATATTCGATCACATGATTGTTCTCATCATTCCAGCCCGTTTTTCCGGATCGGATCACGAAACCGCCATGTGGGATTCCACTGTGATCTCGCTTCAGTTCTTCTTCAGAAATAAAATGTACAGTTGTATCATAGTCAGAGAAATAGTTAGGCATAGTCTTGATATCATTCTCAATCTGTGCCAGATCCGCACCTTCTTCTGCAACTACAAAGCATTCTCTTGTATGTTTCTGTCTTGTTGTAAGATCCGGATTTTCTCCGTTTCTCACTGCTTCCAGTGCTGCTTCAACAGGAATTGTATACTGTTTTGCATCTTTTACGCCTTTGATACGGCGTACTGCATCTGAGTGTCCCTGGCTTACACCCTTGCCCCAGAATGTATAATCCTTTCCGTTTGTAAGGATTGCATTTGCATAGAGACGGTTCAGTGAGAACATTCCCGGATCCCAGCCCACTGAAATAATTCCGATATGACCGCTTTCTTTTGCAGCTGCATCTACTGAATCAAAATGCTCAGGAATTCTTGCATGTGTATCAAAGCTATCAATTACATTAAACATCTTCGCATATTCCGGTGTCTGTTTCGGAAGATCTGTTGCACTTCCACCACAGATGATAAGTACATCGATCTTATCTTTCATTTTTTCGGCATCATTGACAGAATATACCGCTGCTGTCTCTGTAAGGATTTTAACAGTTTCCGGAGCACGACGTGTAAATACAGCAACAAGCTCCAGATCCGGATTATGTTTGATTGCGCACTCTACACCGCGGCCAAGATTGCCGTAGCCTAAAATACCAATACGAATACTCATTATGATTTCCTCCTGTAACCTTAATTATATGTTTGCAACTGTTGCATATCATTACAGTTGCACATTATCACTTTACTATAGTAATATTTTCACTTTTAATTGTCAATCCAATTATTACCAAAATTCCATTGCCGCAGGCAATCTGGAATGAATTTTGACTACGTTACTGAGAACGGAGTGAACAATAACGTTTTAGCAGCAAAATATGCCGCTTCCCGGGCAACACAGACTGCATGCCATATTTGCCAGGCACAGCTTCATACAATAATCATCACCACCTGTCGGCATACCTCCAAAAGGATTCTGCATCTCCTGATACCAGTTTCCTCCGCCTTCCATCTGCTGCAAAACCATCTGATACTGTACATTATCCGGTTCCAGACGGATAGCCTGCTTAATATCATTCAATGCATTTACATTATTTCCAAGTCCCATGTTTGCCATGGAAGACAGATAATACCACTGTCCGTTCCTCTGTGAAAGTGACTGCAGAACATTCATAGCCTCACGATAATGACCGCTCTGGATATAATTGGCTGCCGCCTGCCTGCGCATAGACTCTTCATCCTGATAGCCAGAGTCTGCCTGTCCGGAAAATCCGCCAAAACCACCGTAATTATTGCTGCCATAATTCCCGTAATCGATTCCCTGCTCTCTTTCCTTCATAATCTGCTCATAAGCCTGCTGAACCTGCTTGAATTTCTCCTCAGCCTGTTCTTTATTCGGATTGTCAATATTGGCATCCGGATGATACTTTCTGCTCATCTTACGATATGCCTTCTTCACTTCCTCATCGGATGCATCTCTGGAAATCCCCAGTATACTGTACGGATCAATCATTATCTTTCTCTCCTGCTTCTTTTCTCTTCTTATGTATCACCTCAAACCGACACCATACCCCTGAGTAAAGAATATTTCTCAAAATATCAGTGTATTTTATAATAGGAAGTTTCTCAAACTCCCTGCAGGTCTGCGCCATCATCATGATCAGAATCCGGCGTACCTGCTCATCGAACCCTTCTATTATATATTGTTCTGAAAAAGGATTGTAATTTTTATTTTTTATATCCTCTTCCACATCATCGTATGCATCCAGAAGATAAATAAATTTGCCAAGAAAAAATCCCATTCTACGCAGAGTATCTTCCCATACATCCTGTTTCCATGCAAAAATCTCTTCCATAATTTTTCCGAAACAGCCCGCCATTTTGTCAATGTCTTTTTCTCCGGATTTCTCCATCTCAGACAATTCACTGAGAAGCTTCTGTATTCTTCGGGATTTATCCGGATATTTCTGATCCAGTTTTTTCACTTTTCCCTGAAGAACTTTTGAATAACCAAGAGCAGTTACTTTTTTTTCATCCTCCCAGTCGTCCCGGCATTTATAATAAGTAAGAAGTACATTCATATCTGCCGCATATTCTGTCACTATATTTCTTCTGACCGGCTGTTTACAGACCGGATGAATGATACATCTTGTGCTTCCCTTTTGTGTGTGCGGCTCATAAAGCGCACTGAGAAGAATCACCACAAATGTCATATCATAAGTCAGAGAAATCTGTCCTGATATTCCATATTTACTTTTGAGTTCTCTGCACAATCCACAGTAAAAAGATCTGTACAGATCAAAATCTTTAAACTTGATTTCAGGCTTATTCATTACTATATAACCAAACATAATTCCTCCAGCCCATAACTTATGATGATCTGCCAGAGCGTGTTTGCAGCAAATCAACGTCTTTTGATAAACTTCTCATGACATTTCGGACATTCAATCTCTACCTTCTGTCCTTTTCCTCTGGGAATACGAATTTTCTGTCCACAACCTGGGCAGGTATAGATATGATGTGTTTTTCTCTGCTCCATCATATTTTTCTCTCTGGTAAACCAGCTACGGATTTTCTGAGTATATCCCAGATATTTCTGGTTTTCCGCATATCGTGCAGAGATATTTCTGGAAAGGATTCTGAAATATGTATAAATGATAAGAATAAATCCAACTGTATCCAGAACGCCTCCGGCTGCGTTTTGTCTCATAAAAGAACCTACAACAATGACGAAAAATGCCACACCGAGAGTGAATCTTGCAAAATTATCCACTCCATAACGCCCCTGCATGAATCTGTTTAATTTGTCTTTCATTAAACTACCTCTTTTTTACTGTTTGTAATGCATTTTTTACTCTCTGACAAGAACTTTCAGGATCTCTGCAATATACATGGTATGGTAGTCTTTCTGCGGATACCACTTACCGTCGTTTTCCCCGGCATCAAAGCATTCCGGTTTAATCTCATCATGATACATTTTTTTGCAGACCATGATCATGTCAGCTTCTTCAATTCCGGCTGTTCCGTCTGTAAAGTAAGGAGTCAGTCCTGCTTCTTTAATCTTGTTATCCGCATTTTTTCCGGAAACCTTTCCGCAATAATTTAATGCCTTGCGATATTTTTCTCCCAGAACAGAAATTGTAAATGTATCTTCCCTGTCCACAAATTCCTTGGTGTATCTCTGAGGACGGATATACACTGTCACTGCGTTCTTTCCCCACATAACACCCATTGCACCCCAGCTTGCTGTCATGGTATTGCATTTTTCTTCATTTCCGGCTGTGATCAGCAGCCATTCCTTTCCAATCTTGGTAAATGGATTCATTGTCAGTTCTTCTGCTTTTACTTCTCTGAAACTCATAATATTATTTCCTCTCTTTCTTTATTGTGTACTCTTATGATGTTAGAGCGTGTCTGAAAAATGCTTTCCGCAAGATATATGTCACAATTTGTGGGAGATTTTGCCCGGATGAGGGTGTCGTAGCGGGCTACGGCAACCGAATTCGGGCAAAATATACCGCAAAGTGGGGCGTGCAGATTGTGGAAATGATTTTTCAGACACGCTCTAGGGGCAAAAGGTATTTTACCCCTAACCTGATATACCAGATAATCATCTGTCATTGCATACCTGGAATATATAAAACTTCAGATAGTAAGACTCATCTGCCGCCCACAGGATCGGATGATCCGGTGCCTGTGTCCTGTATTCTACCTGGCGAAGTCTTTTATGTACATTCTTTGCTGCCTGTCCGATGGTTTTGGTAAATAATTCATAGTCCATAAAATGAGAACAGGAACAGGTTGCCAGAAATCCGCCGTCTTTTACCAGTTTCATGGCACGCAGATTAATCTCTCTGTATCCTTTTACTGCATTTTTAATGGAATTTCTGGACTTGGTAAATGCAGGAGGATCAAGAATTACAACATCAAATTTCTCACCTTTCTCTTCCAGCTCAGGGAGCAGTTCAAAAACATC